>Ga0070699_100001830_pt1 | contig 19301 bp, 15 predicted proteins | sample KBSK1503metaG_FD_65473 | JGI IMG/M metagenome (GOLD analysis project Ga0070699, IMG submission 65473) | Corn, switchgrass and miscanthus rhizosphere microbial communities from Kellogg Biological Station, Michigan, USA - KBS K1-50-3 metaG | ecosystem: Host-associated > Plants > Roots >... | reverse complement strand
CAACCACGACGGCTACCACCGCCGAGCCGATGGCCCAGGCGATCGTGCCGCCCATCGTGCTGGCCATCAGCAGACCGGTGACCGCAGGCAGCACCAGGAAGTTGAATACCAGAAGCACGCCGGCGAACTGCATTGCCGAGGCGATCACCACGCCAAGCGTGAAGTACAGCACCAGGTTCCAGAGATTGACCCGGTAACCCAGCGTCCGCGCCGTCTCCCGGTCGAACGAGACGAACAGGAATTCCTTGTAGAACACCGCGTGGGTCAGCAGCACCGGCACGCTCACGCCGAGCAGGACCAGGGTATCGCGGCGGGTTATCCCCAGGATATTGCCCTGCAGGAAGATGTCGTGCGCCTCGCCGTGCGACGCCTTGGCCACCAGCAGGATCCCCACCGCGGCGGCCACCGCGTAGGTCACGCCGATGGACGCTTCGCTGGAGATGAGCCGGCGCCCGCCGCCCAGTCCGAAGAACACGGCGCCCAGCAAGGTCACCACCAGGGACACGGCCGTGGGGTAGTGGCCCAAAGTCGCCGTGAAGGAGTATCCGCCCAGGAAGAGGGCCATCGCGATCCCCGCGGAGGAAAGCTGCGCCAGCGCTGCCCCGACGAACACGATCCGGCGCAGCACCACGTACACGCCCAGCATGGCGCAGGTGATACCGATCACCAGCGACCCATACAGTGCTTCGCGGAACAGCAGGACGGTATCAAACATTCTTCCGCCGCCGCGCGATGACCATCCGGTGCCCGTTGAATGCGCTCACTTCCACCGGAATGCCGTAGATCTCGGAGAGCACCCGCTCGGTCATGATCTCGGCGACCGGCCCGATCCGGAAGCCACTAGCCACCACCAGCGCGATCCGGTCCACATAGTTGGCCACCTCGTTGAGCGCATGACTCACCATCAGGACGGTGATGCCGGAGCGCTCGTGGAGATCGCGCACCAGCCCCAGGATCTGCGTAGTGGCCACCAGGTCCATGCCGTTAGTGGGCTCGTCCAGCACCAGGATGTTGGGCTCGCCGACCAGGGCGCGCGCGATGAGGGTGCGCTGGCGCTGTCCTCCCGAGAGATTCTTCAGATGCCGGTCGGCCAGGTCGGGAATGCCGACTTGCTCCAGCGCCCCCATGGCCTTCGCACGATCCGAAGCAGAGGGGCGCCGGCCCAGTCCGATCCGGTCGTACCGGCCCATCAGGACCACCTCCACCGCGGTGAGCGGATAGTCGTAGTCCACCTGGTCGCGCTGCGGCACGTAGCCGAAGCGGAGACCGGGATCGGCAACCACCGTGCCCTCGAGCGGCGAATGGGTGCCGAGCAGCGCACGCAGCACCGTTGTTTTCCCCGAGCCGTTGGGGCCCACCAGCCCCAGGAAATCTCCTTCATGAATCGTGAAGGAGAGATCCCGGAGCACCACCTGACGGCCGTAGCCGAGCGTCGCGTGATCGAAGGTAACGAGCGGCTTCACTGCATCGCCGCGGCGAGCTTGGACACGTTGTATTTCATGAGCGAGATGTAGTCGTCGACACCCTTGATGCCGCCCACGGACGGGGGAAGCACCAGCACCGTCCCCCCCGTCTTGGACGCCACGAAGTCGGACGTCTTCCGGTTGTAGAACGGCTCCATCACGATCACCTTCGCACCGGTACGCGTCATCGTCTGGATCAGTCCCGCCAGGTGCGACGGCGACGGCGGCACCCCCGGCTTCGGCTCGATAAAGCCCACCAGGTTCATGTTGGTGTACTCGGCGAAGTAGCGCCAGCTGGTGTGCCAGCCCACGACCGGCTTCGCCTTGATCTTCGCGAGCTCGGGGGCCCAGGCCTTCTCGGCGGCCGAGAGCCGGCGCTCGAAGTCTTCCTCATTGGCGGCGTACTCCTTTTCACCGGCAGGATCCAGCTCGATGAATTTCTTCTCGAAGAGCTTGGCGATCCGCTTGCCGTTGTCCGGGTCCAGCCAGTAGTGGGGATTGCCCAGTGGATGTACGTCGCCCTGGCTGCGGTCCACGTTGCCCGACGGGACGTCGATGACCGGAATGGCCTTGGAGACATCGAGGTAGCCGGTTCCGCCCTGTCGGATCTTCCCGTTGCGCGCACCGTCCAGGAGCAGCGGCATCCAGCCGATTTCCAGATCCAGGCCGACGAACGCCCACACATCGGCCTTGGCCAGCTCAAGCACGAAGCTGGGTTTTGCTTCGATGAAATGCGGGTCCTGATAGCCTTGCCCGATGTGTTTGGCCACGATCCGCTTGCCACCCACCTGGACGGCAATGTCGTACAAGTCCGTGGTGCTGGTGACTACGCGTAGCTGCGCCGCCGCGGGCCGCCCGGGTGTGAGCCCGGCGGCGAGCAAGGTGGCCAGCAAAATGTTTCTCGACATGTCGACCTCAGAAGGGGTGCGGCTTGTGGGGGCCGACCGCAAAGGATGCCTGCAAAAGAAACCGCGTGGTGCCACCCAGGCCCTTCAGCGACCGGCGCTCCAGTGAGGCCGTCAGCTTGGAAAACTCGCTGGGGAAGAACTCGAGAAGCCCGTTCCCCGCGGTGAGGGAGACGCCATCGGCCTCGGGGTCCTGCACCCAGTCATACCGGCCGCCGATAAAGGTCCGACGGCTTATCTGGTACCGCGCAAAGAGATACGCGCCGGAATAATTGCGCGTTGGCCCGATGTAGTCGGTCGCATTGACCCCGGTCGGCAGCGAGGGCGACTTTTCGTTGAACTGCTTCATAAACTCGGCCTGCACGATGAGCGACTTGTACAGCCCCTGCTGCAGCGGGCGCCACCGGAACGTGAAATCCAGACCGGCCGTCGTCTGCCGGGCCAGAGTGGCATTGATGTCGACCGGTCCAACGCCCAGCGCGATCGGCTGTTCCTTTCGGCCCGTCATGGCGCTGGCCGAGAGCTCGATGTTCGTCGCTTCGGACAGGTCCCAGTAGTTGCGCAACCGGGCCGAATATCCTAACCCGGAGAGCTTCTTGTTCGCGGGCTCCTCCGCCGCGAGACCTTCGGGTGCCTCGCCCAGACGGTCCACCGCCGTGACGATGAACTCCTGGTAGAACCCAAACGGAGAAAACACCCGTCCCAGGTAGATCCCCGTCCCTTTGAGACCCTCTTCGCCCAGGAACCGCTGTACCACGTAGGAGTGCTCGACGGTGTGGAGATCGTGGCGGTGGGTGGTGTTCTGCTTGCCGAAGGGGGCCAGGAACCGGCCCATACGCGCCTCGAGGCGCCAGGGCAGCGAGGTTGCCGTGAGGAAGGCCTGCTCGATTCCGATCCCTTCCAGATCACTGATGCCAAGGAAGATATCACCACGGAAATAGGGGTCCACCGCGGCCTGCACGGCGAGCTCGATCTCCCGAACGCTGAATCGCTCGAGGCCTTCCTGGGTCGATCCCTTCGGCGAGAAATCGCCGATGAGATCCCCGACCGCGCTGATGTCGGGCAGGAGCCGGGGATTGGTCGGACCCACCTGACGAGGTTGTTGCTGGGACCCCCGGGCCGCCATGGCCTCGAGCTCCCGGACGATCTTGATCGAATCGGCCCGGGCAATGCTGTCGGCGCGGGCGCGATTCGGCGTCTGCGCGGTAAGTATCGTGGTGCCGGCCAGCGCCACGACCACGGCAATGAGCTGTGTTCGCATGGACTCCCTCTTCGGTTGACTGACGAACTGACGGACGGTCAGGCAGTCAGGCGGAAGGGGGAGCCCTGGAGAGGTAGCGGAGAGTGAGGTTGCCGAAGAGGGCCGGCTCGGCGTAGACGGCCGGGATCAGCTGTTCGAGCGGAGAAACCAGCCGGACTTGAAGCGGGCCTTCGCCCATGACTCGAGACTGGGCCAGCGATCGAAAACTGCAGCCGTCGCCATGACAGCTGGCGCTGGAGGCTTCGTAGTGTGGACGGAACGCCTCGGCCAGCCGGTCGGGCCCGTGGAAGAAGATCCCGTCCATGATGGGCAGGCCCCCGCCTCCGGCGCTCACGACAAAAAGCAGCACCGAGGCAACTACCCGCCGAACCAGGGGCCAAACCATGTCGGAATTTAACCTTAGGATCGCTTCGCCGCCGAAGGTGGCTCGAAATGACGCGACAACTACCGGATATCCGCCCGTCCGCCTATCCGTCCGCTATCCAGGTTGTCGGATCGGCCCGTCGACCGGGAGGATGAACCAGAAGGTGCTGCCGCCGCCGTAAATCGACTCGGCCCCGATGGTCCCTCCGTGCATCTCCACGAACTGCTTGCAGAGCGCCAGCCCGAGCCCGCTGCCCTGTTGCTGCCGAGTGGACGAGCTGTCCACCTGACTGAAGACCTGGAAGAGCTTCCCCATGTCTTCAGGCTGGATCCCGATGCCGCTGTCCTGCACCGACACCCAGACCGCGTCGCGGCTGGCCAGCCGTGGCTTGTCACCCGCTCGGTCCGTTGGAATGGGGAGAGGGACCGGGGTCCGGAGTGCCGACAGGCTCACCGTTCCCCCTTCCGGCGTGAATTTCGAGGCGTTGGACAAGAGGTTGATGAGCACCTGCCGCACCCGGGTGTGATCGGCCACGACGAGGAGCGGCTCGGTTCCGAAATCAATGCTCGCCTCCTGCCGCTTGGCCGACCGCAGGCTCCCGGTGTCGGTCACGGCTCCCTGGATCGATTCCCGGAGATCAACGCGGGTGAGATGCACCGTCATCCGGCCGGCCTCGATCTTCGAGAGGTCGAGGATGTTGTTGATCAGGCCAAGCAGGTGCCGGCCGTTCCGGGCAATCGATTCCAGAAAGTCCCGCTGCTGCTCGTCGAGGGTGCCGATTCCCGGCATCATGAGCATCTCGGAGAACCCGATGATGGCGTTGAGCGGGGTCCGGAGTTCGTGGGACATGTTGGCCAGGAACTCGTCCTTGAGCTTGGTGACCCGCACCAGCTCCCGGTTCTTGCTGGCCAGCTCCTTCTCGTTCCGGCGGGTTTCCTCCAGCATGGTGGCGCGATCGAGGCCCACGGCGACCTGTTCGCCAAGCGCCCCCAGCAGTGCCACGTCGTGTTCGTCGAACACCTCTCCGTCGAACCGGTTGTAGGCGCAGGCGGCCCCGATCACCACCCCGGACGATCGCAGCGGCACGCACACGGCCCGGTCGAGCTGGGGCGGCAGCGTATCGATCGAGAAATTCCGCGGATCCCGCTCCATATCGTCGGAGGTGATCGACTCGTCGTTCAGCACCGCGCATCCGGCGAGCGACTTATCGATCGGCAGGAGGCTTCCGCCAGCGCTCCCCAGCAGCCCGGCGCCGGCGGCAACCCGGAGGAATCGGCCCTCCTCCGCCACCAGCATGATCGCGGCGCCCTCGGCCAGGAGGAGATTGGCGGACAGCTGGACCACTTGATCCAGCAGCTCCCGGCTGTTTTGGACGTCGAGGAGCGTGGAGCCGAGCCGGCGGAGCAGCTCGAGCTCGCGATTCCGGGCGACCGAGGCGGCAATGGCGGCTTCGAGCCGGGCACGATGGCGACCGGCGAGGAGCCGGCCCCGGTGCGTGGCCCAGAAGCCGCCCACCGTACACAGCAGCGCCAGGATGACTCCGAGCCAGCTCTCCTGATAGGCAAAGTAGATCCCCACCCATCCCACGGTGATCGCGAGAAGCGTGAGCGGGCCGGGGCGGTTGATCCCGGTAAGCCATCCGGCCTTCACGGGCGGCGAAGGCGGAGGGCCCGCCGCGCCAGTCTCCCGGGTCACCTCGATCACGCCGGCTCCATCGGCAGGAGCTCGGTAAAGGCGGTCCGCCCGTTCGCCAGCATCACCCGGAGGTACGGGCGGCAGAGCCCGCACTGCCCGCCGCAACCGGTCTCCCTTATCAGGTCGGCCAGGCTCCAGGAGCGTGCCCGCGCCTCGGGCAAAAGATCTGCGAAGCTCCGGTTGCGGCAAATACAGCGGTCGATGAGAACGGCTGGTGGGTTGACGGTGGAGTCGGTCATGGATTGGCCGGCCGGATGTCGATTTCGCTGATCATCGCGCGCGGCGGCATCCGGATGGCATCGAGGATGGTCTGGGCCACGTCTTCCGGCTGAAGGATGTTCGCCAGCGTCGGGGTCAGCGTGTTCTGCTCGCGGATCATCGGCGTGTCCACCGAGCCGGGACACACGGCCACGACCCGGACACCGTCCTTCCGGACCTCGAGCATCAGGGTTCGCGAGAACCCCAGCACCGCATGTTTCGAGGCGACGTAGGCCGTTCCGCCGGCGAACGCGTTCTTGCCGGCCAGGCTGGCTACGTTGACCACGAATCCGCTCTGGCGAGCTCTCATGCCCGGGAGCACCTCGCGGGTTACCAGATAGAGGCTCCGAAGATTCGTGGCCATGGTCGCATCCCAGTCCTCCAGCGACAGCTCGGAGAAGGGGCGAAGGATGGCGATCCCGGCGTTGTTGACGAGCACCTCGACCGGACCGAGGGCGCCGGCGACGGTTTCCACCAGCGCCTTCACCTCGGCCGGATTGCCCACGTCCGCGGCTCGGCCGGAAGCCTCGATCCCTTCAGCGCGCAGGTCGCCCAGCAGGACGTCCACCCGGGCCGGTGTCCTGGCGCACACGCCGACCTTGTACCCGGCCCGACCCAACGCAAAGGCGGTGGCCCGGCCGATACCCGACGTGGCCCCGGTGACCAGGGCGATCGCGGACGGCATGTTCTGGAATCTACCCGGAGGACAGGTGTCGCTGCGAGGGCGTGGAACGCGCGGAGGGGCTCCGGAGCTAGACCGAGGTGGGTGCCATCTCCTGCCACCCCGAAGCTCCGACCGACGCCATGAACGCCCCGTACACCTCGGGCCTCCACCAGTGCCGGCATCGCTCCAGCTCGGCCAGCGCGGCTTCGCGCGCCATGGCGGGGCGGTAGCTGCGGGTCGTAGTCAGCGCGTCGAACACATCCACGATACAGATGATCTGCGCACCGAGAGGGATCTCATCCCCCTTGAGCTGGTCGGGATACCCGGTGCCGTCCAGCTTTTCGTGGTGGGAGCGGATCAGCGGCTTGATGTCCCAGGGGAATTCGACCCCGGCCAGCAGCTCGATACCGTAGACGGTGTGGAGCTTCATGGTATCGAATTCGGCGTCGGTGAGCCGGCCCGGCTTGTTCAGGATCTCGTGGGGCACCCGGACCTTGCCGACGTCGTGGAGATAAGCGCCGAGGCGTAAGGTTGTGCACTGCATGGTGTCGAGTCCGAGGGCCTCGCCCACCGCGACAGCGTACGTGGCGACCCGCTCGCAGTGGCCGAAGGTGTACTGGTCCGACGATTCGATCGACTGACCCCATTCCCGCACCACGGCGAGGAAGGTCTCCTCGAGCGCCGCCATCTTCTGGGCCACGTCCACCAGGTCGTGGCGCGCGTCGAGCCCGTTGAAGAGCTGGTGCGCTTCGTTGAGCAGCACCAGCGCATCCTGATTGCGTCCGCCGGTCTGGTAGTGGCGGGCCAGCTCCCGGGATGACTCCGCGCGTCCCAGCACCCAGCCGGTTTCCACTGCGAGCCCGATGGCGGCGCGGAGGCGCTCTTCGGCCAGGGCCGGCCGGCCGGTGTCCCGGAACACCATGCCGATCACCTTGTAGGCCGCCGACTTGTCCATCCGGGCGCCGAGCTGCTCGAAGATCACCAGGGCCGCCTCGGCACGGCGCATCGCGTCGCCGTACTGCTGCCGGGCGTGGCACACCTCGGAGTGGCTGAGCAGGCAGAGGCCCTGCAGGTGCACGTCGCCGATCCGGGCGGCGACTTCGCCGCTGCGGATGAAATGCTGCTCGGCGTCGGCCAGCTGGCCGCGATTGAACGCGATCAGCCCGAGGTTGTGGTAGGCGATGGCGATGCCGCGCTCGTCTCCCGCGGATTCGAACGCCTGGAGCGAGCGCCGATAGTGATCCAGCGCCGCCTTGTGGTCACCGTGGATCGTGGCCAGGATACCGAGGTTCTGCTCGATCCGGCCGCGCAGCTCCTCGCTGTTGAACGCGAGCGAAAGCGCCTTCTGGTACGTGGCGCGCGCCTGGGCCATCTGGCCGGACTCGAAGTCGAAGCCACCCAGCGCGTTGAGCGCTTCGCCCGCCAGCGCGAGGTTCCCCATGCCCAGGGCACCGTAATAGCTCCGGCGGCAGAGCTCGCGCGCCTCCGCGTCCCGGCCCCGACGGTGATGCACCACGCCGTGGCGCCGCTGCGCCTCGGCCAGAACCGCCAGCTCCCCGGAGCGTTCGGCGACCTCCACCGCCTGCTCAAACGCCGCGACCGCGTCGTCCAGGCGGCCGGCGCGGTCGTGGGCCCGTCCGATCCGGAGGAGGTCGCCGGCTGGGCGAATCTCCGGATCGGGGGGCTCTGGAAGAGCTGCGGGGTGCCGTTCTTCCATCGTCTAGTACGCTACCGCGTAGCGGGAGAAGTGACTGATCGTTCCAACGACCGTCTTGTTGAGCGGGACCGCGACGGCGGGCAGAATCTCGAGAATGCTGCGCAGATCGTCCGAGGTATAGGCAATCTTGAGCAGGCCGAGGATGCCGCCGCTGACGGTACAATTGGAATAGCTGATCACCAGCACCGGAGGCACCTTGAACTTCAGCCCTTCCGGCGAGAACTGGATCGAGTTGGACGTGTCGCCGGCGGTGATCCGCGCGGTAATGGTCGTCCTATTCAGTACGGCGCCCGGCGGAATCACCAGTTTGTGCGGGCCCACGTTGATCACGCCGCCCAGGAGGCCGACCGAGGCGCTCCGGGACTGGGCCGGCAGCGGGCTGCACGCGAGGAACTTCTTGCCCAGAAGTCCGTCGAGCAGGCTCTGAGAAATCTCCGGTGGAGCGGAGACAGTCGAGCCCTGCGGTTCCAGGGGATTGGCCCCACCGGAGCAGGCCGCCGAGACCATCGCGGCGGCGAGCAGAGGGGCGAGGAGCAATCGGCTGGTGCGCATACTGGTCTATCTCCGGGTCGTGGTTGAACTGTCGATCTTCTGGACATAATGTTTCGCAACTCCTGTGCCTACAACAACTAAGCAATTCAGATATTTGACAGTACCGGAGCCTATCTCCCCTAACCATATTGGGTTGACCACCTTAACAAGCGCGCAGTTCCATGCAGCCAGGCAGGGGGAAACCCATGAGCGCAGGGCGGCCGGACTACACCAGGGTTCCGTTCCATTCAGGTGGGACGGGAATTGTGGCGCGGCCACCCCATGCCGGTGTCCGACTTCTGGCCGTATTGCTCCTGCTGTTCGGCACGGGATGCGGCGGCCGGTCAGACTGCGTCCGCTGCGACACGCTCGTCATCGCGGCCACCGGTGAGCCGGATGCCCTGTTCCCTCCGCTGGTTGGGGGAACCGTCGGCCGCGACGTGAGCGATCTCATCTTCGAACGACTGGCGGACCTGTCGGGCGGCGGATCCCCGCTCGACAGCGCGGCCCTGGCACCGCGGCTCGCGGCGCGCTGGGATCGGGTGGACTCCCTGACCCTTCGCTTCCACCTGAGGCAGGGTGCCCGGTGGCACGACAGCGTCCCCGTCACCGCAGCCGATGTGGTCTTTTCGTTCGAGGCCTATGCGGACAGCGCGCTCGACGCCCAGGCCCGCTCGACGCTGGCCGGCAGGATCACCGCTTCGGCAACGGACGATTCCACCGTACTGATCCGGTTTGCCGCCCCGGATCCGGAGCAGTGGTACGACGCCACCTGGCACGTAAGGGTGCTACCTCGTCACCTCTGGGATTCGATTCCGCGGCCGCGATGGGCCGAGACCCCTGCCGAGCTGCGGGTGGTCGGGTCGGGTCCCTATCGGCTGGGTGGGTGGGTGAAGGGACAGTCGCTCACCCTGGAACGGGACCCGGGCTATGCGGCGGCACCGTCGATCGCGCGGATCGTGTGGCGCTTCACCGAGGACCAGGACGCCGCGCTCAATCTTCTGCTGAGCCATGAGGCCGACATACTGGAATCGATCGGTGACTCGGCCCGCGTCGCCCGCGTCGCGGCCGATACCGCCATCACAACGACAGCCTATCCCGCGGCCGTGTATGGCTTCCTGGGCTTCAACCTCGATGCACCGGGAGGCGCGGCACTCAAGAATCCCGCACTGCGCCGGGCGCTGGCGATGGGCACCGACCGCGCCATGGCGGCGCGCGCGGCGCTCGGTCCCGGAGCTGTGGCACCGCCCGGTCCGATGTCACGCATCCTGTGGATCTACGACGAGGCGATTCCCGTCGCGCGATTCGACACCGCCGCCGCGAGCGCGGCGCTGGATTCATCCGGATGGGTTCGCGGAAACGACGGGGTCCGGCGGCGGGGGGGCCGCCCCCTCTCGATCGACATCCTGGTGCCGGCGACCAGCGCCGCGCGCCGGAACCTGGCTCAGATCGTACAGGAGATGTGGCGGAGGATCGGCGTCACCGCGACCATCACATCGGTGGATTTCCCGGTGTTCCAGGAGCGGCTTCGCACCGGCCGGCTCGAGAGCTTCATCGGCGCCTGGCTCGACGAGCCGAGCCCTCGGGGATTGGCGGATCAGTGGACCAGCGCCGGTATCGGCGTCCTGAATTACAGCCACTACCGGAGTCCCGCGTTCGACTCCCTCTTCCGCCGGGCCTCGAGCATCACCGGTTCGGTGGCCGAGGCACGCCAAGCCTGGCATGCGGCAATCGCCCAGCTCAACCAGGACGTGCCGGCCATCTGGCTCTACACACCGACCAACGTGGCCGCTGTGGCGAAGCGGGTCGAGGGCGTGCGCATCGATCCCTATAGCTGGTTGGCGGGAATAAGGGGCTGGACCGTGCGGTGAGGGGTGACCAGTGACCCGTGACCGGTTACTGGTTACCGGTCACTGTTCACGGGTTACTTTTCAGGATATGTCGCTCAACAATTTCCACCCCATCGTCTCCCAATGGTTTGCCGACCGGATCGGCGAGCCTACTCCCGCCCAGCGGCGCGGCTGGGAGGCCATTCGTGCTGGTCGTGACACCCTGATCGCCGCGCCGACCGGATCGGGCAAGACCCTGGCGGCATTTCTGTTCTCGCTCGACCAGCTGCTCCGCGAATCTCTGGCGGGCCCTCTCCCCGATGAGGTGCGCGTCATCTATGTCTCACCGCTCAAGGCCCTGAGCGCGGACATTCATAAGAACCTGGCCGAGCCGCGCCGGGAGATTCGCCGGCTGGCCGAGGAGCACGGCTTCGGAGCGCCGCACCTGACCGCAGCGGTTCGCTCCGGCGACACCACCGCCGCCGAGCGGATGGCCATGCTGAAGAAGCCGCCTCACATCCTGGTCACCACGCCCGAATCGCTCTACCTCCTGCTCACGGCGGAGCGGAGCCGCGCGATGCTCGCGACCGCGCGCACCATCATCGTCGACGAGATCCATGCCGTGCTCGAGACCCGGCGGGGCGCCCATCTCGGCCTCTCCCTCGAACGACTGGACCACGTAGCGGGTCGTCGGCTCCAGCGAGTCGGTCTGTCGGCCACCCAGCGCCCGATCGAGGACGTGGCCGCCTGGCTTTCGGGCGCCGGGGCGCCGGCGACCATCATCGATGAAGGCCACCGCCGCGCGCTGGATCTCCAGCTCGAGCTGCCGGGCTCACCGCTCCAGGCGGTGATGTCCGCCGAGGTGTGGTCGGAAATCTACGACCGGCTCGCCCAGCTCGCCTCAGAGCATCGAACCACCCTGGTCTTCGTCAACACCCGGCGGCTGGCCGAACGCGCGGCGCGACAGTTGGCCGAGCGTCTGGGCGAAGACGCCGTCACCGCCCATCACGGCAGCATGGCCAAGGAGGCGCGGCTCGACGCCGAGGAGCGCCTCAAGGCCGGACGGCTCAAGGTCCTGGTCGCAACCTCCTCGCTGGAGCTGGGCATCGACATCGGCCATGTCGATCTGGTGTGCCAGCTCGGATCGCCCCGCCGGATCGCCACGCTGCTTCAGCGGGTTGGCCGGTCGGGGCACACGGTCAAGGGAACCCCGAAAGGCCGGCTCTTCCCGCTCACCCGCGATGAGCTGGTCGAGGCCGCCGCCCTCCTGCGCGCCGTGGGCCGCGGCGAGCTGGACCGGGTCAGCATCTGCGAGGGGTCGCTCGACGTGCTGGCACAGCAGATCGTGGCCGAGACGGCTGCGGAGCCGTGGACCCTGGACGGGTTGTTTCAGCTCTATCGACAGGCTCGTGCCTATCGCGACCTGACCCGTGATCGCTTCGACGCGGTGGTCCGGATGCTGGCGGACGGCTTCGTGACGCGGCGGGGACGGCGCGGGGCGCTGGTTCATCTGGACACCGTCAACGGGCGGATCCGGGGCCGGCGCGGAGCGCGGCTGGCGGCCATCACCTCCGGTGGCGCCATCCCCGAGAATGCCGACTACCGGGTGATCCTGGAGCCCGAAGGCACATTCATCGGCACGGTCAACGAGGATTTCGCCATCGAGAGCATGGCGGGCGACATCTTTCAGCTCGGCAACGTCTCGTGGCGGATGCTGCGGATCGAGCGCGGGACGGTACGAGTGGAGGATGCCCACGGCCAGCCGCCCGGCGTTCCGTTCTGGCTTGGGGAGGCCCCGGCCCGAAGCACCGAGCTTTCGGCGGAAGTCTCCGAATTCCGCCGGGAGATGGACGAGCGGCTCGATGACCGTGGCCGAGCGCTGGCATGGCTGATGGGCGAGGGGATTCCTCAGGCGGCCGCGGAGCAATTGGTCGAATACCTCGGCGAATCGCGCGCAATGCTGGGGGCGCTGCCTACCAGGGACACCCTCATTGCCGAGCGGTTTTTCGACGAGGCCGGCGGCATGCAGCTCATCCTGCACTCCCCGCTCGGAAGCCGCATCAATCGCGCCTGGGGCCTGGCACTGCGGAAACGCTTTTGCCGACAATTCAACTTCGAGCTGCAGGCGGCGGCCACCGAGGAGGCGGTCCTGCTGTCGCTGGGCCCTCAGCATTCATTCCCGCTGGATACCGTGTTCCGGTTCCTGAGCTCCGAGACCGCCCGTGATATCCTGGTGCAGGCGGTGCTCGACGCCCCGGTCTTTGCAACCCGCTGGCGCTGGAACGCCAACATCTCGCTCGCGGTGCCCCGGTTCCGGGGCGGCAAGAGGGTTCCCCCTCCGCTCCAGCGAATGGAGGCGGATGATCTGCTCGCGGCGGCCTTTCCTGATGCCGCGGCCTGTCTGGAAAACATCCCGGGCGACCGGGAAGTGCCGGACCATCCGCTGGTCGAGCAGGTGATCGAGGACTGCCTGCACGAGGCAATGGACCTCGAGGGACTCCTGACGCTGCTGCGCCGGATCGAGCGGGGCGAGCTGCGCCTGCTTGCACGCGACCTCCCCGAGCCGTCGCCGCTCTCCCATGAGATTCTGAACGCCAAGCCCTACGCCTTCCTGGATGACGCCCCGCTCGAGGAGCGCCGAACCCAGGCGGTGCAGACGCGCCGCGCTTTCGAGCCCCGCTCGGCGGACGACCTCGGCGCGCTCGACCTTGCCGCGATCGAACGGGTCCGGGAAGAGGTCTGGCCTGACGTCGAGAACGCGGATGAGCTGCACGACGCCTTGATGGTTTCCGGGTTCCTGACCGAGGAGGAAGGCGGAACGGGGCGGACCGGACAGACGTGGGAGCCCTGGTTCGAGGAGCTGGTTCAGGACCGCCGAGCCGCCCGGATCGGCGGGCTGTGGCTCGCGGCGGAGCGTATGCCGTTGGCGACCGCTCTGCCGGAGCCGGACGCCGTTCGCGAGCTCATCCGGGGCCGAATGGAGATCACCGGCCCCACAACGGCCGCTGCGCTCGCCGCAGCGATCGGCGTTGAGGCGGCGCACATCGAGCCCGCGCTTGCCGCGCTCGAAGCCGAGGGAGTGATCCTGCGTGGCGGCTTCACGCCAGGAACCACCAAGCTGGAGTGGTGTGAGCGCCGACTGCTGGCCCGGATCCACCGCTACACCCTGAATCGCCTGCGCGCCGAGATTGCGCCGGTCAGCACGGCCGATTTCATGCGATTCCTGTTTGCCTGGCAGCGAGTGGAGAAGGGCGAGCAGGCCGCCGGCCTCGAGGGACTCGCCGCGGTCATCGATCAGCTCGATGGGTTCGAAGTACCGGCCGGGGCGTGGGAGTCGGAAGTCCTGTCCTCCCGGTGCCAGGAGTACGACCCCGCCCTGCTCGACATGCTTTGTCTGACCGGTCGCGTGGCATGGGGCCGTCTCTCGGCGCCGAGCCCTGCGTCGAACGGAACAACAAGCAGCCGGCCGATCCGGACAACACCGACGGCGCTCTTCCGTCGGGATCACGCGCAGTTCTGGCTCGGGCTTACGCCGCCCCAAAACTCCGAGCGTCTCTCCTCGTACGGCGCTGCCGTACTGGAGGTCCTCGCCGGTCGCGGCGCATCCTTCCTGCCCGAGCTGGTGGCGACGTCCGGCCTCCTGCCCACCCAGGTAGAGCAGGCCCTGGGCGAGCTGACGGCGTCGGGCCTCGTCACCTCCGATAGCTTCGCCGGCCTCCGCGCCTTGCTCACGCCGTCAGCCAAGCGGACACCACTGGTGCCGTCCTTCCGGCGGCAACGCACCGCTCCGTTCGGGATCGAAAGAGCTGGACGCTGGTCTTTGCTCAGAGGTCAGGGATCAGGGGTCGGCGGTCAGGAGGCGATCGAGGCCTACGCCCGGATCCTGCTGCGCCGCTACGGGGTGGTCTTTCACCGGATGCTCGCGCGCGAGAGCCTGACCCTGCCGTGGCGGGAGCTGCTCCTCGTTTACCGGCGTCTCGAAGCCAGGGGCGAGATCCGGGGCGGACGGTTCGTCGCGGGCGTGACCGGAGAGCAGTTTGCCCTGCCGGATGCGGTGGCTCGTCTCAGGGCGGTCAGGCGGTCAAGCGGACAGGCGGACGGGCGGGAAGGCGGGCAGGGCGGGATCATCACGATTTCAGCGGCGGACCCGCTGAATCTGGTCGGTATCGTCGGGCCGGGGGAGCGGATCCCTGCGCTTACCCGCAACCGGATCGCGTTCGAAGCCGGTGTCCCCCTGGGGGTCCTGGAGGCGGGCGAGGTCCGCTTGCTCGTAGACGTCACGCCCGAGCAACAGGGAACGATCGAGGCGGCGCTCGCTCGCCGCCCGATCGGTCCGAAACTCAGGATGTATCTGGGAATGTCAGGACGTCCGGCGCCCGCGCCGACCGAACGGCCGCGCCGAAGAAGGAAGCGCGAGCCGCTCCGACCCTAGATCGAGGGCTGCAACAGGTATTCGGGCTCGGACATCTCCCTTCGGGGAACCGGCGGGCCTTTCGGTTGCCGATAGACGTACCGCTCGCCCTTGAAGTTCCGCATCACCACCTCGTTCTCATCGATGCTCTCGACATATTCCGGGAGCAGCGGCACCTTGCCGCCGCCACCCGGCGCATCGATCACGAAGTGGGGATTGGCGAGCCCGCTGGTCCAGCCCCGGAGCGCCTTCATGATAGTGAGCCCGGTCTCGATGGTGGTGCGGAAATGCTCGCCGCCGGCCACCTGGTCCGCCATGTAGATGTAGTAAGGCCGCACTCTCGCCATCAGCAGCCGCTGCATCAGCCGCACCATCACCTCGGGGGTATCGTTGACCCCCTTGAGCAGCACCGTCTGGCACCCCATCGGGATGCCGGCGTCGGCCAGCATGCCCAGGCCGCGCACCGCGCTCGGGGTGAGCTCGTCCGGATGGTTGAAGTGGGTGTTGATGAAGAGCGGGTGGAACTTCCTGAGCGTGTCGCACAGCTCCGGGGTGATCCGCTCGGGCAGATGGCAGGGCACCCGGCTGCCGATCCGGATGATCTCCAGGTGGGGAATGGCCCGGAGCCGGGTGAGGATGGCGTCGAGCCGCCGGTCGGACAGCATGAGAGGATCTCCGCCCGACATGATCACGTCCCGGATCTCGGAATGTGCTTCGAGATACTGAAACGCCGACTCGAACTGGGACATGGGGATCTTTTCCGGATCGCCCACCTTCCGGCGCCGGGTGCAGAACCGGCAGTAGCTGGCGCACACCGGCGAGACCAGGAACAGGGCCCGGTCGGGATACCGGTGGGTGATGTTGGGAACCGGGCTGTCCCGGTCCTCCGACAGCGAGTCGACGATGCCGTCGACCACATCCAGCTCCTGCACCGTGGGGATGTACTGCCGCCAGATCGGATCGTCCGGCGACTTGATCAGGTCCACCATCGGCGGGGAGATCCGGAACTCGAAATTATCGATGGCCAGCCTGAGCTTGTCGTGCAGCTCGACCGGGAAATGCTCCGGTCCGAAACGCTCGGCGAGCGCCTCGATGCTGGTGATGGAGCGTTGTTTGAGTAGCTCTTGCCAGGTGCTCATTGGTTCTCCTTGGAGTGGTTAGTGGTTAGTGCACCATCCACTCGCCACTCGCCACTAGCCACTCGCCACAACCTTCACATACGTCACCAGATCATCGCCCGGAGCGTAGTAGTCGGCGATCGTAGCGCCCACCTCGTACCCCCGGGCGGCGTAGAAGCCCCGGGTCGGGGCATAGTCGTCTCGGCCCGCCGTCTCGACCACGATAAGGCGTGCCCGCCCGGCCAGTCGCCGCTCCATCTCCGTCACCAGCGCGCCGCCGATTCCGCGCCCCTGCCAGGCGGAGTCCACCACGATCCAGTAGAGATCGTAGGTGCCCACCGTGCACGGCGTGGGCCCCCAGCAAATCCAGCCGACCAGGAGTCCATCCGCCTCGGCGCCCAGCGTTTCATAGTCGGGATCGCGCCGCCGGCCGTTGCCGGTGGCCGCGTCGAAGACTTCCAGCGCCACCGAGACCTCTGCCGCCCGGAACAGCGGCGAGCCCCGGGTCATCTCTTCGACGCGGAGGCGGTCGGCGGGTAGCAGCGGCCGTTGGTGGAGCGCGACCGTGACGCGGCTCACGCGGGGATCTGGGTCGTCAGCGCTTCGGCGGCACGGGTCTGCTCGGAACGCTGCACCGCCTCCTCGACCACGCGGAGCAGCAGATCACTGTATTCCCAGCCACGGGCGCGCGCCATCCGGGCCAGACCCGCATCGGTGGAGAGATCGGGGTTGGGATTCACCTCCAGGACGTACACCTCGCCCTGCTCGGTGACGCGCAGATCCACCCGGCCATAGCCTTTGGAGCCGGTCAGCGTGTCCCAAGCCTGCCGCGCCGCCTGGGTCACCCTTCGGGTGAGCTCCGGTGCCAGCTTGGCGGGGCAGACCGGCTCGGTGCCAAGATCTTCGGCGCTGCCAATGTCCCATTTGGCGGCGTAGGTGACGATGGGCCAGCTCCCCGCCGGCATCCGGTCGAAGATGATCTCGGAGAGCGGCAGGATGTCGCGGCCAATGAATCCGACATTCACCTCGCGTCCCGGCACGTACTCCTGGATCAGCACTTCGTCCCACTGCTCGCAGACCTTGGCGAGCCGGTCCCGGAGCGCCTTTCGAGTGGAGCAGACCGCACCGGCGTCGATGCCGACACTGGCGTCTTCTCCGGAGGGTTTCACGATCACCGGATACTTGAGACCGGTGGGCGGCGTGATGCCGCGGGCCAGCACGAACGGCGGCACCGGGACGCCCGCGGCGGCGAGCAGGGTGTTGGCGATGTGCTTCCGGTGACAGATCGTCACCGGCCAGGAGGGGCAGCCGGTAAAGGGAACCCGGGTGAGCTCGAGGGCGGCTACCGCAAAGTCTTCGTACCGGGCGTATCCGTTCACGCCTTCGCAGAGGTTGAAGATCAGGTCCTGTCGCTGGACCCGGCGGAGCCAACCCACGTCGCCCAGATGAACCGGCAGCACCACCGTTTCGTGTCCCGCCCGGCGGAGGGCCGTCTGGATCTCGGTGACATTGGCCATGACCGCGGCCACGTCCTTCTGATCCCAGTCGTGGCCACCTCCGTCGTACAGGATCCCGATCTTCACGCAGCGGCCCGCTTCCGCTCGAAGGCCTTCTTCAGGAGCGACCGGCCGCTGATCCGCCGCCAGGCGATGTCCGCCACCGTCTGGATCAGCGAATCGTAGGTCAGCCCGGCGGCGCGGGCCGCCTTGGGGAAGCAGGAGTTGTCCTGGGGATTGGGCAGGATCCCGGGCAGCGGATTCAGCTCCACCACCATCGGCCGGCCGGCGGCATCGCAGCGGACGTCGACCCGGCACCAGTCGCGGCAACCAAGCACACGGTAGGCGCTCAGCGCGGCGGAGCGAACGTCCCGGGCCAGCTCCTTGGATACGTTGGCAGGGCACTCGAAGAGATCGAGCGGGTGCTCCGGGGTATCCCAGAGCCACTTGGCCTCGTAGCCGTAGATCGGCTTGGCACCGAGCGGGAGTGCCTCCCACCGCATTCCGACCAGCGGAAGGCAGCGCGCCTCCTTGCCGTTGCCCATGATGGCGACCGTGAATTCCTGCCCGGGCAGCCAGCTCTCGATGAGCACCGGCTCCTGGTAGGTATCCAGCAGGTCTCCCACTTCCTGCACCAGCTTTGCCCGGTTGGTGCAGAGGGACTTCTCGGTGATTCCCTTGCCCGAGCCCTCGAGCGCCGGCTTGGCGAAGAGCGGAAACGGCAGGTTCACGTTCCGGGCGTCGGCCCGGGTGTTGGCCACCACGAACGGCGCGGTCGGCACACCGTAGTACGCCATGATCTCCTTGGCCCGGCCCTTGTGCAGGGTCAGCGCCAGGCTGAGCGGATCGGAGGCGTGGTAGGGAACACCCAGGAACTCGCAGATCGAAGGAACGTGGCTCTCCCGATTCACCCCATACAATCCCTCCGCGATGTTGAACACGAAGTCGGGCTTCGCGTCGAGCAGCGCCTTGGGAAACTCCTTCACCGCCTCGAGACGAATCACCTCGCCCAGCGCGGAGAGCGCGCCGGCGACGGCTTCGATGGTCTCGGGTTCATCCCATTCAGCGTAGAGATCGGGCTGAGCGAGGTCGGGGCGGAGGGCTCGACTGGCGGATGCTTTGTCGAGAGCGGGGGAGGCGGGATCACCGGCTTTCTTCGGCGCCGGCAGCACAGGCTTCTGGTTATAGGCGAACCCTATTCGAACCGCCAACGGATCTCCTTGTGAAGGTGAGGCCGGTCCAGCGCGCATCTCATCACGCGACCCGTGCACTGCACTCAACCTAAGGTAAGGAAAAATGCGAGCCTACACAATAGTTTTCAGCAGACTTTCTGACGAAGTCGGCAACATCGGATCGTCCAACCGGACCTCACGGAGCGTTTTCATGGCCAGGACCCGAGTGCTCGCGCTGATGTTTTCCTGTGCGGCGACTGTCGCGACGGCCCAGCGGCCGGTTCCTCCCGCCGATCGAGTGATCGTCGTGACCATGGACGGCCTGCGATGGCAGGAGGTGTTTGCCGGAGCCGCGCGGGAGCTGATCTCGGAGAAATCGGGCGGCGTGGCCGACACCACCGGACTGGCCCGACGGTT
>Ga0070699_100001829_pt1 | contig 19305 bp, 16 predicted proteins | sample KBSK1503metaG_FD_65473 | JGI IMG/M metagenome (GOLD analysis project Ga0070699, IMG submission 65473) | Corn, switchgrass and miscanthus rhizosphere microbial communities from Kellogg Biological Station, Michigan, USA - KBS K1-50-3 metaG | ecosystem: Host-associated > Plants > Roots >... | reverse complement strand
GGCCAGCAAAAACATCAAAGCGGTCGAATTCGCCTGAGAGCATTTCAGCCAGTTTGGCCTTCACCTGGTCAACAACTTCAGTAGGCACACCCAGTTGAGGAGTCTGACCTTCCATGAAGCCATAGAAGCCTACAATGCCAGAATCAGCATCGCGATAATCATTGCCGGGTTTCCAGCTGCCAGCTTGAATTTGCTTGACGATATCGAGATACACAGGACCCCAATTCCAGTAGGGAGTACCAAGACATTTATCAGAAGCTGGCGAACAGGAATTGATATAGTCGTACGTGAACGCCCACTTGCCAGCGTTGGCCGCAGCGACTAATGGACCCGGTGTATCGGAACCGATCAACACAATGCCCACACCGGCATCGATCAGAGATTGAGCCGCCTGCTTCTCCTTATCGGGGTCATACCAGGTGTTGATCCAGCGAACTTCCATGGTGCATTCGTCACAGGTTTGCTTCACACCGAGCATGAAGGCGTTGCCCAAACGAATTACCTCGGGTAGAGGCCACGGAGCTACATAACCCAACTTCATGTTGCCGTCCGCTTTGGCACGCGCACCAGCGACCATGCCAGCCACATACTTCATGTCTTCCATTGCGCCAAACAGGTTCCCGTAGTTCTTGCCATTACTGCGATAACCAGAAACATGCAACCAGGCAATATTGGGGAACTCTTCTGCCAGTGTTTCCATCGTAGGACCATATTCAAAAGTGGTACCGATGATGAAATCAAAACCTTTGCGCGCCAAAGAGCGCATCACAGATTCGGCATCGGGGCCCGGGTTGACCAACTCAACATATTGAACGGCGATGTTCGAATCCTGTGTGGTCATCCATTGAGCGCCTTCGAGATGAGCCTGCGACCAGCCGCCATCGGCATGGAAACCGATCAGCACAACGGCTACATTGAACTTCCCTTCGGCGATATCAGGGATTTGGAAGCCTGTGGATGGGGCTTCTGTAGCGGGAGCCTCAGTAGCAGGTGCCTCTGTGGCTGGAGCACCGCAAGAAGACAGCGCCAACGAAAAAACTGTCAGCAAAACAAACACGAACAAAAGTGATTTACGCATTTCTACTCCTCTTTATTATTTATTCAACTTAGGCTTACAACGACGGCCTGGCTGTATACAATCCTTTCTCCTCCGGTCAACCTCCTTTCGATTTTATGCAACGCGCCTTGTAGAATATACACACAAACGAGTCTAACATAGAACTTCAGTCAACCTATTTTACATCGTGCCGCATGTATAGCTCCCATGCGTATCTAAATTGATATAGTAATTTCATCCAAAAATTTAGTAAATTATAAGACAAGCGGCAGAATAAATCGCAAAACAATGGCAAGTACGATTCTCACAAATCACACGCGATTATCATCTGGATTTGCGCCAACGCTGCGCTTCGTTCGGAGGCCCTCAACGCGTCGCTTTCCAAGCCGGGGCCTGTTTCTGCTCCGATTCTATTCCACAGCCGACACAGCATCGGCCCCACCAATTCTTTAGAGAAAGCATTCGCGTGTTCCGATAATTCGACTGCCTGTTTCCACTGTCCTACATGAGCATATCCCTCAATGAACACCATTTGTTCCGCTGGTTCATAGGGATGCTCTAATGATAAAGCCATCCCCGCAAATTTAACAACGGCCCCCCAATCTTTAAATTGACGTGCAAGATCAGCCTTCTCAAAGTAATAACAAAAATCGTGTTCCGGCTCCGGGCCATAGACTTCCGGCATCTGAGCACGCGGTTCATTGAGAATCAGGCTTGGGGAGGAAATCCGCGCAGAAAACCGCAGAAGGCTGGTCTCAGGAATCATACGGTTGACGCGTTCGATATCGTCATCCAAAATCCGCAGACAACCGGGTGGCTGATAATACATCGCCAACGTCTGCGACGTATTCCCATAAAACTGCCCTGCCAGGTAATCATATTCAACCGGAATTCCCTTCTCCAACTGTGGCAGCACATTTCTTAATCGAGTTCGCGGGTAAAACAATACATAATCAATACGACGCGTGTGATTATCTGGCGCATAGATCCAATTCAATGCCCCACCCAGCGAGTTATCTGCATAATATTTCAGTGTACCTTCATTCAAGAGCACAATCGTATTGGGCTGAATCCCGGGTGCGCGCCAGGTCATTTGCCAGAACAATTCCTTTTGTGTCACCCAATCCTGTAAATAATCACGAGAGTTGAGATATTGTTTACCCGCCGCCAGACTGACCAACGCCACCAAAAGCACAATCCGTGCTCTTTCCCAGGGGATGAGCGCAATCACACCGCCAAATATCAGGCTTACTCCAAAGAGAAATGGAAGCGTAAATCGACTGGCAGGCCATTCCAAAGAGACAGGAAAGCCAACCAACCAAAATGGCCATCCCGAAAGGAAGACAGCCAACCCACCTAACCCTATCATCCAGATTGCATCTATAGAATTCTTTCGAAGAGTCTGAGTTGCATCACGCAATAGGAGTAGAAAACCTGCTGCCGCCAAAAGGATGACAATCGCGATGATCACATAATAGGTAGTCAGCGTCGAACCCACAAAAGCTACATCAGGGAGTTCAAGCATTTGCAGCCAGGCATCTTTCAAGACCAATCGCAAAGTGAAAAGAATCATCTGGCTTAAACTCATCAGCGTTTCCAATGGCGCGGACTTTAGTTTGTCTGTCAAGCCCATCCCATAGATCTGGTTGTTGAAAATAAATAAACGAGAAAGGACTGCCAGGACAAAGACTGTCAGATATGGTACCCACAGCTTCAACGTGCGGATGAGGCGTTCGCGCAAAGTCAATGGCTCATCACGAATGGCTGTGAGGATCAAACCCACGCGCGCCAATTCCAGTACGTAAAAATATTCCATCATCCACAAATTCAGCGCAGAGAAAAATAGGCCTGTCGCTGTCCACACCCAATAACGCTGTGGGTTTTCGATTGCCAGCAAAGTACACAGGAAAGAAACTAAAAAGAAGAATAGGACAATATAGAAATGGCTATAAAGATAAGCTGACCAATGTTGATTAAAGCCGGGGTAAACCAAAAAAAGCAGAGCCACACCTAACGCGATGCGTGGTCTATCCTTGAGCAATTTTGTAACAATGGCAAACACGATCACTGCACCCAGCCAACGCCACAGCAAGGCAAAAATTTGCCAATAAAATGGCACTTGTGGGATCACACTCGTGGTGAGTTGATGTACAAGTCCCCAAATAGGACGGTTCGTGGAAAAATAATCCGTCAGTGCGGCCGGACCCATCTGATAACGAATCCAGGTGATGGGGAGATCATCCCAGTAGAAGCCCAGCTGAGGCATCAACAAGCCATACGCAAGATACGCTACTACCAGAAGAATAACGGACGGACGGAGATTTTTCATGAATGTTATTGTGCTGAGCATGCAATCATGTTCTGAATTTGATTCAATGCGTCGTCCCGTTCAGGGCTTTCGGTTGTCTCTGCTTCGATACGATCCCACAGCTTACAAAGCAAAGGTCCTACATAATCTTTTGATACCCTGTAAGATACTCTCGATAATTCTACAGCTTGCTGCCAATCCCCAGCATGACCATTGCCTTCGATAAAGACAAATCGCTCCACTGGGTTATTAGGCGAATCATCCAATTTGAAGGCTTTATTCCCCAAATTGACTACCTCCTCCCAATTACCAAACTGACGCGCCAACTCTGCCTTTTCGAAGTAATAACACCAGCCCTGATTTGGCTCTGGATAATAAATCTTTGGCATTATGCCTATGAATTCAGGCAGAATCCTGTCAGGGTTGGATAAGGCTGAGGCTTCACGCATCAGGCTCTCGTCTAGAATGAAGCGGTTTTCAGCGTCCAATTCAGGGTCAAGCAAACGCAGACAGGCAGGCGGATCATAGTAAAAAGCGAGCGCATCCGAAGTATTTCCGTCGAACGTGCTGGCGATGTAATTATAGTGGATGGGAAGTCCGGGCATCAGGGCTGGCAATGATTTATCCAAACGATTGGTTGGATAAAAGAGGGCAAACTCAATGCCATTTTCGATCTTGTTGGAGGAATAAATCCAATTTAACGCCCCACCAATAGAGTTGTCGGCATAAAACGAAAGTTCTTCATTCATCAGTACCAACGTATGAGGTTGAATACCCGGTACACGCCAATATATTTGCCAGAAGAGATTCTTTTGTGCTTCCCAATCACGGCGGAAGGCATCTCCCACTAACACCTCCCTGCCGGCGGCTAACGCAACCAAAAGCACCGCGATCATGGAACGCACGCGCGGAGGCGCAAGCTCTACCAGCCCGGCCAGAAACAAACTGATACCCAACATGAAAGAAAGCGTAAACCGGCTGGCTGGAAAAGCCAGACTCACATCCAAAGTAGCCAACCAGTATGGCCCACCGCCCAATAGCATGGCAATGAAACCGATGGCGATCATCCAATACATCGGACGACGATCTGAGCTGAGGTTCTGGTTGTTTGTGAAAAATAATGCGGCGATTACTCCCACTGAGAAAACAACCGCGACGTAGAGCAGAGTTGTCAGCGGTCCATCTATTGATGGTACAGGGAAGGTGAAAATCTGCGCCCAAGCTTGCACAAGCACAAGCCATATATCTGAAAATACTTCGCCAATCAGGTGAATGATGGCTTGGAACGGATTCGCGCGTAATTCAATCAGTAACACATTTTGGTAGGCGACATTGGTGAAGACCAGCGCGCGATACAAGACGTTCGCAACAAAGATCAACAGATAGGGTAACCAATGTAAGAACGCGCGGCGCGCAATTTGAAAAAGACTTTGTCCCTGGCCCGTTTGATGGAAGACGTAAAAAAGGATGAAAAGGCGAATGGCCTCAAGAAAGTAAAAGTATTCCAACATCCAGATATTTAATGCTGAAAGCGCCAGGGCAGGGAGCGTGTTAAACCAGTATCGTTGCGGATTCTGTAAAGCTCGCAACGTCAGCAGATAGGAGAGGAAAAAGAAACAAAGGACAATATAAAAATGAGTGGTCAGAAACGCAGCCCACTGCAAGTTGAAACCGGGGTACAGTAGAAAAAGCAAGCCCACCAGCACAGCCAATTTTTCACGGTTGGGCCATAACTCGCGCACTAGCCTCCAAAGCAATACAACTCCCAGCCAACGCCACAGCAAAGAAAAGACCTGCCAATAGATGGGAATCTGCGGTAGTAACTTGGTCGTAAGAACGTATAGCTCCGCCCACACTGGTCGCGCGGTGGAAAAATACTTTCGCATCGCATCAACGCCAAGTTGATATCGAATCCATGAGATGGGTAAATCATCCCAGTAGAAACCATAACGCCAGATGAACAAGCCATAAGCCAATATTGCCACGAGCAAAAACAACCACGGCGCATTGCGCGGGTTGGTCGCAAAAGTTTGAAGTTTCTGAATGAGTGCCTTCATGTTAGAGCGTCAATTCCATGCGGTGACGTTTAAATTGGCCTTCTGAAAAAGAATACGCAACCTTGAAGTCTGCCTTAGTATACAACGCAATCGCGTTGGCATTTTCAACTTCCACACTCAGCACCACTGCGCGATAGTTCAGCTCGCGTGCTGCTTGAGTAAATGTATCCAACAAAATATGTCCCACTCCCTGTTTTCGAATCGACGTATCCACACCGATATAAGTCAACTCAAGGGTACCTTCTGGTATGGATATAGAAGCAGTTCGCATGGATGAGAGTAACTGTCCCATGACGCGGGGATGTGTAAACAATACGCGCACCATCTGGGAGATAAACCAAAGTGGCGCCTCACGCAAGCGACCATTGAGCTGATCCGGTTTCGAGGAGCCGATTGCCCACCCCAGCAGTTGACCTGTTTCAGAAAGCGCGCAAAAACCAACTACACCTGAGTCTTTGCAGACGATCTGATAATAGTGCTCCACAATGGGCAAACCCAAATCCGTGAGCAGAGAATGCATCACTTTGTGGTGCAGTTGCGCCAACTTCTTGATTTGATCTTCATTCAACTGAGAAACAGGAACAATTTTGTGGTTCATCAAATTAATTTTCGAGAAGCAAACTTCTGGAATCCAAAGTTTAGGCAATGCCACGAATCAAGCTGGGACCCAGCATCCGCACCACCATGGATGGAAGGCGTTGCCACATCCAGATCGCAAAACGGAATTTGGGACTCTTCTGATTCAGTTCAGGGATGGGTCCGCCTTTTGGCAGATAATACCAATACGCAAGTGGCACTTTACGCGGCTTCCACTTCATTTTGAAAGTCTCGTTGCCCGAGCCATTCAAGCTTCGGCCCAAATCCAACACTTTGAAACTCTTCTCACAATAACGGGAAATCACTGACCAATACAAAAACTCCCCAGCGTAATCGGAACGAAAGCGGCGCAGGATATTGGCATGCAGATTAGTCACCATATCACCCTGAGATATAAACACACCTGCACCTGCCAACTCGTTACGCGGACCGTACAGTACGACAAATTCGAGCGAGTCTCCCATTGCCTCAGCCATGTCGTTCAAGTAGTTTTTACGATGATAAGGCGAACCCAGCTCGTGCATGCTTTGTGCCAGCGCTTCATAGGCATCATTTAATAAATCGAGATGACCAAACTTGATCGAAAAGCCTTTCTTTATTGATTTACGGACGTGGTTACGATGATCAGAGCCGAAGTTGCTCAACAGTAGATCAGAGTTTGATGCAAGCTCAACCACATACGTAGAGTAGATTGGATGCTGAATCCAATGATTTGGTGGAGTTTCATTCCCCGCTTCAAACCTTATGTTGACGTACTCCACGCCCAGGTCATTTGCCAAGGTTTGCGCTTTTTCAAGAAGGGCATCATGGGCTGCCGCGGAGGCATAAGCAAAACCACCATATGACCCAAACGGTGAAGTGGCAAGATAATTCCCGAAAACCGGGTGTTGAATATGGGTCAGCACGAGCCAGCCTTCCACTTGATCATTCATATTACACACAAGACGATACACTGGGAACTGATATACATTATGGACAAAGTTCATCCACGCATCGAGACCGGTGAAGCGCGTCGCTAGAGATAGGGACTCAGGTAATGTAATCGCTTCGTCGTCACGCAGAATCTTAACCTGCCGAGTTGCTACAGCGTTCATCCTGGCGCCCTCTCTCGCAGTGTTTCATCGAGATATGTTCCCAGCGGAGAGACAGGGAAGTTGCGCAGAAGGTCTTTCAGGAAACCAGACTTATTGCGGAGAAAAGGCAGAAGATGTGGATTCAATATCAAGTCACGCGTGAGGCGGGCCGATGCAGGCGGCTTCACCAATTCATACGGGTGCAGAATGATCGAAGGGCAGAGTCCGCGTTTGAGTTCGTGTTCGATCAGTTTCAGAGTCTGTTTGCCCAGTAAACCAATGCTGAAACTAGAACCATATGGGAATTCGCCTTGCAATAGTAGTTTGGGTGAAAAATCACGCGGGGCAGTATAGGTATCATTGCCCGCATGCAAACGGATTGTACTGACAGGAATTTCCCACACCCCATCCTTTTGCAGCAATGTTCCTGTGGGAGCATAGATGGAGGAACTGTATTGAAAACCTGAACGTTTGAGCAATTCATACGCTTCTTCATGGATACCCACCATCGGTGCCCGATAGCCACGCACATCATACAGTTTGCACCACGCGGTTGCGGCTTTTATATCGTCGGCCAGTTCAGCCACATTCACTAACGGACGATGGATCTGACAATGCAACCCCAACTCATGGCCAGCTGCTACAATTCTTTGCGGCACTTCGGGGTACCACTCAGCAATCTCACCCACCAAATACAAGCTGGCCTTCGATTCGCCTAATTGTTCGAGGATAGGTTCAAGTGCGTGGCGGGTAAAGCCCGCATCCAATTCGCGGCGTTTGTAAGAATCTCTCAGATGATCGTAATGACGAAAAAGGGCAAAACAGGGTTCGTAATCAATGCTCAATAAAACGCGGGCAGTCAAAGACATAGGGCGCAATTATAGTGGCGAACCTGTGAAAAACAGGTATAGCTTTGCGTATTTTTAATTCAAATGCATGGCAAAGAAAGATAACATTCGTCTCCATGCGTCTTTGGCAGCTGCCTCCTCGATAGGCGTACGCGGATGATTAAAGAAGGAATGCATCGTATCTTCATAGAATTTGATATTATGGGGGATGTTATTTTTTTCCAGAGCGGCATCCAAGTCACGTGCCCCTTGCGCCGAGAAATCCTTGGCCGGGTAACTGCCGATAATCGGACATGATTCCGCAAAAGCTTCCAGCGGTTTTGGAACGGCTCCATAAAAAGCTGATGCAGCTTTCATGCCTTTCTCTGTAACGGCCAGTTGCAACGCATACCCACCGCCCATACAAAACCCCACTACACCAATGCGCTTTGCATCCACAGCAGGTTGCTTTTGCAGAAAGGCAAACGTGGATTGTAAATCAGCCAGTATGGCGTTCTTGAGAGGCCGAATCAACATGCCATGAATGATCTGCATCATGCATATGGCACGATTGCGATTCGAAAACAAATCTATGGCCAGTGCTGCGTAGCCTTGTTCGGCAAATCGAGTAGCGATGTCGCGAATATTGTCATTCAAGCCGAAGATCTCATGAATCACAACCACCCCCGGCAAAGGATCTGTGCCCTCTGGCCTTACGAAAAACGAATCCATTGTCTCTTTACTATCAGCACGCGGTACAGAAACTGTAGAAGTTTGAAGTGATGGCATGGTATCTCCTCAGTAAAATTGGATGGAGCAATACTCCGCCCTACACATTTATCCTATGGCACAAGCCAGGTGCCGGTTTTGCGTTTCAACGCACGCCCGATATTTTCGGGATTGGTGATCAGCGCTTCCTTGCCGCCGTTTTCCAGATACCAAATGGCCGCTTGAATCTTTGGCGCCATCGAGCCTTTAGCAAAATGAATCCCTTCCGCTAGATATGCCTCAGCTTCAGCAACGGTCATTTTATCCAGCCATTGCTGGTTGGGTTTGCCAAAATTGATTGCTACCCTTTCAACAGCTGTGGCAATCAGGAATAAATCTGCTTTGATAGTCTGCGCCAGCAGTGACGATGCATAGTCCTTGTCAATGACCGCAGCAGTGCCAACCAGCTCCCCATCTTCGCGTGTCACCACCGGGATGCCTCCGCCACCCACCGTGATAACAACCTGGCCAGCATCCAGTAATAATTTGACGGAGTCAAACTCCACGATCTCTTTGGGCATGGGAGATGCAACGACTCTTCGCCACCCGCGACCTGCATCTTCAACAACCGACCAGTTCATCTCCTGGGCTCTGCGCTTGGCTTCGGCCTCATCCATGAATCCGCCAATTGGCTTGGACGGTTTTTGAAAAGCAGGGTCACTCGAATCCACACGCACTTGTGTCACTACCGTACAAGCTTTTTTGGCAATACCGCGTTTGAAGAATTCATTTCGCAAGGCTTGTTGCAATTCATAACCAATCGCACCCTGTGAATCTGCGCCACAGACATCCAGCGGCACTTCGTGCATCCCCTCCACTTTGGCAGCGATCTCTGAACGGCGCAGGATGAATCCCACCTGCGGACCGTTACCGTGACCAATAGCCAAATTCCAGCCTGCTTCGATCATATCCACCAAATGTACAGACGTTTCGCGCAGCGCAACTGCCTGACCTTCCACTGAAACGCGTTTATCGTCTTTTATCAAAGCATTGCCGCCAATGGCAACGACGGCGAGATTAATCATGAGCTCTCCTTTGTCCCGTCATTGCGAGCCTGGCTGGGCGAAGCAATCTCCAACTTTGTGACGGACTTACTTGCGCCGCACACCAGTGCAGGTGTTGCTTCGTCGCAACGAACGCTCCTCGCAATGAAGAAACATTACGACATCGTCAGTGCCATCACGGCCTTCTGCGCATGCAGACGGTTTTCAGCTTCATCGTAGACAACCGAATGTTTGCCATCGATCACACCGTCAGTGACTTCGAGGCCACGATCGGCGGGGAGGCAATGCATATAGATGGAGTCCTCTTTCGTGAGTCCCATGCGGCGTTCATCGGTAATCCATGATTTGTATTTGTCAATGAGCGCCTTACCTTCCTCTTTACCGGTCGTCGTCAGAAGTGGCCCCCATGATTTGGGATAGACCACATCCGCGTCCTTGAAGGCCTCGTCCATGTTATCGGTGACATCAAAGCCAACACCATATTTCTTTGCATTATCCTGTGCCTGTTGCATGACATCAGGCATGAGCTTAAATTCTGGTGGATGCGCCAGGACCACGTTACAACCGAAGCGGGTCATTTGTAGAATCAAAGATTGAGGGACAGAAATCGGCTTGCTATAGGAGGCAGCATATGCCCATGAGACGACGACCTTCTTGCGCTTGAGGTCACGTCCCTTCTTTTCAATGACCGTCATGATATCCGCCAGACACTGGAAGGGATGATACACGTCACATTGCATATTCAGCACCGGCACGCGGCTGGCTTTGGCAACATCGTTTATATATTGATTGCCAAACTGCCAGTCACATTGACGGATGGCAACGCCATCGAAGTAACGGCCAAAAATTTCACCAATTTCCTTGGCAGTATCACCGTGAGAGATCTGGGTTGTTTCGCTGTCAATAAACGCCCCATGCCCACCCAATTGCGCCATGCCCGCTTCGAACGATCCACGAGTACGGGTGGAAGTGAAAAAGAATAACATTGCGAGGACCTTGTCGCGCAATAATGCGTGCGGTTCGCCCAGTGCGCGTTTGCGTTTCAAGTCCCAAGCTACATCCAATACGGTTTCGACTTCCTCTTTTGTGAAGTCCAGGTCGCCGATGAAGTCCCGGCCTCTGAAATTAGTTTGCATAATTTAATCTCCTTTGTTTTTATTCCTGTTTCAAGTGGTGGTCGAGTAGAGCCGTGATCGTCGGCTCGTATCGAGACCACATTCATAAAATTTCATTTTTGCTTCTTAGTGCTGGTCTCGATACGCCACCCGTTACACTCGTGGCTACTCGACCAGCGGAATTACTCTTATTGAGTCGACACTCTCAATATTTCACCATTTTCAAATTTTCCATTCTCCCAAAATAATTTGATGCCTTCGCAATAATCAAAATGCGGACCCCAAGAGGAATGATCGGCATCTGGTAAACAAGCGATAGCACCCAATTCCAATACGCCACCGTGATTGATCACCAACGCGGAGCGCCCGTGGATGATGTAATCTGCGAGCTTTGTATAGAGTGTCTTCAATTGATCTGCATAGCTTGCTGCCACTTTACGCCTGCGAATTGCTGACACATACTCTGCGGGTGAGGATGGCCAGGGCACTTCTTGTTCTACATCCATCCCATAACTGGTCATCAGCTCATTTTGTTCATCCACGGCAAAACCCATAGCAATGGCAGTTTCAATGGCGCGCGGCAATGTGGAGGTCACCACCCGATCAAATGGACCCATATTCTCGCCCAGTAGACGCGCCAACGTCACTCCAGGTTGATTCAAATGATCACCGGGCTTCGAGCGCATAGAATGTCGGCGGATTTCAATCGTTTTCATTTACGGAATCAATGACGGCAATATCGCATAAAACTCCGTGGCCTTGACCATATCTTCCAGCAAGACCGAGTCGTTGACCGTGTGGGCGGTCTCTTCATCGCCAGGGCCAAAGCCGATGGAGGGAATACCTGCTTTGCCAGCCCAATAGATTCCGTTGGTGGAAAAATTCCATTTGCCAGAGGCAGCTTCGGGGAGACCGATGCGTTTGCGGGCTTCCTGTCCAGCCACTACCAAAGGGTGATCTGCTTCCAAAGCCCACGCGGGAAAATATTTATCCACAGGGAAAACAAATCCGGTATAGGAAGGATCGTCATAGAAAAGTTCTTCGAGTTTGACTGTGTCCTTATACTCTTTGGGAATCAGCGCCTCCACTTGTGCCCTGACCCTTTCCTTCGTTTCCCCAAATGTCATGCGCCGATCTATAAAAATGACGGCTTCATCGGGCACTGCGTTGATGGAGGGTGTCTTGACATGCATATCGCTGACCGTGATCTTGCCATGACCAAGAAATTCATGATCACCCAATTGCGGCTCGAGGTCACGAATACCCTCGATGATCGGAAGCAATTTATAGATGGCATTGTCGCCCAAATGATTTGACGCTGCATGCGCACTACGGCCCTTGGATGTAACTTTCATCTCAAGGCGACCCTTGTGGCCACGATACGTCAGCATCTTGGTGGGTTCACCGATGACGACAAAATCAGGTTTGATGCCAGGGTCTACTTCCACAAAAGTATTTGGCGCAATACCATCGCACCATTCTTCCATGTTCCCGAAGTAATACACCGTCCAGTCATCGAGCAGACCTAAATCACGTGCCATAGCAAGGCCATAGATCATACCGGGTGTGGAACCTTTTTCGTCACAGGCACCGCGTGCGTAGAGAATACCAGCTTCGATTTTTCCCTTGAACGGATCCCATTTCCACTCAGCAGGATCGCCAACACCCACGGTATCGATATGCGAGTCATAGACGAGAACACGTTTGCCATTCCCAATCCGCCCAATCGTATTGCCCATCTTATCAAAGCGGACTTCGTCAAAGCCGAGTTTTTTCAGCTCAGCTTGTACCCGTTCTCCCACTGGCCCAATCTTGGAATCCATACTTGGAATTTCACAAATCTCCAACATAAATTGGATGATGTCTTCTCGTGAACTATTCACGCGATTCTGAATTTCTGTAATTTTATCTGTCATAACTATTCCTTATAGTTTTGCCGCGGAGACACAGAGACGCGGAGATATTTATTTTGGAGTCTCCAGGTTTTTGTTCAGGGAAAGGATAAATCGTTTGACTCCATCTTTTACCAGACGCGTGTTGAAATTGATAAGCAAGCCAACACGTTTCTGAGTAATTCTGAGATAAGTTAGCACTTGCGCTTCAAATACAGGATCAAACCGTTCCACGCTTTTGATTTCAACAATAACAAGATCATCGACTAGCATATCAGGTTTATATTCGCCTATAGCTTTGCCTCTGTATAAAACAGGCACTTTGAATTGCCGCTGTACTTGAAGCCCTTCAAATTTGCACTCGATATCTAAAGCTTCTTCGTAAACTTCCTCCAAAAGTCCGGGGCCAAGTTCGCGATGTACTGCAATTGCGCACTTAATAATCCGTTCGGTGATCGCATTTTCAGGCATGTTTGAGGGAATAAATTTGACTGGAAAATTCGAGCCACTCATATAATATTCTCCTACCAAAAATGCATCTCTCTGTGTCTCCGCGTCTCTGTGGCAGATATTCGTTCTTGCTAAGAACTTCCCACCCGCCGATTCACGTGGAAGTGGAAATAGCCTGGAATAAAGTAACTTATCGAATAATCCGCGATGCTTCCTTTGGGATCAAACAATTGAGAAGTAAACACCAACAATACATCGTCACGCTGAATTTCGAGCGGTTTGGCTACATCAGCCGGGGCATTGGTTGCGCTGATCAAGGCGCGGGAAACGCCAAGCTGATCGCCGCGAGACAGTAAAAAATCCAGAACGGAGCCGCTGAATTCGGAGGGCAAATCATCGGGATCAAGAATGGTTGCAGGCAGAGTGTCAACCAGATAGGCGGCGGGGCGGCCATCGGCGCGAATCACGCGGCGGACACGGGTGAGGCGGGTTCCTTCGGCAACTCCCAGTCCAATGGCAGTGGGTCCGTCTGCGTCCACAGACTCAATATTCAGATCACTGACCGAGATCATCAGATTCAAGCGACGCGCCATCGTATCAATACTTTCCAACACTTCAAGGCCTGCATCAATCACCGGAACCTTGCCTACCACATACGTGCCCGAACCCTGTCGCCGCCGAATGAGGCCCTGCGTTTCAAAGGTGCGCATGGCCTCACGCAACGTGGCCCGCGAAACCCCCATCTTTTTGGCGAGCTCGGGCTCATTCAACAAGCGTTGACCCGGCGGAGTGCTCTCGATTAATTTGGCCAAATCGACCTGCAAACGTTGAAAAGGAAAATTACTCATCGGTCCTCCAGTACTTGAATGAATTCGAATTTGGTCACATCCACCAAACCTTTATCCGAGATGCGCAACTCAGGGATGACCACCAACGCCAGCAGTGAGAGCTGCATATTCGGGTTATTGAGCATGCACCCACATGCCTTAAAACCTTTCAGGATGGAGTCCGCCTTTTTCGCGACAACGTCGGCTTTTTCATTGGACATTAACCCGGCAATTTTCAACTCGACCTGACCGATGACTTTGCCATTCTTGACCACGACCAGACCTCCCCCGCTGCGCGCCAGGCTGTTGGCTGCCACCGCCATGGATTCTTCATCGGTGCCGACAACGATCATGTGATGCGAGTCATGTGCCACCGTGGATGCGATCGCGCATTTCGATGTAAACCCAAACCCGCTGACAAGTCCCCTTGTGATGCCACCTGTCCCTTTATGACGTTCAACGATGGCGATCTTGGCGATATCGCGTTGCATATCCACGTTAATTTCACCGTTCACGGGTTGAACGTCGAAAGTCAAATGTTTTGTAGGAGCTTGATTCTCAATGACGCCAATGACATTTGCTTTAACTAGTGATGTACGATGAGTGGCAAGTTTGAAGTCATCTTTATTCAACTTTCGCTTCAACTTCACAGACTTTGTTGCCCAGGAGGGATATTTGAATTTCGGCAATTTGACTTGCCACTTCCCACTTTCTACGATCACCTGGCCTTTTGCAACAACCAGATCAGCTTTGAAGTTGTTTAAGTCTTTCACTAACAACACATCCGCCCAGCGACCGGGGGCGATCATACCCATTTCGCGGCTTACGCCAAAATGTTCGGCGGTGTTGAGCGTCATCATTTGAATCGCGGTGATGGGCTTCAGCCCCTCTTCAATGGCATGGCGCAGGACGCGATCCATGTGGCCCTCGGTGGATAGTGTCCCCGCGTGTGAGTCGTCTGTGACGAGGATGAAGCGGCGTGAGTCCAGACCAAGTTGGGTGATCGCAGTGATCTGCGATTCCACGTCGAACCAGGCTGAACCATAGCGCAGCATCGGTTTCATGCCTTGTCGCACACGTTCAATGGCGTCTTCGAGCATCGTCCCTTCGTGGTCATCTTCCGCGCCGCCTGCCACATAGCCATGAAACGGCAGGCCGAGATCGGGCGAGGGGTAATGCCCGCCAATAACTTTATTATGCGCATGCGTAATGGCCATTTCCTCCAGCATGTTCTTATCGCTCATGAACACACCAGGGAAGTTCATCATCTCTCCCAAACCAATGATTCCGGGCCACTTCATTGCTTCGGCTACTTCCTTAGGGCCAATCGAAGCACCAGGAGTCTCAAAGCCCGGAGCAGATGGTACGCACGCAGGCATCTGCACCCACACGTGGATGGGTTGCTTCTGCGCTTCATCCAACACCAGCTTCACGCCTTTGAGGCCAAAGACGTTGGCAATCTCATGCGGGTCTGTGAAAATGCCCGTTGTGCCATGGACGGCCGCCACACGCACGAATTCGGTGACCGTGACCATGCTGGATTCAACATGCATGTGTCCATCTATCAGACCCGGGACAAGATAACGTCCCTTCGCGTCGATGACTTTGGTTTTCTTGCCAATCGTATGACTGGCATCCTCACCAACATAGGCAACATGACCATCTTTGATCGCAATATCGGTGTCGGGGATGATCTCGCCAGATTGGACGGATACCCATTGACCACTAGTAATGACCAGATCAGCCGGGACGCGTCCCATGGCGGTATCAACGAGGGCGCGGGTAAGTTTGGGGGATGAGGGCATAATTTCTCCAGTACCTCAATGTTTGTTTGGTGGTCGAGTAGCCTGAGGCGATAGCTGAAGGCATACCGAGACCACCACTAAGCAAAGTAATTCTTGTTATCTAGTGGTCTCGATACGTGTCTCGCTCAGTCGCTCAACACTACTCGACCACCGATGTTCACTGCTTAATGATATTTCCCTTGCACCAGATGAATATCTTCCAATGGTTTGATGGCAACTTCTTCACTTGTAGCGAACTGCAAAACTTTTGCATAATTCTGCTCGGGCGGATTCAGCGCATCCACGAACAAGGCTGTATTGGGTTCCCAGATTCGGAAGTGAGTGCGTTGATGTTGCACCTGCTCCCATGTAGAGACAGCTGGGTTGTTCAATTCGATATAGCGCGCAGTCAAGCGTTCTTCCCAAATTTTGTCGTCTGATAAGAAAGTGTGAATCGGACGAAAGTTGGAATGATGTTTTCGAGCTATTGCCTGTGCATGATGACGATCTGTGTTCATGAAGACCGAGTCGACGATCACATCGATGCCTAATTCCATTTGTGCTTCGGCGAGGCCAAGCAGAATGGCTACCTGCGAGTCCCAGAAATCCATGCCAGCATTTTCAGGGACATCACCCACAACATCGTCAATGCGCAGGAGCGGCCAGCGCAGTTCACGGGCGAGTCGATTCGCCAGCGTGGATTTGCCTGTGCCGGGAAGTCCGGAGAAGATGACAAGTGTACTCATCTGTTACCGTTCCCGGCCAGAATGACAAAGAACAGCAAAATAATGGATAGGAAGAATGGAATCGCCAGTAACCATGCAATCATCTCACGACCGCGATTCATGGCAAAGCCTGAAGCAAAAAGGAGCACTGGCAGGAGAAAAGCTGGTGATCGAATGTCCGGAAACCCACTGAGATACCACGAGAACGGAAACGCCATGGTCGCCGCGCCCACGAGAAAGCGATAATCGCGTTTGAGCAAACCAATGATGGCAAGAATGACTGTGACAATAATTGCGGGCCAGCCGACAAGGGCAATAAGGATGAAATCAAGCATAATATTTTTAGTATGTCGTTGCGAGCCCTGACAATGGCGAAGCAATCTCAACGAACCTGCAAACAGGAGATTGCCACGGCGGCTATCGCCGCCTCGCAACGACATTAGGTTAGGAGTCTTTTCGCTGCTTTCTTATGTTTCTCTACCAACTTATGTTCATCCACCGTGACCAACTGTCCTTCTTTGACGATGAACCTGCCGTTGACCACAGTGTAATCCACGCGGATGGGTTGGCCGAAGACGATCGCCGAGACGGGGTCGTGCATTCCGGCGAATTCAATACGATTCAAATTCATGGCGAAGAAGTCCGCACATTTGCCAGCTTCCAAACTGCCGATATCTTTTCTTCCCAGCACCGCCGCTCCCCCACGCGTGCCGAGATGTAGCGCTTCTCGTGCGGTCATGAGTTTTCGATTTGGGTCATCAGATAATGAATAGCCTGTGATGCCCTCTTTGACGCGCGACAATAACATCGCGTTGCGAACTTCGGCGAGGAGGTGCGAGCCATCATTGGAGGCGGAGCCATCCACGCCGAGACCGACGTTGACGCCCGCCTTGCGATATTCCTTTATCGGTGCGATACCGGAGGCGAGTCGCATATTGGAGGTGGGACAATGCGCCACGCCGCAGTTGTGCTTGGCAAAGACTTTGATTTCTTCATCATTGACCCACACCGCGTGCGCGAACCAGACGTTGTCACCGACCCAGTCCACTTCTTGCATGTACCCGACGGGGCGATGACCGAACTTTTGCAGGCAGAATTGTTCTTCGTCTTCGGTCTCGGCAAGATGTGTGTGCAGATGCACACCATATTCACGTGCGAGTTTAGCGGATTGTTTCATCAAGTCTGATGTCACACTGAACGGTGAACACGGCGCGAGCACAATTTGCACCATCGAGCCAAGTTTGGGGTCGTGATATTTTTCGATGAGACGTTGTGAGTCTTTGAGGATGGAGTCTTCGTCGTTCACCACGCTATCGGGCGGGAGTCCGCCTTTCGATTCGCCGAGGCTCATCGAGCCACGCGAGGCATGGATGCGGAGTCCGATCTCGGAAGCCGCAGCAATTTCATCGTCGAGTTTTGATCCGTTTGGATACAGGTAGAGATGGTCTGCGGCGGTGGTACAGCCTGAAAGGGCGAGTTCGGCTAATGCGGTGGAAGTCGAAATAAAAATATCTTCGGGCTGGATGCGCGCCCAGATCGGGTAGAGGGTCTTGAGCCAGTTGAAGAGGTTGGTATCTTGCGCGGCAGGGACGGCGCGCGTGAGGGTTTGGTAGAAGTGATGATGGGTGTTGACCAGCCCCGGCAGAACAACATGACCAGCGAGGTCGAGGATTTCATCGGCGGTTGAGGGAAGTTCACGCGTCGCGCCGACCTTGGAGATGAATCCATTTTCTATGAAGAGACCACCATTCGACAGTTCGGTGTGGTGGTCATCCATGGTGAGGAGGTGAGCGTTCTTCACTAACAGGGTTGGCATAGGGTTTGTAGAGAAGTAGGGAATTGTTTAGTTGTCTGACAATTCGAGTGTAGCAAAAAAGGAGACGGCTGTCAATTGGAATTCAAAACAAAGGGCCAATCGATATGCACATGATTTGTACGCAATAGACCTCTTGCATAAATCCCTCGACAAGGCTGGTCATGAAATTTTTTGCCACGGATTTACCCTTTGGGTGCAATGTCACGAATTCTCACGAATTTTAGAAATCAATCCGTGCCCATCGGTGTCAATCCGTGGCTAAAAGGACTTTCGCAAGAGATCAAATGAAGAATTTAAATCAACTGTTTGGAGTATACTTTTCTTATCCTTGTATTTAGAACAATAAAAATAGCGCGTTGAAATCACTTTAGACAGGAGGTGAACAACTCAGAGGTTCAAATTGCGGTCTGCATCGAATTGTGGAACGGTTGATTCTAGTATTTAGTATTATGAAAAGGAGTACATATGCGTCGTTTACAGCATGTCACGTTGGTCCTTTTTCTGTTGCTGAATCTGATTTTGGTCACTTCGTCCGCAAGCGCGGCGCCGCCTCAGGCTGATCGAGGTCCATGGGCGCCCAATGTTTCCTACGCAGTCAATGACACCGTTACCTACAACAGTGTCACCTACCGCTGCCTCCAGGCACACACCTCGCAAGTCGGTTGGGAACCGCCCAACGTACCCGCGTTGTGGCAGGTGGTGAGCGGACCTACCAATACGTCCGGGCCAACCAACACTCCAACCCGCACACCGACACGTACCAACACGCCCAGCGGTCCAACCAATACTCCCACGCGTACCCCCACTCCGGGCGGAAGTAGCTGCTGGACTGCCTGGAACTCGACCACGGCCTACACGGGAGGTTCTCAGGTAAGCCGGAATGGACAAAATTACCAGGCTGCCTTTTGGACGCAAGGCAATGACCCCGCTACCAACAGCGGCCCACCAGGCAGCGGTCAGCCCTGGATTCCGATGGGCTCCTGCAGCACTGGCCCCACAGCCACT
>Ga0070699_100001828_pt1 | contig 19322 bp, 15 predicted proteins | sample KBSK1503metaG_FD_65473 | JGI IMG/M metagenome (GOLD analysis project Ga0070699, IMG submission 65473) | Corn, switchgrass and miscanthus rhizosphere microbial communities from Kellogg Biological Station, Michigan, USA - KBS K1-50-3 metaG | ecosystem: Host-associated > Plants > Roots >... | reverse complement strand
CCGTTTGGGACCGTGACCACCGCCCTGCCATCCGACTTCAACACGCGCTTCACTTCCTTGAGAAAGGACTGGTCCTGTTTCAAATGCTCCAACACATCGATGGAGACAACACAGTCGAATTGCCCGTGAGGGGCTTGAAATGCATCCTCTCGATATGCGTGGACAGGTTCGCCGAGCAGCTGCGCGATCTGGTCGTTGTTCTCCCCTGAGACATCAGCCCAAGTCCATTCACCGCCATGCTCGCGGAAGTACCAATTGAGCGCGCCGCTATTGTCGCCATTGGTGACCAGCAGGCATTTTTTGCCGTGCGTATCGCCGAGCAGTCTCAGAAGCGCGTTGAGCTTCTGTTGCTTTTTGATGGAACGGCGAAACATTTTTAGCTGCCAGGGTTGTTCATTTGACCGCATAAATTACGCAGTGAGTCTTTCCATTTGTTTGAAGGGATATTTCTGAATGACCAAATCAATCTCTTGCACCTGTCGTTCAAGATTCCAACCCAACTCGGCCCCCATAATTTCTGCACACTTTTGGAGCGCAGCCATGGACGGCAATCCCAGCGAGCCCAATTCTGTGCGGCGTCCCATCACATCTGCGAGGGTCAAAGCCATTTCATGGTGGACGGCATGTTCCACCTCTGCTACAGTAACAAGCAACGGCGGGTCAATCCTGCGAGCGAGATCAGGCTGGCTCAGCACACATTGCACTAGCCTTTGATACTCTGAACCGTACGTATACACCAAATGCTCAATAGAATTCTCATTTATCACTCGGGGGACTCTGGCTAGCGCCCGCCGCAGAAAAGCCTTGAAATCATCAATCTTCCCTCCTCTAACTGTAGTGACATGCGTCTGACATTTTTTTGCCTTCATACCGAGTCGGTTCATCGCCAGATCCATAGCCTGTTCTGCGACCATACGCGCTGTGGTGTATTTCACACCAAGGATGCTGATCAGGCCAGATATTCCATCCTTTTTTTGATGGTCAATCACCATACCATCACGTGTTAGGTTGACATGTTGTTTGTTTGCGTGTGCTTTGTTTACCGGCAGGAATCCCCAGGTGATGTGCCGGACATCTTCCAGAGAAAGCTTGGAAGGTGGAGACGCACTATTGATCTGATCAAGAAATTCTTGGACCATGGCTTCTTTCAGTTTGAACGTGTGTGGCGCAGCATGCCATGGTATATGGCATGTACCAATCATGGATTTGTTCCTCCATGGGACAATAAAGAGAACTTGGGAAGGTTTCCCTTTCACAGGCTGGCTCGTCAGCCCCACTGCCACATCGGACCAAACCTGATCCACGATCACATTCATGGCAACAGACGTGGCATACTCAGAACGAAGAGCAGCTTTTTCAAGTAGACAATCCATCCATGCCCCGGCGCAATTAATCACTAATCTTGACTGAATATCGAAAACCTGTCCCGTCTGAAAATCTTTGGCTCGAACGCCAATAATTCGATTATCCTGCTGTAAGAAGCTGATCGCTTCGACATAATTTGCAACTTCTGCTCCCGCATCGACTGCTGAAAGAATGAATTCCAGGAGCAACCTTTCTGAATTGTAAATCTGCGCATCGTACCAGACCGCAGCTCCGGTAGAAGCGCAGACATCATACCCGGGTAGAATCCGCGAGAGTTCTCGTTGCGACATGATCATCCCATCGGGGAGGTCTTTTTCTGGGTCAGCCAGCTGATTGCGATCAAAACTTAGGAGATCGTTTGCCTTGAGAGCAATACCCAACGCCAGCCGACTACGGGAAATTTGCTGCGTCGTGGGCATCAGGCAGGGTAAGGGATGGATGAGGTGAGAAGCAATCTTCATCCAAGTGGTACGTTCGCGCGCCATCATACGGATTCTTGATAAGTTCCCATCTTGAAGGTACCGCAAACCGCCGTGGATAATCTTAAGGCTGCTCTGCGACGTCCCACTGCCAAAATCCCCCCGCTCAATCAATGCAACAGATACACCACGTAGCGCGGCATCCCAGGCAATAATGTCGCCATGAATCCCCCCTCCTACCACGAGAACATCAAATTCTTGATTTGCCAGTCTTTCAAGGTTACGCTTCATTTATTTTACAGCAAATGCCATTAGATGCCAGCCGAATGGTCGGATCCAAGCTCTGGGCATCAAATTAAACGTCCCAACAAACACACTGTTAAAAAGATGAGCTTTCCAACCAGAATGCAATTTAGTTTTTACCGGAAAACGCTCAGGGATAATTCGATAATCTTGAAAAGGGTGCAGCAGTTGCTTCAATTCGCTGACTGAAAATTTTTTCAATACAGGAGCGTCCTCGTGCTCAAGCGGTACATTGGTTGCATTTCTCATCAGATTGAGCCAGGAAAGCTTGTTATAGACCATCATAATAGCTTCACCGCCCGGCCTTAAGACCCGGTGAATTTCAGCGATCATTTTCTCGGTATCTGCTGTGTATTGCAAAACGCCATGTGCATATACAACGTCGAACATGTTATCCGGGAACTGCATACACTCGCCATTCATCACGCGCAGATCGGCGCTCTGTTCGCTTTGCTCGAAATTCTTGCACGCCAGATCTATTGCCATCTCCGATAGGTCAATTCCCGTAACTTTCGCGCCGCCACGGGCAAATCGCACCAAATCGATCCCGGTGCCACAGCCAACTTCCAACAGATTCTTTCCTTGATAGGAGCTGAAGTCTATTAAGCGCGGCAGGTAATTGAGTTTGTCATAGCGATATTCATCCAGTTGCTTGAAAAACCCCGGCGTACCCACAGGATATGTTGTGATGGCCAGGTCATGAATACGTTTATCCCAGTAGGATGCTATTTGGAGAAGCAGGTCCTTACTATCCACGATTTAACAATCCTATGCGAATTCTTGAGAAGACCCAAAATGCAAGAACATAGGCGGCACATGCAATCAGCAGAGTAATTGTAAACCCCCATTGAATTGAAAAAATCACAGCCAGCAGCCCCCCTACAATCGTGAACAATCCATTCATTCCCCAGGCCCAGGCAATAATGCCATCTGGCTGAAATTCCAGTGTAGAAATTCCCAATGGGAAAGGCATTCCTAGAAAGAAGCCAACAGGAAAGATCATTAGAAAAACGGCCAATATCCGAACGAGGAGATAGGAACCTAAAACAAGTCCTTTAACTTGTGGCAAGATCATTAAGAAAAATAATATTGTAAATACAGCACCAACAAAGGGGACGAACCATCTGGAATTTACGGATATGTGCAGCCGCCCCGACATAAAACTTCCAAGCCCCGCACTTAGCAACATCACAAACAACACTGTTGCAACAGTGTAGAGAGGTGATCCAATGATATGCATAAGCAACTGGATGAAAACGAATTCCACGATGATGAATCCAAATCCAAGACACGAAAAGTAGACCAAACTGAGGGATTTATTGCGCCATTTTAATCTTCCAGCAACTGAATAATTCAGAGGAATAATGATAAACAGTGCTCCGTAAAACAGTGCCACAAATCCAGTGATGAAAAATGTAAGAAGATCTAAAGCTATGCCTGCAAATGGATGTCTAAAGAAATCTAAAAGCCCATGAGGAAATGGATTGAAGGATCTTTCAAGAAGGTTGAAGTATGGGCGATTATCTGTAGCTGGCTCGATTCGAATGCCAGCTTTTTCAATATCGGTCTGAGATAAATGACCAGTAAAGTAGGATGCGGGTAGCAAGTTGTTCTCAGGATGAATTGGGTCAACCACTAGCCTATAACTTGCATCATCCCCAGGAAATTGGGCATTGAAAAAATTATCAATAAGCTGCACTTCGTTGGCTGTCCAAGGTTGCATTTTGATCAACAAGGTTGGCAATGTTTCATCACGGTCATATTCATATACAATGACATGTTTCTCAAAATGATCCCGTCCCATCTGAGACCATGCCAAGGCAGCGGTGGTGATCATCTTGGGATAAAAATAGTGGTTAATATGTAAGATGCCATTCTCATTCAGGTGAGAAAAGTATTCCTCATAGGCTTCCGTGGTTTGTAAATAGTTGGTGGCAGCAGCGCCAGTACCTGCGGCGATGCTTGAGCTTGTATGATTACTGAAGATTTGAATAATGTCATACTTGGTCTGGTTTGCCCGCAGGAAATTGCGACCCTCGTCCACATGCAAAGAGACTAAAGGGTTGTGAAATAGGTTCCCTATATAATCTGAATATCTATTCTCGCCCAGATCTACTACCGCTCCAACTAATTCAACCGCATCCACATGTCCGGCACCATATAAAAGTGCAGCTTTTATTTCCTGCCCACCGGCACTGCCAATCACTAAGACATCTGGTGAGCTGCCTTCTCGCAACATGTGCGAAACCAGTACGCCACGTTGCCAGAAATGTTGCCCAATTTCGGTAGGAAGGTTTTCCTTTAAACTCTGAAAATCTCCGTCGAAATTGTAGAAAATACTCGTTTGTGATCCACCGTCATATGCAATGTAGCGCAGTGTGTCATAATTGATAACGTCAATCTTTGAGATGGGATCCCATACAGTTACTTCGACGAGGCTATTTTCCCTGGCATATTTCACACCTCTCTTAGCCTGATGTTCTTTGAAATCAAAATACGCTGGGGAGTGAATAGATGGAATGGCAATTAAGATCAGGCTGGCTACTCCAAAAACCATGATAATGGATTTCCTACCGGAGAATAATGCCGACGCAAATAAACTAATAGCTGCTGCAAAAAAAAGGAGACCTCCCGGACCAATTAATCTAATAAAAGGGATTATTAAGATACTACCCAGCGCAGCACCCGTCAGATCCCAAAAATATAGCGATCTAATCTCTTTTGCGTTTTTTGAAAAAAGAGCCGTGAATATCCTACCTGTCCAAAAAAAGGGCAGTGCCAGTGAAAGATACACGATACTGAAGTAAATGAATTGGAGAATTGGCTGCCTTGAGAAATCATTCACATTGAAAGGAAGCATATTCATGACAGGCAAAATCACCATAATAGAAAGTGCCAGCCAGAACGACCACTTGCTTGTCATTTCCCAGACATTCTGTTCGGCTGACAGAGGCTTGATAGCAGAATAAACGCCGGCAATCCCGTAAGCAAATAAACTGCAGGTGATGATCATGTATGAAATGTTGGGGAAAAACAACACATCGAAAGCCCTGATTAATAAAACTTCGGTGAGTAGGGCAGATACCGAGATAAAAAATACCCCCAGCGAAATACCAGTTTTCGATTTTTCCATGGATTGGTCTCTGTGTTCGAAGGAATTCAGCATGGAATACGCTCGTTGCGATACCACATCTCAAACACCATGAGCACCCATAAACGATGACTGTGGTTAGCGCATCTCATCGAGATGCCCCTGTATCCATTTTGAGACGATTTGATGGTCAAAGTAACCATGTTTATGAAATGTGTCTTTCGAAAGCAAATCGAGCATCATCGGTTTCAAGGAGGTGCGCAGCCAATGCTTCATCGCGATACTAAATCCCTGTTTGGGTTTCTCCAGCACCAGGTCTGGCACGAGACGTCTAACCGCGTTCCGCAAGATGGATTTGGTGCGCGAGCCGTTCAACTTCATGTGCGGCGGCAGGTTCATCGCAAATTCCACAATGTGATAGTCGAGCAATGGCACGCGTGCTTCGATGGAGGCTGCCATACTCATGCGATCCACCTTCGTCAAAATACCATCCGCTAGATAGGTCTTGATGTCAACATATTGCTGTTGCGCCAAGTTATCGAAGCGATTCGCCTTCTCAAAATAACCGCCAAATAATCCGCAGTCAGGTGATCATTGAGCGTCGCCCGCAAATCGGATTGATCGAGCGCATCTTTCTCAGCCGAATTGAGGAACATCATCCAGCGCGTATGTTGCAGCGACGGGTGCAGCGCGCCGCCCTCGACCATCAAGATAGGTTGTTGCCTGGTGTGCAAGTCGATGATGCTGAGGCGACGCATCGCAACGCTGGCTTGCAATCCTGGTGACAGCCTTCGTCGTCCGGGTCGCGGTGGCGGATGGCATCATTCGTCCGCTGTAGGACGGAGCGGTCAACAGTCCTATCAGGTTGAAATGAGACAACACCGCAATGCCGCACATGTTACTTTCCCTGTGACAATGCAGGCTCCTCGATTTCAAGTTTTGGTGTGAGGGTCTTGTAGATCTGGTTTACTTTCGTGATGTAATCCTGCCGACCAAATTTATCTTGCGCAAGTTGATGGGCATTTTTCCCAAGCCGTTCGGCAAGTTCAGGGTCACCTAAGATATAGAGGATGCCTTCCGCAAATGCATTATGATTCGGGTCCACGAGGAGTGCAGTATCTTTGGTCAACACCTGGGTATGGGACGTGATGTTAGTGGCGATAATGGGTTTTTCCGCGTGCAGGTAACTGTAGATTTTTAACGGTGTGGAGGTGCCATCAAGACGGGGAGAGATTAATATGGAGGCGCAGGCGAGATATACCATTGAGTCTTCCGGGGAAACGACATCCAGAAATATGGTATGGTCGGCCAACCCTAGCTTCGCCGCTTTGTCGGTCCACTCCTGAGCTTGTTGAACCTTTGCGCCAACAAAGATAAAAATCACATTGGGATAATGTTCCCTGACGCAGTTGACACAATCAAGCGCCATGTCCAAACCTTGATAACGCTCATAGGTCCCAGTGTACACAATGGGGAATCGGCCTTCAAGATCGAGTTTCTTCTTCAACTCCTCAACCGCCTCAGGTTGAACAGGAATTTGATAGGTATGCAAGGCAATGTTCTCGATCATGACAACGCGGACATTTTTCCCTACCGATTTTACATATTGTTCAAGATCGGGCCCCACTGTGATGACTGCATGGCATGTTGTAAGCACCATTCTTTCTAGAAACTCGAAGATCTTGACGAAAATGGATTTGTTGCCAAAACTGAAATTGGTCAACTGCTTCGATAACACGGAATGCATGTCGTACAAGTGGCATGTACGGAAGATCCACGCCAGGAACATGCTGAAAAATGCAGCCTCTTCATGAGAATGGATCACATCGTAACGTTTCCCCAGTAACATGCGAATGGCTCTGAAAAAAATCTGCATGTCGAGAAGAATCTTCGCCCGCGAAGGTCCGATCCGAACATGCTGGATAACTTTGAGCCCGCGCACTCTGTGGATTTTCACGTTGGGGAAATCCACATCCTTCCCAACGTGGTAAGTGATCAGGTCAATCTCATGACCCAGCGCTGAAAGTGCTTCCAAGCGTTGATAGACGCTGATTGGAGTACCTCGGGGTTCAAAGAAAGGCTGAGGAGAAATCATCAATATTTTCATCTGAAATGAGTCCTTACATAACAGGGAGAAACAGCGATAGAGCAGTTCAATGAAGTCCACCCTGAAATCTTGCCAAAGCAAAAATAAAGTAGTCAAATGAACAGAACCAACCTGGTTCGTTTTTGTAAAAGACGGTTCGCCTCAGGGACACATGCCCAGTATGTACGTGTTTAGAAACTATGAAAACAGCTGAAAAGCCCCCTCAGACTGATGATTAAGATAGTTTTTTGCTATCGACAGTTTGTTGATAAACATTCACGAGTTGAGAAGTAATCGAAGCCCAGCTATGAAAAGCTCTGACATATGTCACTCCAGCTTCACCAGTCTTCTGCTGAAGGTCTCGGTTTGCAAGCAACTGCAGTACTGCCTGTGAAAAGCCATCTGGGTCATCGGAAGCAAAAATATCTTTTCCTGGTTGTGCCTGAAGCGCCGAAAGAGCCTGGTAGGTGGTCACGACGGGAGTCCCGGTAGCCATCGCCTCCAATATCTTGTTTTGAATGCCTGCTCCGTACAAAAGTGGAACAACCGAGACGGTTGCACGCCATAGGAAAGGGCGGATATCATCTACTGTTCCCGTCACGGTAATGAGAGGATTTTGCGCCATTTTTTTTATCACTGGAGCAGGATCCTTACCCACAATATATAGACGCGCGGCTGGGCGGAATTTCCAAATACGCGGCATGATCTCTTCAACCAGATATTGCGCCATCGAAATATTCGCGTGATAACTCATCTTGCCGCTAAAAACAATCGTCTCAGAATCTCGCCGATATTCAGGGTTAGGGTGAAAATATTCTTGATCCACACCATTCGGCACCACAGATATCTCTGATTGGCTCTTTCCCGAAGGGACAAGCTCAACCAAAGCATTCTTATCAGAGGGTGATGTAACGAGCACATGGTCAAACTGACAGACTAAATTCCCTTCTGCTCTTCTGGTTCGGCCAAGCTCAAAGCCTGTTATGAATTTGCCAAAGAAACTACCGCTCTGCTTCGACGCCTGTTGAAACAAATGGCTAATACAATCGACACTGTCCCAGACGACCGGCATGTTCGGCAATTTCGACTTCAAGAAAAGGCCAAAGCGTGAACCTCTTAAATGTTCAATATGTACGATGTCAAATTCATTTCGAGAAGCCCGTTCGGCAATTTGTCGAGCCATGGCAGGCTGCCAGCTATATACAGATTGAAGTGGCTTCCCCGAGGGAAGAGTAAGTGCGCTATTCAACAACGAGCGCCAAATAGGTTGAACGTAATAATTCACATCACGAGAATGTCCCTTGAGGCTATGTGCATCAATCAGATCTCCCTGGCTTGATCCAAGCGTGAAGACTGTGACTTCATGACCCAGAGCGGTCAGCTGATTTATCAAGTTGTAGGAACGGGTGCGAATTAGATTTGGAACATAGGGAACAATATAGGCGATTCGCATGCTCAGATCCTGGGCAAGATGAATAGTCACAGCAGCAAGCCTGCAATAATAGAGGACATGTATTGAATCGTCATCGACGAAAATATCTGTTTACAACGAATTACCGGGACGATGTGTTCAGTCGGGAAACCATCATAGAGGCGTTCTCAGACAGGTCAGGCCTGCCTTGTGTCCCCCACCACCAGATGTAAACGCCCATTTCCTTCTGCGATTCCGGTATATGAGCCAGCAGCGCCTGCGCTTTATCGAATTCTCCAAGCCATACGTAAGCATATCCTAGATTCTTAATAATGCCTCTATGTTTAGGGGCTTCTTGATGGGCCGTTTCAAGACTTGCCGCAGCGGAGTTAAAATCCTGGCGCAACATGGAGATCAATCCAAGGCGGTAGTTGGCCGTCTGGTTCTGAGGATCATATTGCAGAGCAGTTTGGAGAGTGGGTTCAGCCATTTCCAGCCCGGGAACCATATCGTAAGTTACCCATTGGTCGGCAGGAAAGTTTTTGAGCTCAGCCTTTGACATTTGAAGCGCACACAGGTTTGAATACCAATGCGAGATTACTTTATTGATGTTTAAGCCAAGCATTAGAATCAATGCCAAAACTGGGAGAGTTATTATTGCCAGGTTTGGTCGGGGTAATGCTTTGATGAGTTGAACAACTCCATCTCCGGAACGATTTTGGTTTTCCGCACCCATCATGGTCATACCAAGCGGAAAGAACAGCAGGGCAGTTCCGTTGCCAAAGTAGAGATTGTCATAAAACAATCCATATATCATCGTCACCAGGAGTGCGAGTAAGCTAAACCAATTGACAATGCGTAATTCGTTCGATGCAGTTGTAGCGATGCTCTGGGAAACAAGCCAGACTGCTCCCAAATAGATCACGAGGAAAGTAGCTCCTCCAACCAATCCTTGCTCAATGGCTACGTCGAGGAATAGGTTGTGACTATTGCTGAAATAGGGATACGGAATTACGAGCACGTACTGCGAATACAAGCCAGGAAAGGAATTCAACCCGGCACCGGTGATTGGATAATCCACCAAAAAATAGACACTTCGCTCTAGTAATTCTGCGCGAGAATTACTCCCATAAACACCTGACGTCGAACCTTCGGGCACCTTGGCTGGTCCGAGGTAGACAAAGACGATTAGCACCGTTAGATAAACCAGAACCAGCATGGGAAATATACGGTTTCCTCCAGCGATAGATCTTGCCAAAGTGGAAAATTTCCACAGAATCCAGAAGCCTAGAGCACCCAGGGTGATTAACTCGGTTCCATGGGAAATCGCCAGAAGAAATGTCAGGGAAATCAGCCCGATCACCAAAATGAGAAAGACTTTCAGCACAATGGCAGCAGCCCCGACAAATTTTTCTCGCAGTCCCCATAGCCAGTGCAGAGCAAATATGCTGCAGAGGAGAAGTAACCCAGAGGTGTTTCCATGATTTAGAGGGGGCCAATCCACTTTTGGTTTGTGCATTGCCCACCAAATAACGGTGCGGCTGTGACTCCCAGTGAAATCATATGTTAGAAAAAAGTAGACCGTAATGGCTGATGCGAAACAGAAGGATAGAAAGGATACCAATCCAAGATTTTGTTTGGGTTGGGCACTTAAAGCGTAGTAAAGTAATACCCCGCTGACAATCAACCAGAATTTGATATAAGCAGCGGATTGATCATAGGCCGTCCAATAACCCACCCAAGCAGTAACCAAGAAAATCGCGATCAGCCAATCAAATGGGGTACGATGAAAAGGCATTCGCCCGCTTAATAGCCCAAACGCCCACGGTAGCAGTGCTATCAGGCTGAACCAGATCGCCAGCTGTGGAATTAACATCCAAGCTGCTCCACTCGTGATCACTACGAGTAGGTCAGCCAGGGCAAGCCAACGATTGTCAACGAGGCGGCGCGAGATTTTTTCTCCAGTTCGTTCTTCTGCTACTCTACCCGCCTCCCCCAATAGGTGCTCCTTCATCAGATGACGCCCAAAAGAGGTGTTGCAAACCAACATTTAGAGCGGTCTTCATTGTAGACCAGTCATACATTAACATCTTTAGATAAGTAAACGCCGGGCCGGGCCGTAAAGCCCATTCACGAAAAGCCCGCTTTTGCCAGTACAGCAATCGCTCTGCAGGTAAGTCTGGATAGTCAAGCGCTGTGCCTTTATCCATATCGACCTGCTCCCAACGTGTACCCGGACGGAACCAGTTGTTTTTTACCACTTCAAAGAAAAATGGGGTTCCAGGGTACGGCGCGGCAACATGGAATAGGGCAATGTCCAAAGGCAATTTCTTGGCAAAGGCAATGGTCTCCTGAATGGTTGCTTCGGTTTCGCCAGGCAGACCAATAATAAAATAACCCCAATTCATGATACCTGCTTGCTTTGCCCAACGCAGAGCACGTTCGGCCTTATCGGGATAAGCACCCTTCTTGGCATGCTTGAGGATCTGTTCATTGCCGCTCTCGATACCCCACGAGATCAGCCGGCATCCAGCCTTGCCCATCAGCGTCAACATTTCCTCATCGACAAAGTCTACCCGGCTATTGCTGGTCCAGTGGATGTTGATCTTCTCTTCAATCATCAGCTTGCAGAGCTCAATGACTTGGTCGCGGCTGACCGTGAAGAGATCGGAATACATATGGATGTTGTTGAGGCCAAGTTTCTTCAGATACCACAACTCTTCCATGATCAACTTAGGTGAGCGCAAACGGGTGGAATACTGGTAGCTCACGTGCTTGATACAGTATGTGCAACCAGCAGGGCATCCACGACTTGTGACGATGAATGTAAAGGCTCCCTTGATTAACGGCATTTTGTAGGATTGCAAAGGCAACAGCTCGTGCATCGGAATCGGCATATCATCCAGGTCGGCCACGAATGGGCGCGGGAAGTTCAGGATGATCTCATCGTTCTTGCGCCAGGCGATACCCTTGATACCATGCATATTGACCGTGCCATCTTCATTGAAGGATGGCTTGTACATGAGGTCATGCTTGTCGAAGATCTTTTTGAGCTCAGGGGAACGCTGATCGATCTTGTTTTCCAGATGATCCAACAGGTCACGGATCGTGAGATCTGGCTCGCCAACGAGAGCAAAATCCAGGCTGGGATAGGGACGCATCGTCTCCACCGGGATGGGTGTGATGTGTGTACCGAAGGCCATGGTCTTGGCTCCACGCGCATGGGCGAGGAAACAGCCATACATATCGTTCTCAAGTGTCGGCGCGGTGAGTTGCGTCAGGTAATATTTTGGTTGATACTTATCCAGCAATTCGGTGAATTCGGGCCAGCCCATGCGTTCCGCATTACAGTCCACCACCTTGACCGTGTAAACGGGGTGCAGCAGTGCCGCCATCTGGGCCAGGGAGACCTGGGGCCAGACCATATTTTCGCGTGTTCGCCGTCCGACGCGATGTTGAGTACGAATCCAGAGTCCCCCATCCGGGGTGGGCGGATTGACGAGCATTATATCCACTGCCTCCTTTGACCGTGGAGCAGAAAGAAGGCCCTCTCGCACGATCATGTCCGCGTTGGGAAAATTCGCCTTATGCACCTTTGGTGTTAAGCGGCTTCCGAGATTTACAGATGCAGGTTCATTTGATTTCATTTTCTTCACCTTTTCCGAAACAGAAATTACAAACAATGATTAATTCAAACCCATGTCTTGTTTTGTCAAGAATTCTCTTTTACTTAGTTCTTCGAGAATTCGAAGCAGTAACCAGTAAATAATCAGCTGTATACCAGCTAAAAACAACATGGCGCTGCCCAATAAATAGAACCACAAGCGCTCGATGTTCCAGCCTTGGACACCCAGAGCCAGGGAGACTAAAGCAATCGCAAGTCCCAGGACAACTGCAATCATCCCCATCCACCCGAAGTGCCGATCCAATGGCGATTTGAAGATTGGCTTGCCAAACAGTCCCTGCCGAATCGGTTTCTTATAGAAGAGTGAAACCAGATAATTAAATGTGACACCCAGGGCAAAGATGTTGGTGCCTGCAATCGAAGAAATCAATGCCAGGAACAAAGCAACTACGCCCCACGCCCCAAGACTGGTAACGCCCTGCAGTCTGGCGATCACGAAGCCGAGAAACACCAGAGCCGCTATTCCAATTCCGACCGAACCAATCATGCCGAAAATCCTGACGGGATTATAAGAAAGCACCGTCCAAAGCATGCTTTGCAGGAAAATACGGCCATCCCGGATGACACTGAGCTTGGAGCGACCCACGCGCTCGCTGTAGGGAATCGGCACCTCACTGATATTAATCCCTTCATGCAAGGCACGCGTACTCATCACCGGAGTCAGGTTTAGTCCGTCAGGCAGCGGATAAATCTGCTCCAGGATCTCGCGCTTAAAGACGCGCATCCCACTGGCACTATCACTCACTTTCTGGCGACTTAATAATGTCAGCAGGTTGGCAAAGAAGAAGTTACCGACCCGTCGGGTCAGCGGCATCTTGCTTTCTGCACCAGCCATGCGCGATCCGATTACCAGATCCGCACCATTCAACACGGCGCGGCAAAGATGGGGAAAATACTCCGGTGGATACGTTCCATCTGCATCCAAAAAGCCAATGAATTCGCCTCTTGCTTGAGAAAAGCCAGTCTTAAGCGCCGCACCATATCCCTTATTTTGCGAATGGCAGATTAGTTTCACACCCACGATTTTCGATACCACCTCAGCTGTTCGATCCTTTGAGCCATCATCCACAATAAGCAACTCAAGCTGGTCGATACCAGCATTCTTCAGATCAGGTTCTACGGAAAGCACGCGGCAGGCTATTTCGGCAATGCCTTTTTCTTCATTATAAGCAGGAATCACAATAGACAATAGAGTCATAAACTTCCATCCTAAACTGATTTAAAAACTTGACGGCCTGTTTGATTGGTTGGGCCATCAATAACTTTGATTGGTTTCGCCGGAACACCGCCCACAACAGTATGCGGCGCAACATCCTTGGTAACCACTGCGCCCGCCGCAATAACGGCGCCCTTTCCGACAGTGACCCCGTCAGTGACAATGGCACCAGCCCCCAACCAAACATCATCTTCAATTACGATTCCTTCCGCCGTAATGCCCTGTTCCACAAATGGGCGGTTCGGATCGTCAAAGACATGGTTAACTGCAATGATTTGAGTAAACGGTGAGGTGTATACACGGTCCCCAATTTGGACTCCGCCCTGTCCTCGAATAACCGAATACTCGCCGATCAAACTATCACGACCAATCTTAATACCTGAATGAGGCAGGTTGCGAAAATTGTAAACATGCAGAATGGCACCGTGCATAACAATAGTTCCAGCTCCAATGTCAATACCTCGTGGACAAGCGTGTAAATAAGCGCCCTGATCTATATAAACACCGTGGCCCAGTTTGATGTGGTCAGTAAAACGCAAGCGGACATTGTTTTCGATAGCGGCGTGCCCGTCCATCTGCAATATAAACCGATAAAGAAATCCCCGCAACCCAATTCCGACAACTGTTGGGATCCATCCCAAAAAGACTAGAAAGGTTTGCTCATAAAGGTACCGAAGAAGAGAGGAGGCTTGACGATCAAGATATAAATGTATATTTTTAAGCATAATTTTGTAAATCGGCAAGCTCCGCCATTCTGACATATCAATTGATTCGTAATGTCAAGTGCAATGCAAGAAAACTTGAAGCGACCACCCATTTGACAAAACAGGGCTGGGACTGTAAAGGAATGGGACAATCTTAGCACGTCAGACTCGAAAGTATAATAGACCTATGCATCCATCAATCTTTCTTGATCGTGACGGTGTACTAATTGAAAACCGTTCGGATTATGTTCGAGATTGGTCACAGGTCAAAATTATACCCGAAGCTATTCATGCCTTATCTCTTGCACCGATAAAAAAATATAAAATCGTTATCGTCACAAACCAATCGGTAATAGGGCGGGGACTTATCTTACCTAAGACTGCCCAAGAGATCAACCAACGGCTTATCGATTTAATCCATGATCACGGGGGGCAAATCGATGGTGTCTACATGTGCCCGCATAAACCGGAGGATGGATGTTCCTGCCGCAAGCCGATGCCCGGGTTAGTGCTGCAAGCCGCCAAGGATCTATCGTTAGATCTCCAGCGCTCATGGATGATTGGCGATGCATGGAGCGATGTACAAGCTGGAGAGGCGGCAGGTATGCGAGGCGCAATTCTCTTAAAAACTGGACGTGGCACCGAGCAATTACTACAAGCTCGTCCGGAAAAGGTAACAGGCAATCTGGTTTTTGACAATTTACCTCTAGCGTTTGAGGCAATCTTTTCCATCGATAACAATCCAGCAATACGACCACAATCTTAATCGCTGAAATTTTCAGCTGAAATCTGAACAATCGATGTTGTGACGTTCACTGATGACTGGATCTGCTCCTTGATCGTCTTAACAATGAGATGTTCCAACATCAGGTGAATATCCTCTACGTGTTCAATAATGTTGCTTTTGACGTGAATATTGATGTTCGCCAATTGTCCCAAACGCCCCCCATCAAAGCCGGTAAACCCAATGACAGTTGCCTCATAATTATGGGCCACTTCAGCAGCTTTAATCACATTTTTTGAATTTCCACTGGCTGAAATCGCAATGACGATATCTCCAGGTTTGACCAAACTGGTCAACTGCTCCGAAAACACATTCTCATAACCTCCATCATTGGCTAAAGCTGAGAACATTGCCATATTGTCTGTAAGCCCGATCACACGAAAATGCGGCAGACCTTCTTGACGCGTATTCTTTGCCAAGTCACAAGCAAAATGAGAGGCAGTGGAGGCCGAGCCGCCGTTCCCCAGAATGAACACCTGGCTACCCCTCCTCCGAGCTTGCTGCAATAGGTCAATGACCTCAGCGATTATCTGCCGGGGAAGTTGGTTCATGGTGAGTTGCAATGTTGATATATACTGTTGAATGAATTCCATCGTAGTTTGTCCTTGATCGGGCCTAGGAGCGTCGATAATTGAAGATCACTTTGGTCCCATCAGCTTCCAGTCTAAAGGGAAGCTCCTGCAAGCCATTCAATGCCATGCGAACTTTGTTTTGATACTCAAAAGGAACGTATAGTAGAAGAAACCCTCCCCCACCTGCACCCGCGATCTTGCCGCCAATCGCACCAGCGCCGCGCGCCCTCTCATACATTTCATTAATCTGTCCATTGCTAATCGTACCTGCCAGACGTTTTTTCAACTCCCAAGACTGATCAAGCAAGATGCCAAGTGAGTCAAAATTCCCCGTTTCAATGGCACAGCGAGCCTCATGAGCCATGTGTTTGATTTCTCGTAATTCATTAAGGCGATCTTTCAGATTGTCTACTTGTTCCTTTAAGATTGAGGAAGAAGTACGACTGATCCCAGTAAAGAACAACATGAAATTATTGTTGAGAGCCCGTTCCGCGTCAGATGACAGTTTGACCTTTTCCACTGTGACTTGGCCATTCGGTAAGAACTCAAAAAAACGGAGACCGCCATATGCAGCAATGTACTGATCCTGGACTCCTATTGGCCGTTTTAGTATTTCGATTTCAATTTGACAAGCCTCACGCGCCAATCGTTCTGCAGGGACAATCTCCCCCAAATAGGCATACATGGCATGTAAAGCACCAACCGTCACTGTACTAGACGAGCCCAGGCCTGAGCCTTCTGAAGGAATATCTCCCATAGTTGTAATTTCGACCCCACGGTCAATTCTTGTGAGGCGGAGAGACTCACGAATTAAATCGTGATGGACCTCCTCAACTTCATCCACCATCTCAGTTTGAGTATAACCTATACGCAGCTTGCTATCGAATCGTTCTTTAATGGTCAGGAATATATATTTATCAATAGCAGAACTTAAAACACAGCCACCTTCCTCCATAAAGAATGCGCGAAAATCGGTGCCTCCACCGAAGAAACTGATCCGTAATGGTGTCTGAACGATGATCAAACGGCTGTCTCCCAATCTCTTAATCGATGATTAATCCGCCAAATTTTGCGCATTAATACGCTCCCTTGGCTCTGAGTACAGCCGGAATTGTCTGAAACAAAAGCTGAAAATCAAGCCAGATGCTCCAATTGCGGACGTAATACATATCCAGACGAACACGTTCTTCGTAGGAAATGTCGGAACGCCCGCTGACTTGCCATAACCCAGTAATCCCTGGCAGCACGGTCAGAAGATTCATAACAAACTGCTTGTACTTGGGTGCTTCTTCTGGGGAAATCATTCGAGGTCCAACCAAGGACATGTCACGTTTGAGCACATTGAACAATTGAGGAAGTTCATCTAAACTATATTTTCGTAAGAAAGCGCCAATTGGTATGATTCGCGGATCGTTCTTCAATTTATGATTGGTCTCCAATTCTCTTTTCAACTCAGGGTGTTGATCCAAGATCTCATCACCATTGGTGACCATTGTGCGAAATTTCAGGGCATAGAACTGTTTACCATTTAGACCCATCACAAGTCTTCTATGCAGAATGGGCCCCGGGGAACTAATTTTTATACACAAACCAATTAGTAGAAGGAAAGGTGCAAGGATAATCAGGCCAACAATCGTCACCAGATAATCAAAGACGAATTTCAATGCGTTATCAATGCCCGCCAAGCGAACTTTATTTACATCCACCAAAGGAACATAGGCAATTTCGTTTATGGTTAAGCCAGTGGTAAGAATCTCGTACAATCCAGACGACATGCGAATATCGACCTTTTCCGATACCCCATACATTCTAAAGATATCGAGCAAATGATCCCGAGTAGAAAATGCACTGGAAGCCAGTATTACTTCACCAATATTGTAGTGCTCGAGAATCTCACCCATTTTTTCAACGGAGCCCAAACAGGGCAGATCATGGAACAAGCGGGCAGTGACAGGCTCCTTTTTATCGACAAATCCAACTATGTGCAAGCCTGATGTTTCCGGAGTAAGCAACTGTTCAGCCAGCCAGCGCCCTTCCTGATTAGCTCCCACAATGACAGCAGGTGTGAGAAAATAGCCGCGTTTCCGAAGACGATACACGTGTCTTCGCAACCCAAAGCGTGCTCCAGCCACAAAAAGGAAGGAAATTCCCCAGGTCATTAACAACCAGCCGCGCGCAATAATCAAATCTGGTTGCAGAAAACCTGCCAGCACGACTACCAAAAAGCCCTCGCTCGCAGAGCGGAGAACTTTTGAATACTCACGGGTTCCACCAAGCAAGTTCTTTTTGACGTATAAGCCGTTAGCCGCAAATATCACAAGCCACAGCAGGGGCATTGTATAGAGAAGAAATCCATATTGTTTAAAAGAAATAAAAGTACTGGAGGCAAAATATTGGACAAACCACTCAAAACGCACATAATATGCCAGCAAGAATGCAAGGGAGGTCATCACCGCATCGAACAGGATTAAACCGGTGATGTACAGTCGCCACTGTAGATTAGGTGGGATGATAGAACTGGCGTCTTTGATCCTTTTGGAGTCCGTAACAATGGAAGAACTTGTAATTTGGGTTCGAATGCTCATTAATTGTGATGTCCATTAAAACGATAAATTTAGTTACAATGGTATTTCGTAGAACTACAGAAGATTAAGATCCAACACCGATGCTCCGCCGTTCCGAAACTCTTCACGAATCCGGCTACTGTTGTAAGCTGTTGCAGCTTTTATTCTGTTTTCGTGTTGCGGCGTGGAAGTGCTAGTGTGTCAAAGGCTGTAACTGCTGGGCAGATAATTCCAAACGCATTTTCTGACCTTTAAGCAACTCTAAAAGTACGCGCACACGATCCTGGCCCGATAAACGGCAATCGAACATTGCCTTGTAATTTGCAAATGGCCCATCGTTAATCACAACCCAATCCCCAGATTTGAAACGATCAACGGATTGGTTATTTGATTCCGTAATATCTTCGATCTGCATCTGAATTATTCGAATCAGTGAATCCCCGACGGTAGCTGGCTCCCCTCCAAAGCATAGAATCCCGGTTGATCCTGGTATCCGCCACAACTCAGAAACAGAAATTTGTTCCAAATCCACCTGAATAAACAGGTAACCCGGAAAAAACGGCTGTTCTTTCCGGGCACGTGGATTTACGGGCTTTACGCGGATCGAAGGCAGATAAACCTCGATTCGCTGAATACGAAGTCTTTCGCGAAGCAATGCTTCTTTTCGGGGCTTGCTATGCATCACGTACCAGTTAACCATTGAATCTGTCCTTTGCAACAATTGATTAATCGATCTCTATCTTTGTAACTTCCGGCATGTAAGGCCAAATGGACTAAGTGTCTTTAGGCAGGTGGGAATCTAGGATGCACAACCTTTGTGCCCGATCAAATCACGCAAGATCTACGTAATCTGCTCCAGCGATATTATGGAACATACCGCTTGCCCTGTCAACAACACCTCATGGCTCTCAGGATCAACGCCGATCAACAGAACTCTAGGCAACTCCTATGGATATAAGACAGGTAACTCTATAAAAGGTTACATATCTAATATGAAGAAATAGTTTTTGTTGTATTAAGAGTAGGTTAACTTAACATACTTTGCTACCTAACTAACGTCATGTGCAAGTTTAGGCAGACACGAGCTTGGCAAAGCTCAAATAGGGGATGTCTGCAAGCGAA
>Ga0070699_100001827_pt1 | contig 19324 bp, 3 predicted proteins | sample KBSK1503metaG_FD_65473 | JGI IMG/M metagenome (GOLD analysis project Ga0070699, IMG submission 65473) | Corn, switchgrass and miscanthus rhizosphere microbial communities from Kellogg Biological Station, Michigan, USA - KBS K1-50-3 metaG | ecosystem: Host-associated > Plants > Roots >... | reverse complement strand
CGCCGGCGCCGGCGGCTCCTCGACCACGACGTGGACGTTGGTCCCCCCGATGCCGAACGCGCTGACGCCCGCCCGGCGCGGCCCGCCGTTGGCCGTCCACTCCCGCCTTCGGGCGCTGACGTAGAACGGGCCGTTGTCGAAGTCGATCGCGGGGTTCGGGCTCTCGAAGTGAAGGCTCGGCACCAGCTCGCCGTGCTTGAGCATCAGCACGACCTTGATCAGGCCCGCGACCCCCGCGGCCGCATCGAGATGGCCGACGTTGGTCTTGACCGACCCGATCGCGCAGCTCCCCCGCCGCCGGGTGGCGGCGCCCACGACGTGCGTGAGCGCGGTGACCTCGATCGGGTCCCCGAGAGACGTCCCGGTTCCGTGGGTCTCGATGTAGCCGATGGTCTCCGGCTCGACGCCCGCCATCGCCTGGGCCATGCGCACCACCCGAGCCTGGCCCTCCACGCCGGGGGCCGTGAAGCCGACCCGGTTGCCCCCGTCGTTGTTCATCGCCCAGCCCTTCAGGACCGCCTCGATGCGATCGCCGTCGCGGAGGGCGTCCGCGAGGCGCTTCAACACCACGAAGCCGACGCCGCTGCCCCGCACCGTTCCCGTCGCCTTGGCGTCGAAGGCGCGGCAGTGCCCGTCCTGCGACATGATCCCGTCCGGCTCGTAGACGTAGCCCACCTTCTGCGGAACGGAGACGGAGACGCCTCCGGCCAGCGCCATGTCGCTCTCGCCGGCGAGGAGGCTCTGGCACGCGAGGTGGACGGCGGCGAGAGACGTGGAGCAGGCCGTCTGGATCGTCACCGCGGGCCCCCCGAGGTTGAGCTTGTAGGCGACGCGGGAGGCGAGGAAGTCCTTGTCCGTGGAGAGCAGGACCTGCAGGTTGGAGACGTTCTCCCGGAGGCGCGGGTCGGCCACGACCTTCAGGTAGTGAGCGCTGCCGCTGGCGCCGCCGAAGACGCCGATGCTGCCGCGGTAGCGGTCGGGATCGTAGCCGGCGCTCTCCAGCGCGATCCAGGCCAGCTCCAGGAACAAGCGGTGCTGGGGGTCGAGGATCTGGGCCTCGCGCGCGGTCAAGCCGAAGAAGCGCGCGTCGAAGCGCTCGACGTCGTCCAGCACGCCCGCCGCCCTGACGTATCCGGGCTGCCGGAGCATCTCGGGGCTCACGCCGGACATCCGCAGATCCTCTTCCGTGAAGAACGAGATCGATTCCACGCCCTGGCGGAGGTTCTCCCAGAAGGCCTCCACGCTCGGCGCGCCCGGAAACCGGCACGACATGCCGATGACCGCGACTTCGAGGTCCGCGTTCGGGGAGCTCGCGCTCGTCATCGGCTCACCGCCGAGTCCCGCGCCTGCGGCACCCGCTCCTCGCACATGGCCGCGAACTGCTCGAGCGTCTGGAAGATCAGCTCGCGAGGGCCGAGCCTCACGCCGAGCGCCTTCTCGATCCGCGCCAGCACCCGCATCGAGAGGAGCGAGTGGCCGCCCAGGTCGAAGAAGTTGTCGTGGACCGAGACCCGGTCGAGGCCCAGGGCCTCCTTCCACACGTCGGCCACCAGGCGCTCCACCGCCGTGCGCGGCTCGACGCCGGGCCCGGCCGCCTTCGTCTGCCCGCTCTCCAGCCGCGAGAGCGCGTTGCGGTCCACCTTGCCGTTCGCCGTCAGCGGGAGCGCGTCGAGGATCGCGACGGACGAGGGAACCATGTACGGGGGCAGCGTCTTCTTCAGGTGCGCGCGCAGCTCCGTGACCGTCGCCTCGCGGCCGGGGCGGAACGTGACGTAGGCCACCAGCTGGCGGTCGGCGGGGCCGTTGCCGGCCGCGAGCGCGACCGCCGCGCTCACCGCCTCGTGGCCGAGCAGGGTCGCTTCGACCTCGCCCAGCTCGATCCGGAAGCCGCGCACCTTGACCTGGTTGTCGATCCGGCCCCGGAACTCGATCGATCCGTCTCCGTGATGGCGGGCCAGGTCACCCGTCCGGTAGAGTCGTCCGCCCGGTCGGCGCCCGAACGGATCCGGCCGGAAGCGGTCCGCGGTCAGGTCCGGCCGGTTCCGGTAGCCGCGCGCGACGCCCAGCCCACCGATGAAGAGCTCGCCCGCGACGCCGACCGGGACCGGTTGGAGGGTCCGATCGAGGATGTACATCTCCGTGTTGGCGATGGGCCGGCCGAGCGTGGCCGACGACTCCGCCTTCTCGACGCGCTGGAGCGCCGACCAGATCGTGGTCTCCGTGGGACCGTACAGGTTCCACAGCGACACGCCGCGCTGCAGCAGCTCGTCGGCCAGGTCTCCGGGAAGCGCTTCCCCGCCACAGAGCGCCGCGAGCGGACCGCCGGGCCAGCCGGCTTCGATCAGGAGCCGCCAGGTCGCGGGCGTCGCCTGCATCACGGTGGTCCCGGAGCACTCGAGCCGCTCCCGGAGCTGGCTCCCGTCGGCGGCCGCCTCCCGGCTCGCCAGCTCCACGCGGGCACCGACCGTCAACGGCAGATAGAGCTCGAGCCCCGCGATGTCGAAGGACAGGGTCGTCACCGCGAGCAGGACGTCCCCGGCATGCAGGCCGGGCCTGACCGCCATGGACGACAGGAAGCTCGCGAGCGCGCGGTGCGTGACCTGAACGCCTTTCGGCCGGCCCGTCGAGCCGGACGTGTAGATGACGTAGGCGAGGTTGTCGGCGCTGGCCAGCTCCGAGGGAGCGGCATCGCTTTCCGCGGCCAGGCTCTGGCGCTCGGCGTCCAGGCAGAACACGTGGGCGGCGCCCGCCGGCACGGCGTCGCGCAGCGACTCCTGCGTCAGGAGGATGCGCGCACCCGCATCCTCGATCATGAAGGCCAGGCGGTCGCGCGGGTAGCCGGGGTCGAGGGGCAGGTATGCGCCCCCCGCCTTGAGGGTCGCCAGCAGCGCGACCACCATGTCGAGCGAGCGCTCGAGGCCGATGGCGACGAGGACCTCGGGTCCCACGCCCAGCTTCCGGAGGCGGTGCGCGAGCTGGTTGGCTCGTGCGTCGAGCGCCCGGTAGCTGAGCGCCTCGCCCTCGAAGGACACCGCGATCGCATCCGGAGTGCGCCCGGCCTGCGCCGCGATCGAGGCGTGCGCGCAGCGCTCCCCCGCGGGCGGCTCCGCGGTGTCGTTCCATTCGACGAGCAGCTGCGTGCGCTCGCGCTCGGTGAGGAGCGGGAGCTCCGACAACCGCCGGTCCGGGGACTCCACGATCCCGGCCAGCAGGCTCTCGAAATGGCCGGCCAGACGCTCCATCCTCGGCGCCTCGAAGAGGTCCGTGTTGTACTCGAGCGTCCCGAAGAAGGAGTCCGCGCGCTCGCGCAGGAACAGCGTCAGGTCGAAGCGCGACGCGCCGGTCTCGACGCCGATGGGGCTCAGGCCCAGCCCTTCGAGCTGCAGCGACGCCGCCGGCGCGTTCTGCAGGACGAACATCACCTGGAAGAGGGGGTGGACGCTCAGGTTGCGATTGGGGCGCAGCGCCTCGACCAGCCGTTCGAAGGGCATGTCCTGATGCGCGTACGTCTCGAGGGCGGTCTCGCGAACGCGGGCCAGGGCCGTCCGGAACGTGGGATCGCCGCCGAGGTCGGTCCGGAAGACGAGCGTGTTCGCGAACAGCCCGACGATCCCCTCGAGCTCGGTCCTCGCGCGGCCCGCGATCGGCATCCCCACCGCCACGTCCTCCTGGCCGGAATACCGGTGGAGCAGCGTCTGGAACGCCGCCATCAGGGTCATGAAGAGCGTGGCCTTCTCGGCGCGGGCCAGGCTCTTCACCTGGGCGGCCAGCTCCGGCGGGACGCGGAAGTGGTGCATCGCGCCGCGGAACGTCTGCAGCGGCGGGCGCGCATGGTCGAGGGGCAGGTCCAGCGTCGAGAGATCGGCGAGCTTGCTCCGCCAGTAGCCGACCTCCCGCTCGAGGCGCTCGCCGCTCAAGAGCCGCCGCTGCCAGTGCGCGTAGTCCGCGTACTGCACCGGCGGCTCGGGCAAGGGAGAGGGCTCGCCGTGCGAGAACGCTGCGTAGAGCGCGCTCAGCTCCCGCACGACGATGCCCAGCGACCACTCGTCGGCCACGATGTGGTGCAGCGTCGCGAGCAGGACGTGCTCCTCCTCGGCGAAGCGCAGCAGCCGGCACCGGAAGAGCGGCCCCCGGGAGAGATCGAAGGGAAGCCGGGCCTCCTCGACGATCAACCGGCGGCCGGCGTCCCGGCGGAGATCGACGGGCGTGGCCGCCAGGTCCGTCACGCCCAGCTCGAAGTTCTCCGCGGAGGCGACCTGGAGCACCGGCCGCCCCTCGACGTCTCCGAACAGCGCGCGCAGACCCTCGTGCCGCCGCCAGATCTCGGCGAGGCTCTTCTCGAGGGCCGCCCGGTCGAGCCGGCCCTTCAGGTACAGGGCGCCGGGGATGTTGTAGACGGCCCGCTCCTCCTCCAGCCGGTCGAGGAACCACAGCCGCTCCTGCGCGAACGACAGCGGTTGCTCGGCCCCCTCCGGGAGCGGAGCGAGGGGCGGTGTCTCCGATGCGGAGCCTTGCTGCCGCGCCCGCTCGACGCTCTCGGCCAGGCCCGCCACCGTCGGCGCCTCGAAGACCCGGCGCAGCGGGATCTGTACCTGGAAGGCGTCCTGGATGCGCGACAGGACCTGGGCCGCGTTCAGGGAATGCCCGCCGAGGTCGAAGAAGTTGTCGTGAGCGCCCACGCGCTCCCGTCCCAGCACCTCGCTCCAGATGGCGGCCACCGCCTCCTCGACGGGTCCGCCGGGCGGGACGTACGCGCTCTCGAGGCCGCTGCGGCCCGGGTCCGGATCGGGCAGGGCGCGACGGTCGACCTTTCCGTTCGGGGTGCGGGGCAGCGCGGCGAGAGTGACGAAGACCGCGGGCACCATGTAATCCGGCAGCCGTCGCTTCAGGAACGCTCGCAGATCGGAGGCCGCCGGCGGCCCTGACGTCGACGCCACCAGGTAGGCCACGAGCCGCCGGTCCGATCCCGCCCCGTCGCGCGCCACGACCACGCAATCTCCGACGGCGCCGTGCTCGCGGAGCGCGGCCTCGATCTCGGCCGGCTCGATCCGGAAGCCCCTCAGCTTGAGCTGGTGGTCGATCCGACCGAGGCACTCGACGGTGCCGTCCACGCGGTACCGGGCGCGATCGCCCGTGCGATAGAGACGGCCCCCCCGCTCGCCGCCGAACGGGTCGGGGACGAAGCGCTCCGCCGTCAGGTCCGAACGTCCGAGGTATCCGCGGGCGACGCCGGTGCCGCCGATGTAGAGCTCGCCGGAGACGCCGATCGGCACGGGTTGGAGGCGGGCGTCCAGGACGTGGACGCGCGTGTTGGCGATCGGCCGGCCGATGGGCACCGGCGTCGTCACTCCCCCGACGGCGTGCACCGTGGACCAGATGGTCGTCTCGGTGGGCCCGTAGACGTTCCACAGAGAAGCGCCGCGCTCCCTCAGCTCGCGCGCCAGCTCGCTCGGCAAGGCCTCGCCGCCGCAGAGGATCTTCAGGCGCGGATCGCCCCGCCAGCCCGACGCGATCAGCATCCGCCACGTCGCCGGTGTGGCCTGCATCACCGTCGCCCCCGACTGGGCCAGGAGCCGCCCGAGCGCCGCTCCGTCGATCGCGGTTTCGCGGCTCGCGAGCACGATCCGGCCCCCGGCGATCAGGGGAAGGAGGAGCTCGAGGCCGGCGATGTCGAACGCCAGCGTCGTCACCGCGAGCAGGGTGTCACGCGCCGAGAGGCCGGGCTCCTCGCGCATCGAGGCCAGCAGGTTGGCGAGGGCCCGATGCGGAATCGCCACTCCCTTCGGCCGGCCCGTGGAGCCGGAGGTGAAGATCACGTAGGCGAGGTGGTCGGGGCCGGCGCCGCTCGGCAGCGGCGCCGCGCCGCCGTCCTCCCCGGTCGGCTCGTCCAGGGTGACCCGGTGCCCGTCGAAGGCCGGGAGCCCGTCCGCGAGCCCCCGCTGCGTCAGGACGACCGCCGGCCGGGCGTCGGCGAGCATCCACTGCAGCCGCTCCGTCGGGTAGGCCGGGTCGAGGGGCACGTAGGCGCCTCCCGCCTTCAGGATTCCGAGCAGCCCCACCATCATGTCGAGTGACCGCTCCGTGTGCAGCCCGGCCAGCACGCCCGGCCGTACGCCCAGCCGGCGCAACCGGTGGGCCAGGCGGTTGGCGCGACGGTCCAGCTCCGCGTAGGTGAGGCTCTGCCCCTCGAACTCCACGGCGACGGCCTGCGGCGTGCGCGCCGCCTGGGATTCCACCAGCTCGTGCGCGCAGCGGGCCGGGACCGGCTTCTCCGTGGCGTTCCACTCGACGAGGATCCGGTGCCGCTCGGCCTCTCCGAGCACCGTCAGCTCCGAGATGCGCCGCTCGGGATGCGCCACCGCGCGGCCCAGGAGCTCCTGGTAGTGCGCCGCGAAACGGCGGGCGGTTTCGGCGTCGAAGAGGTCGGTGTTGTATTCGAGGGAGCCCGCGAAGCCGCGGTCGGTCTCGGTCACGTAGAGGCTGAGGTCGTAGGCGGCCGTTCCCCGCTCGCCGATCGCGCCTTCGTCGCCGAGACGGGTCAGCGCCGCCAGCGGCGTGTTCTGGATGACGAACAGCACCTGGAAGACCGGCGAGCGGCTCAGGTCGCGCGGCGGCCGCAGCTCCTCGACCAGCTTCTCGAAGGGCAGGTCGCCGTACGAGTGGGCCTCCAGCGACACCCTCCGCACCCGCGCGAGTACCTCGCGGAACGAGGGGTCTCCGGACAGGTCGGTGCGGAGGACGACCGTGTTGACGAAGAGGCCCAGCATCCGCTCCGTCTCGACGAGCGAACGGTTGCCGTTCGCGGTGCCCACCACCACGTCGTCCTCGCCGGAGTATCGGGAGAGCAGCAGCGTGAACGCGGCCAGGAGGGTGATGAAGGGCGTCGCTCCTTCGGCGCGGCTCAGGGCCTCCACCTCGTCGGAGATCTGCCTGGTCAGCTCGAAGCGCAACGTCGCACCGTTGGCGGTCTGGACGGCCGGCCGCGGGCGATCGGTGGGCAGGTCCAGAGCGGGCCGAGCGCCGCGCAGGCGCTCCCGCCAATACGAGAGCTGGCGCTCGAGCGTCTCGCCTTGCAGCCACTCGCGCTGCCAGCACGCGAAGTCGACGTACTGCCGGGCGGGCTCCGGAAGCGGAGAGGCGAGCCCGGCCGCGAAGGCCCGATACAGCGCAAGGACCTCCTCGACCAGCAACGCGATGGACCACCCGTCGGTGATGATGTGATGCTGGGTCACGAGGAGCCGGTGATCGTCGGCCCCGAGACGCAGGAGCAGCGTGCGGAAGGCCGGCCCGCGCGGGAGATCGAACGGGCGGCGCACCTGCTCGCTGGCGACGCGCTGGGCCTCCCGCGGCCGGTCCCCGCGGCCCAGCGGGCCGAGATCGACCACCGGCAGCTCGACGGGCGAGGGCAGGGCGATCACCTGGACCGGCCGGCCCTCCCGTTCCTCGAAGCGTGTGCGCAGGGGCTCGTGGCGACGCACGAGCTCGGCCAGGGCTCGTTCGAGCGCGGACCGGTCGAGACCGCCGGCGAAGCGAAGGTTGGCTTGCAGGTTGTAGACCACGCTCTCCGGGTCGAGCTTCTGGAGGAACCAGAGCCGCTCCTGGGCGAAGGAGAGCGGCTGCCCGCCGTTGCGGGGAACGCGCGCGAGCGGCGGCGCGGAGGATGCCCCCGTCTTCACCGCGCGCAGGTACGTGAGGATCTCGTCCTTGCGCCGGGTCAGCTCCTCGCGCAGCTCCACCGTGAGCGCTTCCCGGGGTGCGCTCAGGCGCAGGCGGTCACCCTCCACCCAGCAGCGCACGTCGAGCGCGCTCAGTGCGGAAACGAACTCGCCGACCGCGCGCTCAAGCATCGGTGCCGTCCTGCTCGCCCGCCCGCTGCAGTGACTCGCGCCGCCGTCCCAGCCGCCGCCGGCCGGCGCGCAGCCCTTCGCCGAGATCCTCCACTTCTCCCGCCGGGGCTTCGTCCTCCTCCCGTCGTGTGCCTCGAACCGCCGAGATCGCGCGCATGTGCACGGCGAGCGCCGCGATCGTGGGGTGCTCGAAGAGCGCCATCACCGGCAGGTCGCAGTCGGGCCTGGCCTCCCTCGTCCGGCGGTGGACCTGGATGAGCAGCAGCGAGTGACCGCCCAGATCGAAGAAGTTGTCGTGGATCCCCACGCTCGCCCGCCCGAGCACGTCCTGCCAGATGCCGGCCAGCAGCCGTTCGAGCTCGTTCGTCGGCGGAGCGTAGGCGGCCGCGCTGGCGTCGCCGCCGTCCGGCGCGGGCAGCGCCCGGCGGTCCACCTTGCCGTTCGGGTCGAGGGGCAGCGCCTCGAGCACCATGAAGGCGGAGGGCACCATGTACTCCGGCAGCTTCGCCTGGAGGTGCTGGCGCAGCTCGGCCGTCGCCGGGGCCGCATCCGGGGCGGCGACGACGTAGGCGACGATCCGCTTGTCCCCGGGGACGTCCTCTCTCACCGCCACCACGCTCTTCTGAACGCCCGGGTGCTCGCCCAGCACCGCCTCGATCTCACCCAGCTCGATGCGGAAGCCGCGCACCTTCACCTGGGTGTCCACCCGGCCCAGGAACTCGATGACGCCGTCGCGCCGCCACCGAACCAGATCCCCCGTCCGGTACAGCCGCTGCCCGGCGGCGGCCGCGAACGGATCGGGCACGAAGCTCGCCGCCGTGAGCGCCGGCCGCTTCAGATATCCGCGGGCCACGCCGTCCCCGCCGACGAAGAGCTCCCCGGGCATTCCCGCCGGGACCAGATTCATGCGCCGGTCCAGCACGTACACGCGGGTGTTCGTGATCGGACGGCCGATGGGAATCGACGACCCCCCGTCCTCGAGCACCCGCGGGATCGGATGGCAGCACGTGAAGGTCGTCCCCTCGGTGGGGCCGTAGCCGTTGATGATCTGCGTCCCGGCCAGCGCCTCGAGGCCTCGCCGCACGTGCGGCACCGAGAGCGCCTCGCCCCCGATGAGAAGCTGCTTCACCCCGCGCAGCGCGCCGGGCGACTCGTCCACCACGGCGTTGTACAGGGACGCCGTGAGCCACAGCGTGCTCACGCCCTCCCGGCCGATCACCTCCTCGAGGTCACCCGGCGTCGCCACCCGCTTCGGGTAGAGCACGCAGCGGCCGCCGGGCAGCAGCGCGCCCCACACCTCGAGCGTGGACGCGTCGAACGTGACCGGCGCGAGCTGCAGCAGGGTCTCGCCCGGACCCAGCTCGACGTAATCGGTCCCCATCACCAGGCGCAGAACGCCGCGGTGAGGGACTTCGACGCCCTTGGGGACCCCGGTGGATCCCGACGTGTAGGTCACGTACGCCAGGTCCTCTCCTCCCACGCGGATCGCCAGGTTCTCTTCGCGCTCCGCCGAGATCGCCGGCCAGTCGCGGTCCAGGCAGACCGTGCGCGTTCCGCGCCCGGCGAGCCCGGCGGCCAGCCGCTCCTGCGTCAGCACCAGCGGGACCCCGGAGTCCCGCAACATGAAGGCCAGCCGCTCCTCCGGGTACGCCGGGTCCAGGGGCACGTAGGCGCCCCCCGACTTCAGGATCCCCAGCAGCCCCACGACCATCTCCGGCGACCGATCGATGCAGATGCCGACGCGATCCCCGCGGCTCACGCCGAGCCGCCCCAGGTAGCGCGCGAGCTGGTTCGCGCGGCGGTTGAGCGCCTCGTAGCCGAGCTTCTCGCCGCCGAACGACACGGCGACGGCGTCCGGCCTCCGCGCGGCCTGGATCTCGAACTGCCCGGGGATCCCACCCTGTCGCGGATAGACGCTCGACCGGCCCGCCCACCGCAGGAGCCGATCGCGCTCCTCGTCCCCGAGCAGGGTCAGCTCCGAGAGCCGGGCATCGGGACGCGCCGCGACGGCCTCGAGCAGCGTCTGGTAGTGGCCCAGCATGCTGGCGACGGTGTCGGCCTCGAACAGATCGGTGCTGTAGCTGGCGCCGGCCACCAGGCGGTCGGGGCCCTCCCAGACGCGCAGCTCCAGGTCGAAGCGGGTCGTCGAGACCGTCCGCTCCAGCGGCCGCAAGGTCAGCCCCTCGAGGCCCATCGTCGCGGAAGACAGCTTCTGCAGGTCGAACGTCACCTGGAAGATCGGGTTCTGGCCCAGCCGGCGCGGGGGGTGCAGCTCCTCCACCAGCTTCTCGAAGGGCACGTCCTGGTGGGCGTAGGCGCCGAGAGCGGCCTCCTTGACTCGCCCGAGCAGCTCCCGGAACGTCGGGTCGCCGGAGAGATCGCCGCGCAGCGCGAGAGAGTTCACGAAGAAACCGATGAGGCCCTCGAGCTCGGTCCGGTTGCGGTTGGCGATGGGCGAGCCCACCACGATGTCGTCCTGGCCGGAGTACCGGTGGAGCAGCGCCTGGAACGCGGCCATCAACGTCATGAAGGGGGTCACCCCTTCGCGCTGGGAGAGGGCCCGCAGCCGCTCGGCCAGGCCCCCGGCCATCGTGCGGGCGGTCGACGCGCCCCGGAACGACCGCAGGGCGGGGCGGGGCCGGTCGCTCGGCAGCGCGAGCGTCGCCGCCCCCGCCAGCCGTCCTCGCCAATAGGAGAGCTGGCGCTCGAGGATCGCGCCGCGCAGCCAACGGCGTTGCCAGGTCGCGAAGTCCGCGTACTGGATGGGCAGCTCGGGAAGGCTCGGCGGGAGGCCGGCCGCGAAGCTCCGATAAAGCACGGTCAGCTCGCGAACGAGGATGAGCGCCGACCATCCGTCCGAGACGATGTGATGCAGGGTGAGCAGCAGCACGTGGTCGGCGTCCGCCAGGCGCAGCAGCGTCGCGCGTACGAGGGGTCCCCGCGCGAGGTCGAAGGGAATGCGCGCCTCCTGTTCCGCCCGCTGCCGTGCCACCTGCTCCCGCTCCCGCTCGGGCAGATGGGTCAGGTCGACGCTGGCCAGGGTGAGATCGACCTCCGGCGCGATCACCTGCACCGGCTCGCCGGCTCCCTCCGCCACGAACCTCGTGCGCAGCGCCTCGTGGCGGCCGACGACGTGTCGTAGGCTCCTCTCGAGGGCCGTCCGCTCGAGAGGACCCGAGACGCGCAACGCCTCGGCGACGTTGTAGGCCGGGCCGGACCCCATCTGGTCGAGCACCCACAGGCGCTGCTGTGCGAACGAGAGGGGCGCCGCCGGGCCCGGGTCGCGGCGCGGGATCGCCTCCCGGGCCGCGGCCAGCCCCTTGCTCCGCAGCATCGCCTCGACGAGCGCGCGCTTCGCCGCCGACAAGCCCATCGGGTTCGGGCCGGGGGGATGGCTCATGCCGGATCACCGCTGACGTTGCCGAGCAGGCTCTCCGCCTCCGCATCGTCGAGGCTGGCCACGCTCAGCAGCACCTCCGCGACCTGGGCCACGCGCGCGCCGTGCTCGGGATCGGCCAGCAGGCGCGCGGCGAGGCCGGCCGCGGTCGGCTCCTCGAACAGGAGGCGCAGCGGCACCTCCACCTCCAGGGCGTCGCGGAGCCGAGAGACCACCTGGGTGGCGAGCAGCGAGTGGCCGCCCAGCTCGAAGAAGCTGTCCTGGACGCCCACCTGGTCCACTCCCAGGACCTGCGCGAAGGTCGCGGCCACGACGGCTTCGGTCGGCGTGCGTGGCGCAACGAACGCGTCTCCCGTCCGCGGGCGCGGCTGATCGGGCGCCGGCAACGCGGCCCGGTCCACCTTGCCGTTCGGCGTGAGCGGCAGCGCCTCGAGCGCGACGAACGCCGAAGGCATCATGTGCGCGGGCAGCCGGTCCTCGAGGAACTGGCGGAGCCGGGGAACCATCTGGCGCAGGCGCATCGCGCGGACCGGGTCGTTGGCGTAGCGACCCCACGACGGTTCCCGCCCCGGCGCCGCCGGCCGAGCGCGGGAGGCGAGAGCGACGGTGCGCGGGCGCCGCCTTCGGATGAGCACCTCGAAGCGTCCGTTCGCGGCGTGAGTGCCGATCTCGACGTCGTAGGGGCACCGGTCGGCGATGGCCCACAGCGATTCGGGGTCCACCCCGCCTTCCCCGTCGTCGGCGGCCGCGGCCTCTCGCATCTCGCCCACCGTCGAGGGGCCGTCCGTGCTGCGCAGCCATTCGAGCAGGCGGCGCTCGTCTTTCAATCGGGCGTCGGGCACGCTCGTCAGCCGCAACCCCTCCGGCTGCCGTTCGCGGAGATGCCGCTCGAGCTCGACGGTCGTGAGCCGAGCGGCTTCCCAATCGAGGCGTTCGGTCTCGGCGGGATGCGGCTCCCCGGCGTCGATCCGCAGCACCACGTCGTAGCGAAAACGGGTCAGCTCGTTGTGGCAATGCCCGCGCTTGATCCGCACGGCGACATCGGTGATGCGGGGCCAGCGCTGCGCCAGGGCGCTGAAGAAGGCGGGGTCGAGGACCAGCTCTTCCTCCTCCGCCATCTGCTTCCGGACGCGGTGGCGCAGGTCGTCGCGCGAGAGAGAAGCGGGCGCCTTGTGCGCCTGGACCGAGGCATGGTAGGCCTCGAGGAGCACCAGGCTGCGCACGTCGCCCAGGAAGATGGCGCCCCCGGGAGCCACGACCCTCACCGCTCCTTCCAGGACTTGGAGCAGGTACTCGACGCCGGGGAAGTACTGGACGACGGAGTTGAGCACCACGGCGTCGAAGGATTCGCTCTCCAGCGCGTCGAGCTCGTCCGCGGCTCCCTGCCGCACGGTGACCTGGGGCATTCCGCCGCGAGCCGCCACCTGGCGCTCCAGGTACTCGACCGCTCCGTGCGAGAAGTCGGTGGCCACGTAGCGCTCGCAGCCCGGGGCGACGCGGAACAGCAGGAGGCCCGTTCCGCACCCGATCTCCAGGACCCTCTTGGCGCGCAGGGCGAGGATGCGCTCGGTCGTCCGCTCGACCCACTCTCGCATCTCGCCGTCCGGTATGGGCAGGCCCGTGTAGCTGCTATTCCAGCCCACGACGTTGAAGGCGGAGTCCGCGCCGGCGGTGAGCTGCCCGTAGGTCTGCTCGTACATCGCCTGCCACTGCGAGACCTGGTCTGATTGGGTCGCGGCGGCCGCCTCGGCGGGCGCGGCGGCCACGACGTAGGCAACGAGGCGCTTGTCCCCCGGCGTATCTTCCCGGGCCATCACCACGCTCTCGCTCACCCCCGGGCACTCGCGCAGCGAGGCTTCGACCTCTCCGAGCTCGATGCGGAACCCCCGGAGCTTCACCTGGTAATCCATGCGGCCCAGGTACTCGAGGTCACCGTCGGTCCGGTATCGCACGAGGTCGCCGGTCCGATAGAGCCGTCCGTTCGCCGCTCCCCCGACCGGGTCGGGAACGAACCGCTCGGCGGTCAAGTCCGGCCGATCGAGGTACCCGCGGGCCAGCCCCATCCCGGCCAGGTAGAGCTCTCCGGGAACGCCCACCGCACACGGCTGCATCGAGCGGTCCAGCACGTAGGCCCGCATGTTGTCGACCGGCCGCCCGATCGGCACGAGATCCAGGCGCGCGGTCCGGTCGTAGCTCCACGAGGTGGCGTCGATAGTGGCCTCCGTCGGCCCGTACAGGTTGTGCAGCTCGGCCCCCAGCGTGCGCGCGAACCGCGCCACGAGCTCCGCCGGCAGCGCCTCGCCGCCGCAGAAGACGCGCTTCAGCGATCGGCACTCGCCGATCCGCGGCTCTTCCAGCAGCAGCCGCAGCAGCGTAGGCACGAGCTGGAGAACGGTGATCTCCTGCCGGACGATGGTGTCCACCAGGTACGACGCGTCCTTGTGGCCGTCGGGAGCCGCCAGCACCAGGCGGCCGCCCACCAGCAGCGGCGCGTAGAACTCCCACACCGAAGCATCGAAGCTCAAGGGTGTCTTCTGGAACACGCGATCGTCGGCGCCGCAAGGGAAGGCCGACTGCATCCACGCCATGTGGTTGCCGATCGCGCGGTGGGAGATCATCGCCCCCTTGGGCCGGCCCGTGGAGCCCGACGTGAAGATCACGTAGGCGAGGTGATCCGGATCCACCGCCACCCGGGGGTTGCCTTCCGGGTATGCGGCGATGTCCGGCCAGTCGGCGTCGAGACAGACGCGGGATGCCGCCGCGGCCGGAAGGCGCGGGACAATCGACTCGCTGGTGAGGAGCACGCGCGCGCCCGCGTCTTCGAGCATCGCCTGCAGGCGTCCCTTGGGGTATCCGGGGTCCATCGGCACATACGCGCCGCCGGCCTTGAGCGTGCCGAGGATCGCCACGACCAGATCGAGCGACCGCTCCAGGCAGATCCCCACCCGAACGTCGGGGCCGACGCCGCGCGCGCACAGGAAGTGGGCCAGGCGGTTCGCGCGACGGTTCAGCTCGCCATAACCCATCTCCTGATCCTCGAACACGAGCGCCGTCGCCTCCGGCGTCCGCTCCGCCTGGACTTCGAAGAGCTCGTGCAGCGGGGCTTCAGGGATTCGTCCATTCGCGGTGGCGTTCCACTCGACGAGGATCAGCCGGCGCTCGCGTTCGGTCAGGAGCGGGAGCTCGGAGAGCCGGCGGTCCGGATCCTCGACCACCGCCTCCAGCAGCGTGGCCAGGTGGCCCGCCATCCGCTCGATGGTCGCCGCGTCGAAGAGCTCGGTGCTGTAGACGAACAGGCCGACCAGGCCGCCCGCGTGCTCCCAGGTATGCAGCTCCAGGTCGAACCGCGTCACGTTCACGTCGTAGGCGACCGGCTGTACGCGGAGCCCGCCCAGGTCGAGGGGAGGCGCCGGCGCGTTCTGCAGGGCGAAGGTGACCTGGAAGAGCGGATTGCGGCTCATGTCCCGGTCGGGCTGCAGCTCCTCGACCAGCTTTTCGAAGGGCAGGTCCTGGTGGTCATATGCGCCGAGCGCGACCGTACGCACGCGGCCGAGGAGGTCACGGAACCGCGGGTCTCCAGAGAGGTCGATGCGCAGCGCCAGGCTGTTCACGAAGAAGCCGATCAACTGTTCCGCCTCGGGACGGCCGCGGTTCGCGATCGGGGAGCCGACCACGATGTCCTCCTGGCCCGAGTACCGCGAGAGCAGGACCTCGAAGGCGGCGAGAAGCGTCATGTAGAGCGTGACGCCTTCGCTCAAGCCGAGGGCCCGCAGCCGCTGCAGCAGGCGCAGGGGCAGCGCAAAGGGGTGGGTCGAGCCCCGATAGGTCGCCAGCGCCGGACGCGGCCGATCCGTCGGAAGCTGCAGCGTCGGGAGCCCGTCCAGCCGTTCCTTCCAATACCTGAGCTGGCGGTCCAGCACTTCGCCCCTCAGCCACTGCCGCTGCCAGGCGGAGAAATCCGCGTACTGGATCGCGAGCTCGGGAAGAGGCGAGGGCTCTCGCCGGGCGAAGGCCCGATAGAGCGCGGTCAGCTCGCGGCTGAGGACGCCCATGGACCAACCGTCGGCCACGATGTGGTGGATGGTCAGGAGCAACACGTGGTCCTCGGCGGCCAGCTGCAGCAGCGTCGCGTGCAGGAGCGGACCGGTGGCGAGGTCGATGGGACGCCGGGCTTCCTCGTTCGCCAGCTCGCGCGCCCTGTTCTCGCGCTCCGTCTCCGGGAGCCCGCTGAGGTCCACCTCCGGAAGGGGCACCGTCAACGCGGGGGCGATGACTTGGACTGGGCGCCCGGCCCGGGCGGGGAACGTGGTTCTCAGCGCCTCGTGCCGACGCACGATCTCCTCGAGGCTGGCCCGAAGCGCGGCGCGGTCGAGCCGGCCCTGGAGCCGGAGGGCGTAATGGATGTTGTACGCGGCCCCCGCCTGCATCTGGTCGAGGAACCACAGCCGCTGCTGCGCGAACGACAGTTGGAGGTCGTCCGTACGCGGCAGCTTTCGGAGCGCGGGCGCTTCTTCCTCTTCACCGTCACGCCGCGCTGCCTCGATCGCCTGCGCGAGGCCCTCCACGGTCGGTGCCTCGAAGAGCGTCCGCAGCGGAAGGCCCACGCCGAGGACGTCGCGCACCCGCGACATCACCTGCGTCGCGAGCAGGGAGTGCCCGCCGCGCTCGAAGAAGTCGTCCCGGACGCCGATCTGCGGAAGGCCCAGCACCTCCGACCAGATCGCCGCGACGGCTTCCTCGATCGGCGAGCGCGGCGGCAGGTACGACTCCGCGCCCGGCCCCGGCCCTTCGGGAGCCGGCAGGGCGCGGCGGTCGACCTTCCCGTTGGGCGAGAGGGGCAGCGCCTCGAGGACCACGAACGCGGCCGGAACCATGTACTCCGGGAGGTGCTCCTTCAGGTGGCCACGCAGCTCCGCCACCCCCGCCGCCGAGCCCGCCCCCGAAACCACGTAGGCCACCAGCCGCTTCTGACCGTCGTCCTCCCGCGCCACCACCACCGCGTCCCGAACCTCGGCGCAGCGCAGAAGCGCGGCCTCGATCTCCGCAAGCTCGATCCGGAAACCGCGGATCTTCACCTGCGTATCCAGGCGACCCAGAAATTCGATCGTCCCGTCGCTCCGCCACCGCACGCGGTCCCCCGTGCGATACAGGCGACCCCCCGTCCCCCCGAACGGGTCCGGCATGAACCTCTCCGCGGTCAGATCCGGCCGGTTCAGGTACCCACGCGCCAGGCCGTCCCCGCCGATGAAGAGCTCCCCCGGCACACCCACCGGCACCGGCTCCAGACCATCGTCGAGCACGTACACCCGGCTGTTCGCGATCGGCCGCCCGATCGGCGGGTCTTCTTCGGCGCCGGGCGCGACCTCGACCGAGGTGGCCACGACCGTGGACTCCGTCGGCCCGTAGTGGTTGACGAGCCGGAAGGCGGGCCATGCGGCGTCCGTCCGGTGCAGTCTGTCGCCGCCCGTGAGCAGGTAGCGCAGGCTCAGGCCCGCCGCCATCGGCTCCCGGAGCACCGCCTCCGCCATCGGCGTCGGGAGGAAGCAGTGCGTGATCCGCTCCTCGGCGAGCCACGAGAGGAGCCGCCGCGGACTCAGTCGGATGTCCTCGTCCGGGATGCCCAGGCTCGCGCCGCACGCCAGGTACGGCCACACCTCCCATACCGAGGCGTCGAAGGCGGGGCTCGCGAGCAGTGTGGCCCGGTCCCCGGGATGCACCCCGTAGACGCGGGCGTGCCATTGCGCCAGGTTCATGAGCCCGCGGTGGGCGACCGCCACCCCCTTCGGCCGGCCGGTCGATCCCGAGGTGTAGATCACGTAAGCGAGGTTGTCGCCGCTCAGCGGGACCTGCGGGTTCGTGTCGCCCTCCCGCGCAATCGCCTCCCCGTCCCGGTCCAGGCAGACGATGCGCACTCCCGGAGCGGCGAGGGACTCCTCCCGCGCTTCCCGTGTCACCAGCACCCCGATGCCGGCGTCCTCGATCATGAAGCGCAGACGCTCCGCCGGGTAGTCCGGGTCCAGGGGAACGTAGGCTCCTCCCGCCTTCAGGATGGCCAGGAGGCTCACCACCATCTCCGGCGAGCGCTCCAGGCAGATCCCGACTCGCACCTCGGGACCGACGCCGAGCCCCCTGAGGTAGTGCGCGAGCTGGTTCGCCCGCCGGTTGAGCTCCGCATAGCTGAGAGAGCGGGCTTCACAGGCCACCGCCTCCGCCCCGGCGGCCCGCTCCGCCTGCGCCTCGAACACGCCGTGCACGGTCGAGTCCTGGCGATACTCCGCCTCCGTCGCGTTCCACTCGACCAGGATCTGCCGCCGCTCCTCGTCGCCCAGAAGCGGGAGCTTCGAGAGCGGCACCGCGGGATCCGACGCGGCGCCTTCGAGGAGCCGGCGGTAGTGCCCCAGCATCCGCTCGATGGTCGCCCGGTGGTAGAGATCGGTGTCATAGAGCATCACCGTCATGAGGCCCGCGGGGCCCTCGTGCACGTGCAGCTCCAGGTCGAAGTGGGTGACGGCGATGTCCGCCTCCTGCGGGCGGATTTCCAGCCCGGCGAGCTGGAGGGCCTCCACCGGGGCGTTCTGCAGCGCGAACGCCACCTGGACGAGCGGGTTGCGGGCGAGGTCGCGCTTCACCCCCAGCTCCTCCACGAGCTTCTCGAAGGGCACGTCCTGGTGGTCGTACGCGCCCAGGGCCGCCCGCCGCACCCGTGCGAGCAGCTCCTGGAACGTCGGGTCCCCGGAGCAGTCCGTTCGCAGCACGAGCGTGTTCACGAAGAGCCCGATCACGCCTTCGGTCTCGGCGCGGTTCCGGTTCGCGATCGGCGAGCCCACCGCGATGTCGTCCTGCCCCGCGTAGCGCTGCAGCAGGGCCTGGAAGGCGGCGAGCAGCGTGATGAAGAGTGTCGCCCCTGCCTCCTGGCTCAGGGCTCGGAGGGATGCGAGGAGGCCCAGGGGCAGAAGGCAGAAGGTCGCCGCCCCACGGAAGGCCTGCACCGGCGGGCGCGGCCGATCGGTCGGGAGGGAGAGCGTGCTCGTCTCCGCAAGCTGCCGGCGCCAGTAGTCGAGCTGCCGCTCGAGTACCTCCCCCCGCAGCCACTGCCTTTGCCAGGCCGAGAAGTCCGCGTACTGTATCGGCGGATCCGGAAGCGGCGAGGCGGCTCCGTCGGAGAAGGCCCCGTAAAGCGCGGCCAGCTCACGGGTGAAGATCCCCATGGACCAGCCGTCGGCTACGATGTGATGGATCGCCACCAGCAGCGTGTGCTCTGCCTCGCCGAGCACGAGGAGGGTCGTGCGCAAGAGTGGGCCGCGCGACAGGTCGAACGGGCGCTGAGCCTCCTCCGTGGCGAGCCGGCGCGCCTCGGCCTCGCGCACGGCCGCCTCATGGCCGCTCAGGTCGACCATCGCCAAGCACAGCGGTCGCTCGGCCGCGATCCGCTGGACGGGACGGCCTTCCGTCGCCTCGAAGGTCGTGCGCAGCGACTCGTGCCGGCGCACGATCTCCTCCAGGCTACGCTCCAGGGCCGCCACGTCGAGCCGCCCGAGGAGCCGGACGGCCCCGAAGACGTTGTAGGCGGCCCCGGCGCCGAGCTGGTCCAGCAGCCACAGCCGTTGCTGGGCGAACGAGAGCGGCGGAGCGTCCGCGCGCGGCATCCGCCGGATTGGCGGCGCCGAAGGGGAGGCGTTGGCCTCGCGGTCGCGCAGGAAGGCCAGGATCTCGTCCCTGTGCCCGGCCAGCTCGGCCTGAAGCGCGGGCGTCACCACCCCGGGGGGCGCGTCGTAGTGCAAGCGCCCATCGGCCCGCCAGACCTTGACGTCCAGCTTCCGGAGTCGCACCAGTAGAGAGGCGGCGCTCGAGCTCACAGCTCACCGCCTTCTCGTTCCGCGCCGGGCGCCGCCGCCGATCCCGGCCCCGCGGACAGCCAGAGAGCCATCTCGATCTGTTCCGCCAGCGCGCCCACCGTCGGGGCCTCGAAGACGACACGCAGCGGAAGCTCCACCCGGAAGGCCTCGCGCAGTCGAGAGACCACCCGGGTGGCGAGCAGCGAATGGCCGCCGAGCTCGAAGAAGTTGTCGTGGACGCCGAC
>Ga0070699_100001826_pt1 | contig 19327 bp, 17 predicted proteins | sample KBSK1503metaG_FD_65473 | JGI IMG/M metagenome (GOLD analysis project Ga0070699, IMG submission 65473) | Corn, switchgrass and miscanthus rhizosphere microbial communities from Kellogg Biological Station, Michigan, USA - KBS K1-50-3 metaG | ecosystem: Host-associated > Plants > Roots >... | reverse complement strand
CGCGCAGCCGCCTGATGACATCGAATCCGTCCATGTCGGGCAGCATCACGTCGAGCACGATCAGGTCAGGCCGGTGGCGCTGAGCGGCCTGTACCGCCTCGGTTCCGGCTGCCGCCGTGACGACGTCGAAACCGGCGTAGCGCAGGCTCGCGGACAGCAACTCCAAGATGTTGGGCTCGTCCTCGACGACGAGCAGCCTGGCATCCGGTCGCTGCCGCGCATCGGTCAGCATTTCCATGCTCTGTATTGTCGCCCCCCACGCTGAGGATAACCTGAACGCCCGCTGGATAAGACCTCCGGTCCGCGGCACCCGAGCCGGGCCGGCCCCGGGCCACGAGCCGGGCCGGCACCGGACTACCAGCCCGGCCGGCACCGGGCCGACGCCAGACCCCCGAGCCGGGAAGGGCCGGTTACTGGTGGGCGGGCCCGGCCTGACGCCAGTAGGCGATGGCGGCGGGCCGGGAGCCGACGCCGAGCTTGGAGTAGATCCGCCGGACGTGGTTCTTGACGGTCTTCTCGGCCAGGAACAGGCGAGCGGCGATCTCCCCGTTGGTCTGACCGTCCGCGATCAGCGACATGACCTCCGCCTCGCGCGCCGACAGCCCGTGTACTTCTCCTGCCCCATTGACAGCAGAGCTAAGAGCGGGCCCCTCGCCTCCGTCCGGCAGAGGGACCTTCCGATCATCCATCTGACCTCCGGCTGCAGCCGGCGGCCCGTAGGAGGCCGCACCGCAGCGAACGTACCAAACACGGTAGGTACTGCGTCAATCCCGTGAAGGTTCATGTAAATGAGTACATGGGCCGATATGGACCGACTTAGTCAGTACTATTACCCAGCATCCCGACCTGCATACACGCGGCGGGAGAGTGCTAGGCCGTGCCCTGGACGGAAGAGCCCGTGACGAGGTTCTTCGGCAGCGACTGGTCGTGGGCGAGGTCGTTGAAGAACTGCTTGGCCTCGGTGTGGTTCCACTCCACGGCCGACCCGACGCTCGTGCTCAGGCCCGGGTTCGCGATCGGCACCGTCGTGGTCACCGGGTTGCGCAGCGCGAACGCGACGGAGATCAGCTGCGTCAGGCCGGTGCCCTGGTCGATCGTGATCGCGGCCGCCGCGCCGTTGGCCGCGGGGATGATCGCGAACGGGTTGGCCAGCGTGCCCGGCGACGTCATCTTGCCCAGGATGCCCTTGATCAGGAGCCGCTGGTCCTGCTCGCGCTGCAGGTCGCCCTCTGCGAACGCGCGGGTGCGCACGAAGCCGAGCGCCTGGTCGCCGTTGAGCGTCTGGCATCCCGGCTTGAGGTTCAGGCCGGCCTTGGGGTCCTTCATCGGCGACTTCAGGCAGATCTGCACGCCGCCGACGTCGTTGACCACGCTGACCAGCCCGCCGAAGCCGATGCCCATGTAGTGGCTGACAGGCAGGCCGGTGACGTTCTGCACGGTCTGCACCAGCAGCTTCGGCCCGCCGAACGCGTACGCGGCGTTGAGCTTGTTGTAGCCGTGTCCCGGGATCGGCACGTAGGAGTCCCGCGGCAGGCTGACCAGCGTCGGACGGGTCCCGTTGGCCGGCACGTGCAGGAGCAGGATCGTATCCGAACGGCTGCCGGAGATGTCATGCCCGAGGGCAAGCTGGTTCTCCTCTTTCCTGGTCAGCCCGGCGCGGCTGTCCGAGCCCGTGATCAGCCAGTTCGTCCCGGCCGAGGTGAACGCCACCGGGGACAGCACGTCGACCTTGGTCAGCTTGGAGTTCACGCTGAAGTAGACCACCACGGCGGCCACCACGATCAGTGCGACCAGCCCCGCCAGGATGGCCAGGACGCGCCGCGGGCGCAGCCACCGCCGCCATCCCCGCCGCCGGTACCCCCCGCCGACGCCGCCTCCGCCCCCGTCGCCGGTCCAGGACCGCGACGGCGGCTGCGCGGGCCACGCGGCCTGGTTACCGGGTCCCGGCCCGCCAGCGCCCCGGTTACCGCCGCCACCCGCGCTGCCCGGGGCATACCAGCCCTGGTCCGGCGGGCGCTGGTCCCGCGGACCCTGCGAGCCCTGCCCCTGAGATCTGGGCGTGAAGCTCGGCTGCGGCCGCTGCCCGCCCGCGCCGGGCCGGTCAGGCTCGTCGCTGTACCACCCGTGTGGCCAGTCATTGCTCATGACGCCCCCCAGACCGGCTAAGACGGAACATTCCCTCCGAAGGCACGGAGTCGATGCTATTTGCAAAACGAGAATGCCTAGCCAACCCCTGACATGAAACGCCGTGCGGGCCGAGACTGGCCATCATGACTCCCGCCGAACCCGTCCCCGGTCAACTGCGCCGGGACCCGCTACCGCTGCGCGGCCGGGTCGCCTTGGTCACCGGCGTCAGCCGCCGCGCGGGCATCGGCTACGCCATCGCCCGCCGGCTGGCCGCGCAGGGCGCCAGCCTGGTCCTTCACCACTACGCCCCGCACGATCGCGACCAGCCCTGGGGTGCCGATCCCGGCGGGCTCGAGGCCGTGATCGGCGGCGTGACCGAGGCGCTGGCCGCCCCGGACGCGGCCGTCTGGCATCAGGAGGCGGACCTGTCAGACCCCGATGCACCCTCCCGGCTCATCGAGTCGGCCGCCGCAACTTCCAGATTCCTGGACATCCTGATCTGCAACCACGCCCGCAGCGGCGGTGACGGCCCGCTCGGAAACCTGACCGCCGGAATGCTCGACGCCCACTGGGCCGTCAACACCCGCGCCACGATCCTGCTGGCCCAGGCTTTCGCCGCGCAGCACGACGACAACCGGCCCGGCGGCCGGATCGTCTTCATGACCTCGGGGCAGGACCTCGGCCCGATGCCCGGCGAGGTCGCCTACGCCGCGAGCAAGGGCGCGCTTGCCTCGATCACCCAGACCCTGGCCGACCAGCTCGCCGGCCGGGGCATCACGCTGAACACCGTCAACCCCGGCCCGGTCGACACCGGCTACGCCCCGCCGGACGTGCACGAAGCCGTCCGCCGCCACTTCCCCCGGGGCCGCTGGGGAACCCCCGACGACCCGGCCCGCCTGATCGCCTGGCTGGTTACCGACGAGGCCGCCTGGATCACCGGCCAGGTCATCAACACCGAAGGCGGCTTCCGCCGCTGGGACTGACCGGCCGGAACCCGAACGGCTCAGGTCCCTCGCGGGAGCCTGAGCCGTCTGACCTGCACTCGTCACATGGGGTGAGCGAGGGGATTCGAACCCCCGACATCCAGGACCACAACCTGGCGCTCTGCCAACTGAGCTACGCCCACCATCGTTGCCCGGCCGTGCGAACCGGCTGACAACAGAACGCGCGCTGACCCGAGGGACATCGCGCGGCTGAAGAAGAGTATAGCGTTCTGCGGCGCCGCGCGCGTCACGTGTCCGCGGGGCCAGCCGAACCCGGCCCGGAGTACCGCGCCGCGATCTCCCGCGCCGTCTCCGAGTCCGGACCGGGCTGCGGCACGAACAGCGCCTCCCGGTAGTATCGGAGCTCCTGCACGCTCTCCTTGATGTCCGCCAGCGCCCGGTGCCCGCCGTGCTTGCCCGGGGAGGCGAAGTAGACCCGCGGGTACCAGCGCCGCGCCAGCTCCTTGATGCTGGACACGTCGACCATCCGGTAGTGCAGGTAGGCGTCGAGTTCTGGCATGTCACGGGCGATGAACCAGCGGTCGGTGGCGATCGAGTTGCCGCACAGCGGGACCCGCTTGGGCTCGCTGACGTGTCCGCGCACGTAGCCGAGCACGAGCTCGGCCGCCTCGGCCACGGCGATCCCCCCGGGCAGCTCGGCCAGCAGCCCGGAGGCGGTGTGCATCTCCCGGACCACGTCCGGCATTGACTCGAGCGCCTCGGCCGGCGGCTTGATGATCAGGTCGATGCCTTCGTCGAGCAGGTTGAGCTCGCCGTCGGTCACCAGGCAGGCGATCTCGACGAGGGCATCGCGTTCGATGTCGAGCCCCGTCATCTCGCAGTCGATCCACACCAGCCGGTCGTTCATCCTCACAAGAGTAGGACCTCGGTTGCCGCACGTCGCCCGCAGGAACCCTTTTTAACCGAACGAACCGCAGCGCGTGCCCCCGCGACGACGATCCGCCCCGCCGATGGGGCGCCCGGGCGCCGCTAGACGGCCGCGGCCCGTAGCTCGTGCGGGCGCGGGCTCAGCCGGAGCGGGGCCGCGTTGGTGCGGGCCTGCTCGGCCAGCTCGCGGGTGATGCTGACGTCGAGCCGGGTCAGGTGGTCGATGTCGATGCCGCCGGGGCCGACGTTGTCGCACCCGGGGACCTGGGAGGCACCGAAATGGCCGCCGCGCGCCCACAGCGCCCGGCTGCGCGGCCTGGTCAGCTGCCGGTACGGGGCCGGCTGGCCGGCCGGCCAGCGCCGCGGGATCTGCCACGAGTCCAGCCAGCCGAGGATCGCGGCCAGCCCGATCATCTGGAAGCTGGTGAACGGCTCCCGCGGCGAGCCGAGCACGCCGATCTGCACGCACAGCCTGCCCTCGCGGTTCACGCTTGTCGGGTTGGGCGGCGGCCGGTCCGGTTCGTAGTCCAGGTACTCCGGCATGCCCAGCGCGCAGCCGGCCCGGACGATCGGCAGCAGCTGCGCGATGTCACCGGTGAGCGGATCCCACACCAGGTGGGTCGGACGGTCTTCCTGGTTGAGCCGCTGCGCGGCCGACCAGACAGAAACGGCACGCGGATCGGCGCCCAGCGTAAGCCAGACCACGCGTGGTGCTCCGCCCCCGAGCTGTCCCCCGTCGATCTGGGCCCGCATGCATCTGGCGCCCGGCATCCACGCGTCAGCCACAGGGTTCCCTCCCAGCTTCAAACGGTCTAGACCTTCTAGCTCCCTTTTCTCTGCTTACGTCACCTTTCAGGAAGTGTCTAGGGGTGGGGCGTTAAGATTTCCGCTCTATAGGTTCTACGATTCGGTAGATCATGACGGTGGGGGAGGCTTCGAGCAGGAGGGACTCGTCGTCCCGACGCTAGTCGCCCGCGCTCACCAGGTACTCGACGCGGACGACTGACTCCAGGTCGCTCCGAAGGCGGAAGATGGGGGGTCCGGCGCCCCGCTCACGCCGAGCCGGAACCCGGCGCCCCGCTCTCGCCGGGCCCTCCGCTCGGCTTCCGCCTGCCGAGCTGTAGAGGTCCGGCGCCCCGCTTACGCCGGACCTCTACTCAAAACGACGCGCCACCCCCGCGGCAGGTTCACCTGCGTTCAGGTAACGAACAGATCAAGCTCTTCCGGTCAGGCTGTTCCAGTCAGACTGGCCGCGCCGGCCAGCAAACCAGTGACCTCGGCCGCGATCGCGGCGGCCAGCTCCGGGCCCGGTGGGTCGACGGTCATCCGGGCGGCCGGGCTGTCGGCCAGGCCGCGCGCCCGCAGCGCGTGCTTGACCCGGCCGATGCTCGCGCCGAACGCCACGATCCGGTCCAGCTGCTCTTGCACCGCCTCATCGTCCCGCAACGCGGCGTACACCTCCGGGTAGGCGGCGCTGCGCCCGGAGATCACGCCCGCGCCCCCGGCCCGCATGGTGGCCCACGGGCTGGCGTCGTTACCGGAGAAGATCCGCAGGCCGGGCCTTGCCGCGACGTACTCGGCCAGGTCGGCCGAGGCGGACCCGCTTACCTTGGCCCCGGCCAAGCCCGCCGCCTCCGCCACCTCGGCGAACAGCGGCGGGGGGACGTGCAGCCCCGTCCGTTCGGGAAAAATGTAGGCGTAGATCTCGGGACCGGGTGCGGCGTCGCGGATCCGCCGGTAGTGACCGGCCAGCTCGTCGGGGCGGGCCGGCAGGTAATAGGGCGTGATCGCGGCGATCCGCGTCGCGCCGAGCGCGACCGCGGCCTGGGCCAGCCGGGCGGCGTGCCGGGCGTCCGGCGCGCCGATGTGCGCGATCACCCGGTCCGGTCCCGCCTCGGCCAGCGCCAGCTCGAACAGCGACAGCCGCTCGGCGTCCTCCAGGGCGGGGAACTCGCCCGTGGTGCCTGCCACGAACAGGCCGTCCAGCAGCCCGGCGACGAGCTTGTACAGCGCGCGGTTGGCGCCGGGATCCAGCTCGCCGTCCGCGCCGAACAGCGTCGGGACGGCGGACAGGACGACCGGGGTCGCGGTCACCGCAAGTCCGACGGCGGCTTGACGCGCGCGTCTATGGACGGGTCGTACCTCCCCGGCGGCTTGAAGAACTCGGTCGATTCCTTCCGCCACAGCAGGACGACCGCGCCGAGCCCGACCAGCCAGGTCAGCACCGGGAACACAAAGCCGAGCGCGGTCTTGGGCTGGCTGAGGACGCCGAAAAGGTCCACGGTGGCCAGCAGGAACAGGACGCTGGACAGGATCCGCGCCCAGTTCTTGCCCTGGCCGTTCGCCCGCGCCATCCACAGCCACAGAGCCACGCCGATCACGCCGGACACCACGGCCAGCGCGATGATGAACGTGTTCAGCTGGTTGACCTGGGTGGCGGTCAGGCTCGGCCGCGCCTTCCTGATCGCGTCCTTGGTGCCGCCGATGCTGGCCAGCGAGATGATCAGGCTGACCGTGCTGACGGCGGCCCCGACGTACATGAGCTTGACCGCGTTGAGCACCGCGGGCGGGGCAGGGCCCCGTTCCGGCTCGACAGGCTTGCCGGTCGACGGATAAGGCTGGTACATGGCGACCTCTGCTGGGTGAAATGCCGGACGGACCGCGGCCTCCGCTGATCTACCGAGCTTAGTGGCTCGTCCGATAGCGGGCTATTCGGCTCCGCCGCTTCGGCGATACTGAAGGGCGATGACGGATGATACGCAGGCGCCGGCCGCGCCGGCTGCCACCACCCCGGCGCAGGGCCCACAGCTGGGCCCGCCGCCGCCCTGGCTGCAGCGCTGGGAGATCGTCGCGGTCTTGGCCGTCTCGCTCGGCGCCAGCGCCCTGTACGCGCTGCTCTCGTTCATCGGCTCGCTGACCGCGAAGCAGTCGCTCGGCAAGCAGACCACGACCCTCAACGGCTCGCTGGCCCCCGGCCGCCCGCTGCTCGACCTGTTCATGCAGCTGCTGAACATCACCCTGTCGCTCGCGCCGGTCTTCCTGGTCTTCTACCTGCTGGCCCGGTCGGGGGAGCGGCCGTCCTCTATCGGAGTGGACGCCCGCGAGCCGGGCCGGGACCTGGCCCGCGGGACCGTGCTGGCCGCGGTCATCGGCGGCACCGGCCTGGGCCTGTACCTGATCGCGTACCACACCGGCGTCGAGCTGAACGTGGTGGCGGAGAGCCTGCCGGACATCTGGTGGCGCTTCCCGGTGCTGCTGCTGTCCGCGGCACAGAACGCCATCTCCGAAGAAGTCATCATGATCGGCTACCTGCTGAGCAGGCTGGACCGGCTCGGCGTCAGGCCCGGCCTGGCGATCGTCCTCAGCGCGGTGATCCGCGGCTCCTACCACCTGTACCAGGGCGCGGGCGCGTTCCTCGGCAACGCCGTGATGGGCCTCATCTTCGGTTTCCTCTACCGCCGCTGGGGCCGGGTCATGCCGCTGATCATTACGCACTTCCTGATCGACGCGGTGACCTTCGTCGGCTACGCGCTGCTAGCCGGCCACGTGTCCTGGCTCCCTCGCCCATGAAGGCGAAACCATGAGCGTGCTCGCGCGGCTCTGGGACCGGGTGTCGGGCAGCCAGCCGCTGCCGCCGGCCTGGGTTGTCGGCCTGACCGGGCTGCTAGCCCTGGCCGTGGTGCTGGACTCGCGATCGTGGCGGCTGGCCGGGAAGGTTATCACGATCTCGCACGAGGGCGGCCACGCGCTGGTGTCGGTGTTGTCCGGGCGCCGGCTCGACGGCATCAGGCTGCATTCGGACAGCTCCGGCGTGACCTACTCCCGCGGCAAGCGGACCGGCCCCGGCCTGGTGCTCACCGCGGCGGCCGGGTACGTGACGCCGTCGCTGCTCGGCGCGGGCGCGGCGCTGCTGCTGGCGGAGCGGCACCTGACCGCGATGCTCTGGCTGGCCCTGGTGCTGCTGGCGGCGACGTTCCTGGCCATCCGCAACCTGTTCGGCGCGCTGGCGGTGCTGGTCACCGCGGGCGGCGTGTTCGCGGTGAGCTACTACACCCCGGCTGCCGTGCAGGCCGGCTTCGCCTACCTGGCCGCGTGGTTCCTGCTGTTCGGCGGGCTGCGCCCGGTGGCCGAGCTGGCCCGCGGCTCTTCGGGCCGGCGCCAGCGGTGGACGCGAGGCTCCGACGCCGACCAGCTGGCCCGGCTGACCGGCGCCCCGGCCGGGCTGTGGATCACGTTGTTCGCGCTGGTCGCGCTCGCTGCCCTGGTCGCCGGCGCCATCCTGCTCGTGCCGCCCGGCTGGCACCTCGGCTGGCCCGCTAGCTCGTGAATTCGAAGCAAGCCTGTTTGCGGCGTGGCCGCGCGGTGCCTCCTGCTCCGGGTGATAACCCGAAGCCCTCGGCGCGACGCGGCACCGCGCTTAGTTCGCTAGTATTTCGCACGGCTAATTGAATTCCGTTGACGGTATACGACCGACACCGTTATCATCTGCCGATAAGAAAATTCTGACTCCCCGAGAAGGGTCAATGGCCAGGGCTTCCGCGGTCAAGATGCCTCCGGAGGCGAACGCCGCGCACGGGTGTGAGGGCGCACGCCGCGTCCTCGCCCTGATGCTCACGTTCTCCGCCGACGATCACACCCTCACCGCCCGCCAGCTCGCCGAACGCACCGGCATCGCGCTGCCCAGCGTCTACCGCTACCTCACGCTGCTGCGTGAGACCGGGCTGCTGGCCGGCGACGAGCGCGGCAGCTACCGGCTCTCGGCCCGGCTCGTCGGCCTGGCCCGGGCGGCGGAGGCCGCCGAGAGCATCATCGACGTGGCCGACCCGGTCATGCGCGAGCTGGCCGTGCGGACCGGCGAGACCGTCATCCTGGTCCGGCTGATCGGCCGGTCGGCGGTCTGCGTGCACCGGGTGCAGTCCGCGCAGCGGCTGCGCATCTCGTTCGAGGCGGGCCAGCCGCTCCCGCTGGACAAGGGGGCCAGCGCCCGGTTGCTGCTGGCCAGCCTGGCGCCGCACGTCCGCAGGGAATACCTGGCCCCGCTGGCCGAACGGGATCCGGAGGCCGCTGCCCTCCTGGAGAAGAAGATCCTCATCGCCGGTCAGCAGGGCTTCGCGACCAGCGAGCAGGAGATCCACAAGGGCGTCTGGGCCGCCGCGGCCCAGGTGATGCAGGGCAAGCGCATGATGGCCGTGCTCACCGTGCCCTCTCCTCTGGTCCGGGCGCCTGCCGAGCAGCGGACGCAGCTGCTGGGCCACGTCCGGGCTTCGGCCCGCGCCATCGAGGACGCCCTGCGCCTCGCCCGCCGGTAAGGATTAAAACCTCATTAAGACCTGTGAGGCCGAGGTTCAATGGGCGCAACGTTCCCCGTTATTCTTCCCGCATGCCGGAATTCCGCGACGTGATCCCGGGCAGCCAGGTCAGCGTGAGCCAGCCGTCGCTGGCCGGCCTGCAGGCCGCCCTGGCCGCCGGCACGCTCAGCTCGGCCGTCCTGACCGGCTTCTACCTGCAGCGCATCGAGCGGCTGAACCCGGCTCTGCACGCGATCATCACGGTAAACCCGGATGCTCCGGCCGAGGCCGCGGCCAGCGACGCCGCGCGCGCGGCGGACGCCCCGCGGGGGCCGCTTGAGGGCATTCCGGTGCTGGTCAAGGACAACGTCCAGGTCGCGGGCATGCCCACCACCGCGGGTTCACCCGCCCTGCTGTCCGCCGAACCCGGCGACGCCTTCCTGGTCACCCGGCTGCGCGCGGCCGGCGCGGTGATCATCGGCAAGGCGAACCTGTCCGAGTGGGCCAACTTCCGCTCCACCCACTCGACCAGCGGCTGGTCCACGCTCGGCGGCCAGACCGCGAACCCGTACGCGCTGGACCGCAACCCGTCCGGGTCGAGTTCGGGGTCGGCGGCCGGGGTGGCCGCCGGGCTGGCGCCGCTCGCGGTCGGCACCGAGACCGACGGCTCGATCGTCGGCCCGGCCAGCGCCTGCGGGATCGTCGGCATCAAGCCCACCAACGGGCTGGTCAGCCGGCGCGGCATCGTCCCGATCTCACCGGTGCAAGACACCGCGGGACCGATGGGAACGTGCGTGGCGGACGCGGCGGCCCTGCTCGCCGTGCTGGCCGCCGCCGACCCCGAGGACCCGGTCTCGGCCGCAGAGAATGAATTGGCCGAACGGGCCGGGGTCTACCCTTCCGGCACCTCTTACCCGCGCGCCCTCGACCCCGCCGCCCTGGACGGGGCCCGCCTGGGCATCTGGCGGGACGGTTCGGCCGCGGCCGGGCCGGCCACCGCCGCGGTGCTCGATGAGGTGGTGGCCCGGCTGCGCTCGCTCGGCGCCGTGCTGACCGATCCGGTGTCGCTGCCGGACGCGGACAAGATCGCCGAGCCGGAGTTCGCCGCGCTGCGCTACGAGTTCAAGTACGGGATCAATGCGTACCTGGCTTACGTCGCGGAGTTCAGCGCGGCCGGGACGCTGCCCGGCACGCTGGCCGAGCTGATCGACTTCAACAAGCGGAACGCGGACCTGGTGCTCTCCCGCTTCGGCCAGGAGATCTTCGAGCAGGCCGAGGGGACGAGCGGCGATCTGGCCGACCCGGGCTACCTGACCATGCGGCGGGACGCCACCCGGCTGGCCCGCGCCGCGATCTCCGCGCCGCTGGCCGACCACGAGCTCGAGGCCATCGTGGCGCTGACCGCCAACCCGGCCGGCCTGACCGACTACGTGCTCGGCGACCACAGCGTGTTCCACACCGCGGGCCCCGCCGCGGTGGCAGGCTGCCCGTCGATCACCGTGCCGGCCGGCTCGGTCTCCGGCCTGCCCGTCGGCGTGTCCTTCTTCGGCCCCCGCTGGACCGAACCGCGCCTGATCGCCCTGGCCTACGCCTTCGAGCAGGCCACCCAGCACCGCCAGCCCCCCACCCTCCCCCCCAGCATCCGCTAACCCCCCAGCTCCCGTCCTCCGCCCTGCCCCCCCGCGCCTGCCGCGCCCCGGCGCCTGCCGCGCCCCGGCATCTCCCGCGCCCCGGCATCTCCCGCGCCCGCGCCCTCGTATGCCCGCGCTTCCCGCACGCCCGCACACTTCCGCGAGCCGTTTCCGGCGGCCGGCGCGGCACCCTCATGATCCTCCCTCCGGCGACTCTGGCCTCACGAGCTGCCTGAGGCGGGGATGGCCTGGCCAGAGACGCACGATAACCTGACGAACATGGAGTCGTGGCGCCGAGCGGATGTCCCCGTGCTACCGGGGAGCGGCCCGGCACCGCGGCTGCACGACACGGCCACCGGCAAGCTGGTCCTGGCCGCGGCGGGCCCGGTGGCCACGCTGTACGCCTGCGGCATCACCCCATACGACGCGACGCATATGGGGCACGCCGCCACCTATACCGCCTGGGACCTGCTGGTCCGGGCCTGGCTCGACTCGGCCCAAGAAACCCCAGAAGCCCCAGAAAACCCAGAAGCCCCGAAACCCCCAAAAGCCCCGGAGGCCCCAAAAGCCCCGGAGGCCCCAGAAACCCAAAGGACCCCGGAGACCCCCGAGGCACCGGCCCGCCCGGCCCGGTACACCGTCATCTACGTGCAGAACGTGACCGACGTCGATGACCCGCTGCTGGAGCGGGCCGACCGGGACGGCGAAGACTGGCGCGAACTGGCCCGCCGGGAAACCCAGCGGTACCGCGAGGACATGGAGGCGCTGCGCGTCCTGCCCCCGACGCATCTGATCGGCGCGGTCGAGGCGTTGCCCGTCATCGAGCGGTTCGGTGCCCGGATGGCCGACCGGGGCGCCCTGTACAACGTGGACGAGGACGTCTACTTCGCCAGGTCGGCGGACCCGGGGTTCGGCTCCCTGTCCGGGCCCGGTACGGCCTGCGGGTACGGCCCGGCCGAGATGGCCGAACTCGCCGCCCAGCGCGGGGGCGACCCGGACCGCTCCGGCAAGAAGGATCCGCTCGACGTCCTGGTCTGGCGGGCGGAACGGCCCGGCGAGCCGGCCTGGGACTCCCGCTTCGGGCGCGGCAGGCCCGGCTGGCACGTCGAGTGCGCGGCGATCGCCACCGAATACCTGGGCAAGTCCTTCGACGTCCAGGCGGGCGGCTCTGACCTGGTGTTCCCGCACCACGAGATGAGCGCCTCGCACACCCGGGTCGCGCTGGCCCCGGCCGAGGACGTGTTCGCCCAGGTGTACGTGCACGCCGGGATGGTCAGCTACCACGGCGAGAAGATGTCCAAGTCGCTGGGGAACCTGGTCTTCGTGAGCAGGTTGCTGGCCGACGGCGTGGACCCGATGGCCATCCGGATGGCCTTGCTCGCTCACCACTACCGTTCGGACTGGGAGTGGACCGACGCCGTCCTGGGTGATGCCCAGGCCCGGCTGGCCCGCTGGCGCGCCGCCATGGCCCGCGCCGAAGCCGCCGCCCCCGAGGCCGTCACCCCCGGCACGACCCCGGCGGCCGCCGCCCAGATGGTCCTGTCCGGCGTGCGAGCGCGGATGCGCGACGATCTCGATGCCCCTGGAGCGCTCGCCGTCGTCGACCACTGGGCCGACACCCTGGTCGCCGAACCTCCCACCCGCATCGCGCCCGGCGACCTGGTCGGCGCCCGCTTGGTCAAGGACACCGTCGACGCGCTCCTCGGCATCAGCCTGTAGGTCATGACCTCAGCAGGGGAGGCCCTAGCAGGGGAGGCCCGGGCAGCCAAGGTGGCTGGCGGGGAGCGGGTTCTGGACGTGCGGAGCCTGGCCGGCGCCCTCCCGCCTGCCGAGGCGGCGCTGCTGGGGTACGCGCGGGGGATCTTGTACTGGCATCGCCATCAGCGTTACTGCGGAACCTGCGGGTCCCCGACCCGCACCGGCCACGGCGGGCACCTCAGGACGTGCCAGAACGAGGCGTGCGCCCGCCTGCATTTTCCGCGGGTCGAGCCCGCGGTGATCATGCTCGTGGAGAGCCGGGGCACGCCCCGCAAGTGCCTGCTGGCCCGGCACAAGGGTTCGGCCGCCGGCTCGTACTCGACCCTGGCGGGCTTCGTCGGGGTCAGCGAGAGCCTGGAGGACGCGGTGCGGCGCGAGGTCGCCGAAGAGACGGGCGTGCCGGTCGGGACGGTGACGTACCAGGCCTCCCAGGGCTGGCCTTTCCCATCCGGGCTGATGATCGGGTTCCGGGCTACCGCGCTGGCGGAGACCGTGCACGCCGATGGCGAGGAAGTGATCGAGGCCCGCTGGTTTACCCGGGCCGAGCTGGCCGACCACGCCGCGGCGACCGGCCGCCTCGGCCGCGAGGACTCGATCGACAGGTACCTGCTGCGTTCCTGGCTGGAGGAAGCCCGCTGACGCCCGGCCGACGGGCCGTGGTCCAGCGACGCTGATTGTCAAACGATGCCGCCAGCCTGTGGATAATGCACCGAGTTATCCACAGGCTCCAGATCGGGTCAGCCCGCGCGCCCCGGCCACCGCATGCTGACGGAATGGTACAAACCCTCACTGCGGGTGACGACTCCCCGCGTCCTCAACCGGATTCCCGTTTCCCGTGGAAGCTCCGCAGCCCGGACATCGAGCCCGCCCCCGAGCCCGCCCCCGAGTCAGGCCCCGAGTCAGGCCCCGAGTCAGGCCCAGCGTCAGGCGCAGCGTCAGGCCAGGTGCGGGTCCGCCCGGGTTCCCTGGCCGAACTGCTCGCCATCGTGCCGCACCTGCTCGGCTTCGTGCCGCAGGCCAGCCTGGTGGTGATGGGAACCGAGCCTCCGCGCGGCCGGGTCAAGGTGACCCTCCGCTACGACCTGCCCGACCCGCCCGGTGCCGGGGTCGCCGCGGATATCGCCGCGCATGCCGTCGGCATCGTCGGCTCGCAGCGGCTGACGGCGATGGCGGCGATCGGGTACGGGACCGAAACCCTGGTCGACCCGGTCGCGTACGCCCTGCGCGACGCGGCACGGCAGGCCGGGATCGAGCTGCCGGACGTGCTCCGGGTCGAGGCTGGCCGCTACTGGTCCTACGCGTGCGGCGACGAGGCCTGCTGCCCGGCGGCCGGCACCCCCTTCGATCCCGCCGCCAGCCCCGCGGCGGCCGCCATAGCCGCCGCGGGATTCCCCGCGCTGGCCGACCGGGCCGCGGTGGCGGCGCAGGTCGCGCCGTTGGGCGGCATCGCCGCCGCCTCCATGCGCCAGGCCACCCGCCGGGCCGAACGGCACGCCGGCCAGCTGCTCGGCAAGGTCCGCAAGTCCGCCCGGCTCGGCGCCGCCCGGCAGATGATCGCCGCCGCGGGGCTGAACGCGGTGGGCGCCCTGATCGCCACCTACCGCGGCGGCGGCAGGTACGCCACCGACTACCAGCTCGCGTGGATCACGGTGGCCCTGCGCGACCTGCGGGTCAGGGACGACGCCTGGGCCCGGATGGACCCGGAGCACCTGGACGCGCACCGGCGGCTGTGGATCGACGTGACCCGGCGGGCGCAGCCCGGGTACGTGGCTGCCCCGGCGTCCCTGCTCGCCTTCGTGGCCTGGCAGGCCGGCGACGGGGCGCTGGCGAACGTGGCGCTCGACCGGGCACTCGCCGACGAGCCGCAGTACTCGATGGCCCTGCTGCTCCGGCAGGTGATCACGGCCGGGGCGCCGCCGTCGCTGGCCCGGCTGCCGATGACCCCGGAGGAGGTGGCCACCAGCTACGACGAGGCCGAGGACGACCCGGATGGCGACCGTGATCACGACCTGGACCCTGACGTCCAGGACCTGGACCCGGAAGGCGAACATTGAGGTCAGAGCCATGCCGAAAGGGGAGGCCTATGTTCTGGGGATACACTGCCTGAGATGTTCGTCCGGCTCAGCACGGATCTCGGCTGTTTGTCCGTCCCCGGTCGTTTCCATAATAGGTAACAGCCCTTTACCGGAAGGATGCCCGTGTTGGATGCCCGCACGACCTCCGGCGCGCATGAGGCCGAGGTCGCCAGACTCCGTGAGGCCTACGCGGCCCTGCCGCCTGACGCGCCGGTGCGGCTGGCCAAGCGCACCTCCAATCTGTTCAGGTTCCGCGACGCCGACGGCGGCACCAATCCGGCGGCGCGGGCCGGGCTTGACGTCTCGGCGTTCGCCCACGTACTGAGCGTCGATCCCGTCACCAGGTCGGCCCGTGTCGGGGGCATGACCACCTACGAGGACCTCTGCGACGCGACCCTCCCGCACCAGCTGATGCCGCTGGTGGTGCCCCAGCTCAAGACGATCACCCTCGGCGGCGCGGTCACCGGCCTCGGTATCGAGTCGACCTCGCTGCGCAACGGCATGCCGCACGAGTCCGTCACCGAACTGGAGATCCTCACCGGCGACGGCCGCGTCGTCGTTGCCACGGACGACAATGAGCACGCCGGCCTGTTCCGCGGCTTCCCGAACTCCTACGGCACGCTCGGCTACAGCCTCTCCCTCACCATCGAGCTCGAGCCGGTCCGGCCCTACGTGCACCTGCGCCACTTCCCGTTCGACAGCGCCGAAGCCTGCATGGAAGCCGTCAGCCAGATCGCCGCTGAGGGCAGCTACCGGGGCCACAAGGCGGACTTCCTCGACGGGACCGCGTTCGCGCCCGACGAGCTCTACCTCACCGTCGGCGCCTACAGCGACGTAGCCCCGTGGCGCAGCGACTACACCGGCCAGCAGATCTACTACCAGTCGGTCCGGCGGGACAAGGAGGACTTCCTCACCATCCGCGACTACCTGTGGCGCTGGGACACCGACTGGTTTTGGTGCTCTCGCCCATTCGGAGTGCAGAAACCCCTGATCAGAAGACTGTGGCCACGGCGCTACCGGCGCTCGGACGTGTACAGGAAGCTGGTCGCCCTGGACCGCCGCTACGGCCTGAGCGGGCTGCTGACCCAGAAGCGGAACCTCCCGTCCCGCGAGGCGGTGATCCAGGACGTGGAGATCCCAGTCGAACGCGGTGCCGAGTTCTTGCGATACTTTGCGGCAAATGTGGGGATGAGTCCAGTATGGATGTGCCCGCTGCGGCTACGCGGCGAGCGCACCTGGCCCCTCTACCCGCTCAAGCCAGGCGAGGTGTACGTGAACTTCGGGTTCTGGGGGACCGTGCCGCTGCCCGCGGGACTGACCGATCAGGCAGACGGCTATTACAACCGCCTCGTCGAGGACGAGGTCTCCACGCTGGACGGGCACAAGTCGCTGTACTCCACGTCGTTCTACGCCGAGGACGAGTTCTACAAGCTCTACAACGGCGAGGCGTACCGCGCGCTCAAGCGCGCCTACGACGGCGAGGGGCGCCTGCTCGGCCTGTACGAGAAGTGCGTCACGGGACGCTGACCGGAAGGAAAGGACGCGATGGCACTGGCGGAGGTCTTCGAGGCGTTGGCGGGGCCGGATGCCCCGGTGGAGTTCACGGCCTATGACGGCAGTCATGCCGGCGCGGCTGGGTCTCCGGTGAAGATCACTGTCCGTTCGCCGGCGGCCGTGGCCTACCTGGCCCAGGCCCCCGGAGAACTCGGCCTGGCCCGGGCCTACGTGGCCGGGCAGCTGGACGTCGAAGGGGACATGTACGAGGCTCTGACCAGGATGACCAAGGCTCAGTCCAGCAGCCTGACCCTGGCGGAGAAGCTGCGCCTGCTACAGGCCCTCGGCGGCCCCAAGCTGCTGCTGCACCGGATGCCGCCGCCACCGCAGGAAGTCACCCAGACCCGCCGCTGGCTGACTGGCCCGCTGCACTCCAAGACCCGCGACGCCAAGGCGATATCCCATCACTACGACGTGTCCAACCGGTTCTACGAGTGGGTGCTCGGGCCGTCGATGGCGTATACCTGCGCCTGCTATCCCCGCGAGGACGCCACGTTGGAGGAGGCGCAGGCCTACAAGTTCGACCTGGTCGCCCGCAAGCTGGGGCTGAGCGAGGGCATGCGGCTGCTCGACGTCGGCTGTGGCTGGGGCGGCATGGTGATGCACGCGGCGCGGGAGTACGGCGTCAAGGCGCTCGGCGTCACGCTGTCCGCCCAGCAGGCCGCGTGGGCACAGGCTGCGATCGAGCGGGAGGGACTGTCCGGGCTCGCCGAGGTGCGGCACCTGGACTACCGCGACGTACTGGAGACCGACTTCGACGCGGTCAGCTCCATCGGCCTGACCGAACACGTCGGCAAGCAGAACCTGCCATCCTACTTCTCGTTCATGTACGGGAAGCTGAAGACCGGCGGGCGGCTGCTGAACCACTGCATCACCCGGCCGGACAATATCGAGCCTGCCATCCGCAAGCGCGGGTTCATCAACCGGTACGTCTTCCCCGACGGCGAGCTCGAGGGACCCGGCTACCTGATCTCGCTCATGCACGACACCGGCTTCGAGGTACGGCACGAGGAGAACCTGCGCGAGCACTACGCCAAGACCCTCGCCGCCTGGTGCGCCAACCTGGACGCGCACTGGAGCGAGGCGGTCAAGGAGGTCGGCCAGGGCACCGCCCGGGTGTGGCGACTGTACATGGCCGGCTCGCGGCTCGGGTTCGACCGCAACCACATCCAGCTGCACCAGGTGCTGGGCGTGCGGCTGGCCGCCGACAAGTACTCCGGCATGCCGCTGCGACCCGACTGGGAGCAGCCCCGGGTGCTAGCCAGTTAAATTACCGGAGCAGACGGGCGGCGTCTTCGGCCTGTCCGGCCAGCTGGCGCGGGCTGGAGGCGGTCAACGCGACCCGCAGCGGCGCGGGCTGATCGCCGGCCTGCAACGCACCAGCGGCGAGCTGCCGGGCCAGCCCGTCGAGCCCGGCGTCGGAGAGCACGGCGGCGCTGGCCGCGATGACGTCGAGCTGCCCAGCCAGCGTCCCCGGATCCCAGCCAAGCAGCACGAAGACGCGCGGATGTTCCCCCGCCTCCCGCACCGCGACGACCCCAGCCCCGCCCGGTGCCGCCCGGTCCTGCCCACCCGACCGGCCTGCGGCGCTCGCCCGATTCTGCCCGCTCGCCCGGTCCTGCCCACTTACCCGGTCCTGCCCACTTACCCGGTCCTGCCCACTCGCCTGGTCCTGCCCGCTCGTCCGGTCCAGCGCCGCGTCCGGTCGCGTGTCCGCCTCCTGGTCCGCCCGGCGGCGACGCCGCCCGGCCCAGCGGTCGGTCTCGGCCTCGCGGCGCAGCACGAGGTGGATCCCCTCGCCGTCGCGCAGGCCCGGACTCCCCGCCATCACCGCGGGGTCGGCCGTCCCCAGCGCGTTCACCGCGACGAGCCGGGGCCGTCGGGCGCCCGACGGGCCGGGGTTGCCGTCCGGCCAGGGCTCCGGCCGGGTCGGCAGACGAAGTAGTGCCTCGCCCGACGCGATCAGCGGATGCGGTCGCGCGCAGCCGGGCCCGGGCGGGATGGTTCCCGCGGCCATCGCCCCGGCCGCCTTGATCAGGCTCGCGATGCCCGCCGCCGCCCTGGAGTAGCCGGTGCAGCCGGAGATCGCGCCGAGCGCCGCGACCCTCCCATGGTCCCGCCCGCCCCGTCTGAGCTGCGTGAGCACCGCCAGCTCGACCGAATCTCCCGCCGCGGTCCCGATGCCCTGCCCCTCGATGAACTGGATGTCCGCGGGATCGATCCCGGCCCGCTGGTACGCCTGGAGCATGGCCGGGACGGCCACGCCGGGCGGCGCGGGGGGCAGCGTGCTCCAGCCCCGATCTCCGCATAGACCGGCACGCCCGCCGCCCGGGCGTCGGCCGCCCGCACCAGCACCACCATGCCGCAGCCCTCACCGGGCACCAGCCCGGCCGGGTCGGCCGCGTACGCGCGCATCTCGCCGGTGCCGAGCGTGCCTGCCCGGTCTTGTAGCGCGAGCCAGACCGGGTCGAGCCCGAGTTCGGCCCCGCCGGCCACGGCCAGGTCGAGCTCGCCTGTCTGAAGCGCCCCGGCGGCCACCGCCACGGCGTGCAGTGAGGACACTCGCGCCGCGCGGGGGAAGGGCCCGCGCGCGGCGAACCCGAACTCCTCGCGAACCTCATCGCCAAGACCCGGCACGCTGCTCGCGATGATCAGCCCGGTCCGGCAGGATCCGGCCACCTCACGCAGCCCCGCGTCGGTCAGCGCCAGGGCGGTCATCTCCGCGGCCAGCTTCCGTACCGGCCCCAGGTCCTGTGGCGAGAGGTCACCGGACAGAGGGTCATCCGCCGGTATCTGCGGAAGGCTCCAGTCGTCGAGCACGGCCGCCCGCAGCGGGCGCCCCGGCAGGGCGGCCGTGGGCTGGAACATGCTCCGCCCGGCCACGGCGAGGTCGTGGAATTCGGCGGGATCCCGGGCGCCGGGGAAGCGGCAGGCCATAGCGATGATCGCGACGGGCTCGCCGTGATCCCTCCGACCGTCCATTGCCCTCCGTCACCCGAATGGGTCCGCTGGATTCCCCAGTA
>Ga0070699_100001825_pt1 | contig 19329 bp, 17 predicted proteins | sample KBSK1503metaG_FD_65473 | JGI IMG/M metagenome (GOLD analysis project Ga0070699, IMG submission 65473) | Corn, switchgrass and miscanthus rhizosphere microbial communities from Kellogg Biological Station, Michigan, USA - KBS K1-50-3 metaG | ecosystem: Host-associated > Plants > Roots >... | reverse complement strand
TAGCGGCAGCGGCACAGCGACCCTTACCTTCAACTACACCGTCCAGGCTGGCGATACCTCGTCCGACCTCGATTATGTGGTCACAACTTCGCTGGCCCTCAACGGCGGAGCGATCCAGGATGCGGCTACCAATGCTGCGGCCTTGACCCTGGCAACGCCGGGAGCTTCTGGTTCGCTCGGATTCAACAAGAATATTCTGATCGACACCACCACGCCGAGTGTGACCATCAACCTGGCAGGGACCCAGGTTGACCCAACCAATACCAACCCGATCGAATTCACGGTGGTCTTTAGCGAATCGGTGACGGACTTCGATGACCTGAGCGATGTGACCTTGACTGGCGGCGCGAGCGCAACGGTCACCAACATTAGCGGCAGCGGGACGACCTACACGGTCCAGGTCACCGCGACTAGCGAGGGCACGGTGATCGCCAGTGTTCCGGCCGGTGTGGCACAGGACGCGGCTGGGAATGCCAACGTGGCCTCCACCAGCACCGACAATACCGTTACTTACGATGGCACTGCGCCGACTGTTAGCATGAGCTCCATCACCACGGCGCGCACCAACGGTTCACCCATCCCAGTCACGGTCATCTTCAGCGAGAGTGTCACCGGTTTCACCGCCAGCGACATCGTCCCAGGCAACGGCACGGTCAGCAACTTTGCCGGAAGCGGCGCAAACTACACCTTCGATCTGGTCCCCAGCGGCCAGGGCACCGTCACTGCCGATATCGCCGCCAACAAGGCCTTCGATGCAGTAAATAATGGCAACACCGCCGCCACGCAGTTCAGCCGTGTCTATGATACGGATCCCCCGACGGGTACCATGACCTCCACTGCCACCAATCCAACCAACGTCTCGCCCATCCCGGTCACTGTCCAATTCAGCGAGATCGTCAGCAACTTCATCCAGGTAGATATTACCCCCACCAACGGCACGATCAACAACTTTTACATGGTGGACGGCGACACCTACACCTTCGATCTGACCCCCACCAGCGAGGGCACCGTCTCTGCCTTGATCAGCAGTGGCAGCTTCGCAGACCAGGGCGATCTCAACTTCAGCACAGTTGATATAAACTTCAGCCGTGTGTATGATACGGTCGCGCCTACTGTCACGATCAACCAGGCGGCAGGTCAGGCTGACCCAGCCGGCACGAGTCCAATCAACTACACAGTTGTCTTTAGCGAGTCGGTCACCGACTTTGACGATGCAGCTGACGTAACACTGAGCGGAACTGCCAACCCAGCTACCACGATAATCGCTGAGATTGCGCCGATGGATGGCACCACCTACAATGTGGCTGTCAGCGGCATGACCACCTCGGGCACCGTCACGGCCTCCATTACGGCGAACAAAGCCACTGACCTGGCTGGCAACAACAACACTGCCTCCACCAGCACTGATAACATCGTCACATATCAACCTGTTGATGCGGATGTGAGTGTTTCGATCAGTGGGAGCCCGATAGCGAATTACATACTACCCTCCAACGGATTTTTAGTATATTATGAGGGTGTAGTAGGTGGCCCGGTGCAGGTGAGCAGCATGAATGGCGCGAATATACTCCCCAGCGAACATCGCAATTACCAGACCAGCTTCGCAGAGACCCTGGGCTATCCCAACAACCAATTGACCACCTCCTATTGGTTCACCCGCTATGCTTACAACGCCAATGTCAAGACCTGGCTCTTGGTTGCCAACCCCTCCAGCTCAGATGCCAATGTCAGCATCTACATCGGTGATCTCAATACTCCCATCGAGAGTTTCAGTCTGACCGCTGGGGCAGTTGTCTCGAAGTTTTACGATGGTATAGCGAATGGGCCGGTGCTGGTCAAAAGCACGAACGGCGTGAACATCCTGGCTAGCGAACATCGCAACTACCAGACCAGCTTCTCAGAGACCTTGGGCTACCCCGACAACCAATTGACCACTAAATACTGGTTCACCCGTTATGTCTCCAATGCCAGTATGAAATCTTGGCTCCTGGTGGCCAATCCGACCAATCAGATGGCTCAAGTGAGTGTGTATATCGGGAATGGTCCGACCCCAATCGAGAGTTTTACTTTGAACGCTGGCGCCTCTGTCTCGAAGTTTTACGATGGCGTGGCGAATGGTCCAGTACAGGTAATTAGCACAAATGGCGTGAACATCCTGACTAGCCTGCATCGCAACTACCAGAACAATTTCTCGGAGACGCTGGGCTACCCCGACAACCAATTGACTACTAAATATTGGTTCACTCGCTATGCGTACAACGCCAATGTCAAGACGTGGCTGCTCATTGCCAACCCGGATCCGAGCCAGACGGCTCAAGTGAGTGTGTATATTGGAGATAATCCCGTTCCTGTTTCCACACATATCCTCTTGCCCGGCGCCTCCGTTTCGCAGTTTTACGATGGCGTGGCGAATGGTCCAGTACAGGTGATCAGCACGAACGGTGTGAACATCTTGACTAGCGAACATAGGAACTACCAGACCAGTTTCTGGGAAACCTTGGGCTACCCCGACAACCAATTGACTACCCAGTACTGGTTTACCCGCTATGCCTACAATGCTAATGTGAAAACTTGGCTCCTGGTGGCCAACCCAAAATAACTTAGTCATAGAAGGAACATAAACATGACTCACCTCCAACTTAAGAGGAGGCAGGGAAAGGGGATTGAAGATGAGCCACAGGTGAGAAAGAGTCAGGCGTAAGAGATAAAGTGGAGCCGAAACATCTCGGCTCCACTTTCCTGTTAGATGGCAGTAGCTGTGTGTCAAATATGGTGAGCCATGAAAGTTCTGTGGTTTATTTCTTTAATTCCAGGACTCTGAAGTGCCTATTTGGGGAGTCAATATGGACTTTAGCATGCCCTAAACATAGTTCATGTGACTCGACTCACGCTCGTTATACAACGGCTTTCCGTGTTCAACTTCAAATCCCCGGGATACGAAATATCAGCATTATTGATAAAGTAATCCAGAGCATACGTCCCCATTTCAAACGGTCTTCTTTGGTGAAGCCGTATTGATCAGCTGGAAATATGGCATGTTGTATTCGATTTTCAAAACCCTCAGGGTCAGTAAAACTTGTCATCCGAGTCCGATTAGTGCGAGAGGAACAAGCAAAAAAACTGCGATGAGGATATTTCGATTGTATTCAGAGCCCAAATGATGATCAGCCTTTTTGGTTGACCGGCTCTCAATGACCCTGCTTGATTTTTGTGTGAAACGCTCTATAATCAGATAATGTTGATCAGGTTACTTAGTAAGGAGAACTTCATGAAGTTGCGTCGGATAATTTCAGGTTTGATTTTATTCGCGGTCATGATAGTAGCAGGCTGCGCAGCTCCTGTAACTGAAACATCCGCGCCAACTGAACCGAAGCCAAGTGAACCACAACCAGTGCAAGCTGAATCTACAGCCACAGATTTACCTCCAAACACAGAAGTGCCTACGCTCGTCGCAGTGACTGGTCCAGACATGGAGGTTGGTTCAAAATATTATTATGTGGATGGAACCACCCTTGTAGCTGTCCCGGCTGGAGAATTCCTGATGGGGGCTGAAGGAGGGAATAACCCTGAACATGCGGTGACTCTCGATAATTATTGGATCTACTCAACCAAGGTCACGAATCGGCAGTACAACTTGTGTGAAGTGCTGGGCCATTGCACTGCACCAGACACAGAAGATAATCCGAATTACCAGGATACCAGCCGCGCCAATGACCCGGTTGTAGGCGTTACTTATGAACAGGCTGCGGCTTATTGCAGTTTTGTACAAGGACATTTGCCAACCGAAGCAGAATGGGAGAAATCTGCGCGTAATCCGGATGGCAGCCTATATCCATGGGGTGAGGCAGCGCCTTCCTGTGATCTGGTCAATTTCAATAATTGTACAGGTGGTACAACGAATGTGGTTAATTACCAAACTGGGGCAAGTTATTATGGCGCGCTTGATTTGTTGGGAAATACATTTGAATGGGTCGCAGACTGGTATGCTGCCGATTATTATGCCAATTCTCCAGAACAGAATCCTCAGGGGCCCGAAAGTGGCACGACACGTTCCGTACGCTCCAGCAGTTATACGTCTGACGCAGACCAGTTATTGATAACGAATCGAACGGCTGAAGAGCCACTCAATCATCGTCCGGACCTTGGCTTCCGTTGTGTGGTGGAAGACCCAACCTACTTTGCTCCATTTTGTGAATTGCCACTGGTATACGGATCGGACGTCAACGCTGCAGCGCAACCAGCCGAAACTTGCCCGGCTCTCGATATTAAGCAAGCTCCCTATTGTGCTGGCAAATTGCCTCTCACCAATGTCAAGTTTGAGGGGCCCTCTGACGCGACCATCGAATCAAGTAATTGCACGCCATCGGACGATCCCAGCCTGTTCACTTGCCAATCGCCCAAGACTGTGGTTTCTATTACGGCCAGTTGTCAGGTGAATTTAACCGGCAATTCACTGTGCTCCGATGGGTTTTCCCAGCAGGGCGATCAATGTGTTGCCAGCGGCAGTGCGGGTCAATGTTTGGATGGGAACTATGACTCTTCCAAAGGGTGTTGTACCGTTCAAAAGACGACAGATTTGGTTTCGACTTCTACTATGTGCCCAGTCGGTACTTTTTATTCCAAAAACGAGAACGCCTGTCTTGCTTACCCCGTGAAAGAACTTGTCACTGTAACGCAGGACGTATTGTTTGCTGCCTGTACAACGGTCACTGGTGGTGGCGGGGGAGAGAGCGGTGGACCAGACAGTTGTGCGCCGCAAGATTGTGGACCTGTGAATAGTTGGTCACCAACACTTTGCTGTTGCACCGCTTATTTTGACCCCAATACCTGCCAGTAATTTCACAGATATGTTATACAGTTCACCGACGAAAAAATCAACACTGGGCTCTGACTTAAGATGTCCTATTTTGTTGGCCACTGTGGACAGGTCGTCTGATATTCCTGCTGCTTAAAATAGAGATTCCATTCGTCACCTGAGAAATTGCGACCAGCGCGCTGGCAGATGGTTTCTATCCACAACTCCAGATTCAGGTTGAACAGGATGACACTGCCTTTTACAGTCCCTGATGCAAAACCATTGTTCGTTGGGCTAAATGCAACGGTGATTATGGAACTAAAATCTCCTGTGATAGGTTCTCCCAACGGTAATCCACTTGAAAGATCCCAGAGGATGATCGTATCGTCGGCGCTGCCAGAGGCCAGGAGTTTACCATCCGGACTAAATGCCACGCTATTTACTTGATTTGAATGCTTGATGAACGGGGAACCAACCAGCTCGAGCGTTTGCGCGTCCCAGAGTTCGACATTGTTATCAGAACCTCCAACTGCCAATATCTTTCCGTCCGGGCTAAAGGCAATTGCATTGGCAATATTTGTGGTTCCGACCAGAATCTCTCCCTGAGGCTTCTGAGCTTTTACATCCCATAATATGATCTTGTTATCTGAGCTGCTGGAGGCCAGAATTTCTCCATTCGGGTGGAATGATAGGCTCACCACGGGACCTGAATGTTTAACCAGCGGCTGGCCAATGAGTCGCTGGGACTGCACATCCCAAAGAATAATTGTATTGTCGAGGCTGGCAGAAGCCAACGTCTTGCTGTCTGGGCTAAATGCAACATCCGTGATGATTTTTGAATGTCCAATCAAAGGGGTGCCGATAATGGAATGAGTCTCCACATTCCATAGCACAATGACGCCGTCGAGGTAGCCTGACGCGAGTGTTTTTCCATCCGGGCTGAAGGCGATGGTGCCCACGCCTTCCGGATAGCCCGTGATTGGCACGCCAAGTGGCTGATAAGTTTGGCTATCCCACAAAATGATCGATTGATCGGTGCTGGCAGAAGCGAGCATTTTGCCATCGGGACTAAAAGCAATACTCGTCACGGAATTTGTATGCCCTTTAAGAAGCTGTCCCATCGGCGAATGAGGTTGCGTATCCCATAGAATCGTAAGCCCATCATCACCGGAGGAGGCGAGAGTCTTTCCGTCCGGGCTAAAGGCGAGGCTGACTACTCGGGCCGCATGACCAGTAAAGGGTGGATAGATTGGGCGATGGGTCTCCGCATCCCACAAGATGATGGTTTTATCATCGCTCCCAGATGCAACCATTTTCCCATCTGGACTGAAAGTGACACTTCTTACCTCACTGGAATGCTCAGTTAGCGGACCACCGATCATCTGCTGACTCTGCACGTCCCAAAAAATAATGCTTTTGTCAACACTGCCCGAAACAACCATTTTTCCGTCGGGACTAAAAGCAACAGTTTTGACTGAATTGGTATGTCCCAGCATGGGTTGCCCGATGAGTTGCTGTGTTTGCACATCCCAAAGCCTTACCGACTGATCCACGCTTCCAGATACAAGCATGCTCCCATCTGGGCTGAATTTTACGGAATAGATAATATTCGAATGCCCGGTAAGAGGGTGCCCAATGGGTTGATGAGTCTGCACATTCCAAAGCAGGATCGTCCAATCCACACTTCCAGAGGCGAGGATTTTGCCATCCGGGCTAAATGCGACACTGCGCACCATGTTCGAATGTCCAAGCAAGGGTTGTCCGATCGGTTTGAGGGATTTTACATCCCATAGGATAATTGAATTGCCGTCATCACCAGAGGCAAGTACTGTGCCATCCGGGCTGAAGGCGATACTCAGAAAATTGGCGGGGTGGTCACTTTGCAAAGTCCCAATAAGCTGACGTGTCTGCATATCCCATAATGTGATTGTTTTGTCGAAGCCTGCGGATGCAAGGAGCTTCCCATCCGGACTAATGGCAACACTCTCTAGAATCAGCCCGTCCCCACTGAAATATTGCAGTACCTGGGGATTTAGATTCAAACTGTCGAGCAAACCTGAGCGTGTGCTCAGACTATCTCGATATCGAAATGCTTCGATCCCCATCAACATGGAAAGCACAGGTTGTTTTTCTCGCAAAGCAATCGTCTGTGCAGCAAGCTCCCCAACACGCGCGATCCGTGCTTTTTCTTCTGCATCCGCCTGGGCAATTTGAGCAACGGATGCGTTATTCTCTGCATCCACTCTGGCTGTTTGAGCCGCATGTTCGTTTATTACTGAGGTGGCTTGTGCATTGACAGCTTCGCCTCTTTGTATGAAGGCAGTGAGGGCAAGAATGGCCAAAGCAATACTTCCAACGATTGCAATACCAGTTACGATCCTTCTTTGCCGGTCGGCTGCCTGTCTGCTATTAAATACATATTCCCGCTGCAGGTCGGTGGGATGCGGTTCCTTGGATGTGTTTGTAGCGAGTTGGATTTCTGCATCGGAGAGTTCCTTGCCTCGTAATAAGAAACTGTTTTCCCTGTTGCTTCTGTCCCATTCCAGTGCTTTCACTTGCAATTGGCGGTGGGTTGCTGCCCATATGTAGTCTGTTTGGATCGCAGTCAGTAATTTCTTTATGGCAGTATCGAAGTCGTCATCCCGGCTGAAGAAGATGTAGTTGAGATGCCCAAGCTGAGGGGGGGTATCCTCCCATTGAATCTCGCGCACGACGATGGGAATGATCCGTTTGCCGTTTTTGACGGCTGCATCGATTTCCTTTCCGCAGATTTTGGATTTGGCAGAATCTGGGCTGATGAGGAACAGGAAGATATCTGCCTCTTCGATACCTTTCTCAATTTCCCTCCACCAATCCACAGTGGGTGGGATGCCCTCCCAGTCGATCCAAAAATCCAAGCCCTGACCTTTAAATGCTTCAGTCAATTTATGAGCGAATTCGATATCTTTGCGGGAATAGGAAATAAATAAGCTGGTCAAAATGAAATCCCTTTAATAGGTTACTACTAAACAAAAAGAGACGGCCGTTATGGTCGTCTCTACCAATTTACGGATAGACTCTTTTAATCGTCCTCGGGAAGGGAATCGCTTCGCGGATATGCTCGATGCCGCAAATCCACGCGACGACTCTTTCCACTCCCATACCGAATCCAGAGTGAGGGACAGAGCCATACTTCCGCAGTTCCAAATACCATTTGAACGCCTCTTCAGGCAAGCCTTCTTTGTGAATGCGTGCAAGTAAAGCATCGTGGTCTGAAATGCGCTCGGAACCACCGCAGATTTCACCATAACCTTCTGGGGCAAGTAAATCTACCGATTTACACACTTCAGGGCGATTGGGCCACGGCTCCATGTAAAAGGCCTTTACGGCGGATGGATAGCCATAAACAAACACAGGTTTATCATGGAGTTTGGTGAGTTCCGTCTCATGCGGCGCGCCGAAGTCCATACCCCATTCGAATTTGAGCAGTTCCTTCTTTTCAAGGTCAGTCTCTTTTTCGTAGAGGTCAATTAGATAATTTGCGGCATCATCATAGGACATGCGCGGGAAAGGTGTGGCAATATTTTCCAGTTTGGAAACATCCCGCCCAAGGAATTTCAACTCCGCCGCGCAATCCTTCAACACGGATTGAACGATGTAGCTGATCATCTCCTCTTCAACAACCATCAACCCATCCAAATCGCAGAAAGCGATCTCAGGTTCAAGCATCCAGAATTCGGTGAGGTGGCGACGTGTCTTCGATTTTTCGGCGCGGAAGGTGGGTCCGAAGCAGTAGACTTTTCCAAAGGCGAAGATGTTGGCTTCGTTGTAGAGTTGTCCCGTTTGGGCGAGATAGGCAGAGCCTTCGTCAAAGTAAGCTGTCTCGAAAAGAGTCGTTGTCCCTTCGGCGGCGGCGGGAGTGAGGATGGGCGTATCGAGATTGAAGAAGCCATGACCATCGAGATACTCGCGCACCGCAGACATGACCCGCACGCGTACACGCAAAATCGCCCATTGACTCTGCATCCGAATCCAAAGATGGCGATGGTCGAGTGCAAAATCAGGGCCGTGATCCTTGAGTGACATGGGGTAATCCAGGCCCGCCTCTTGCACGATTTCAATTTGCCTCACGCCGAGTTCATATCCGCCAGGGATACCGGGTGCACGCTTGTCTTCACGGACTGGTCCGGTAATGATGACTGCGGACTCCTGTGGCAAATGCGAGACTCGCTCAAAGACTTCGGGTTCCAGGTCACCTTTGAAAGCCACGCATTGGACAAAGCCCGAACCATCGCGGACGAGTAAAAAGCACAGCTTGCCTTTGTCGGTGCGGTTATAGACCCAGCCTTTGACGGTCACTTCCTGCCCAACATATTTTGATATTTGCGAAACGCTGATGTGTTCAGCCATTAATAAGTCCTTTAATGCGTTATTTTCGTCGATTATAGCAGATGGTAGTGAGGGCTGGATTATGCTTCAGGCTGGTTGATGAATGTCTGAGGAGCAACTTGCGTGGACGGAAAACGTATAATAATTATGCTGTGTAAGGAATTTAATCTTTTACAAGGAAAAAAACAATGACCAACCGTTACAAAATCCGTCAAAACCTGATCTCCATCGGAGATGATTTTTGGATCGAAAATGAAGCAGGTAAACGCGTCTTCAAAGTGGACGGCAAGGTTTTGCGAATCCGCAAGACGCTGGTGTTTGAAGATTTGAACGGTAAGAAGCTTGCCCAGATTCAGGAGCGACTTTTAACCATCAAAGATACGATGGCAATCGAGGATGCAAATGGTGACCAAATTGCCACGGTCAAGAAAGCGCTGATCGCGCCGCTGCGTGACCGTTGGAATGTAAAAGTCAAAAATGGACCTGATCTGGATGTGCAGGGAAATATCCTCGACCATGAATATGCGATCAAGCAGGGACGTGACAAAGTCGCCGAAGTATCCAAGAAATGGCTTAGCCTCACGGACACCTATGGTGTGGAGATTGGTGAAGGGCAGAATGACATCCTCATCCTGGCGGTGGCGGTTGCCATTGATATGATGGCACACCCTGACAAGAAAAAAGAGAAGAAAGAGAAAAAGGATAAATGAAATAAAAGAGCCTTGCTGATGCGAGGCTCTTTTTGATTCTGGCAAGGTAACCTATGGTTGTGATTCATTATCCACTTGAGCTGACCCAATCGCACTGACAATAACCCCAACCAACACAACGAGACCCCCGAATAAAGCGGAACGCCCCATGCTTTCACCAAGAAATAAATAAACCCAGACCGGATTCAAAATCGGTTCCAATGTGCCGATCAGGTTCGCTTCGAGGGCAGGGATGTGTTTGATGCCTTTAGTAAAAAATATGAACGCGACCCCGATCTGAAACACGCCCAAATAGGCGATGACGAGCCAATTTGTGACCGTAGGGGACTCCTTTAAAATAGACGGAAACCCGAAAATGGCGATGACCAGGCTGGCAATGAGGATGCTGTCTTCGGGTGTGCCGTCTTTTTGCGCGCGGAACGAGACCATCATCACGGCGGAGGTCATACCGCTGAGCACGGCGAGAATGTTGCCGTATAAACCGTCCGGGCTGAGTTGGTCGCCGAAGAACAACAGCAATCCCAGAAAGATAGTGAACATTGCGATCAAATCAGTGCGGGAGGGCTTTTCGCGCAGGAGCCAATACGCGAGCAAGACCACGTAAATGGGAGCAGTGTATTGCAGAAAGATGGAATTGGCAGCAGTGGTCAGTTTGGTGGAAGTGATGAATAGAAATTGCGTAGCAATCGAAGCGCCCCCAGCAAGCAAAGTCCAGCGTGTGATGTTTTTGGGTAGGCGACGCAAATAGAGCAGAAACACGATGCTTGTGAACAATCCACGCCCCGCAAGAATGGACATGGGTCCCCAATCGAGCGCCTTAACAAAGACCCCGGCAGTGCTCCAGAAGATGGCGGCAAGGATGAGAAAGAGGATCGCCTTGCGGCGTTCGGTGAGGGATGTCATGGTGGAACATCCTTTGGGCTTTGCGGTGAAAGCCTGCGGATTATAACGGAAGAAATTGGGCACCTTCGTCTATGGATTTATTTTTTCTCGAGCGAGCGCTGCCATTGGGTGTGATGGATATTGATCTACAATTTTGGCATACATTTTTTGAGCTATGTCTTTGTCATTGACGAGTTCGGCTACGAAGCCAATAGTGTAATAATAATTGCCGCCTTCAAACTTATAGAAATTTGTTGTCAGGTCGTTCAATAGATATGGACAAGTGTCATAATGATTTGCGATTATTAGGAGTTTATCGTAAATACTCGTAAAGTTATTGCTCGAATATAACTGCGATTGAAGTTGTTCAAACTCTTTCAAGTCAGTATTGACGGCTAAATAATCAGTTGTGTCATTTGGGTTCTGCCATTCATATAAAGACCCTAAAGTTGGCTCGTTAGTAATTGGGTCTCTTGTCCAAAGTAAATTGCGAGGTAAGCCAAGTTTTATCAAGCTCCTGCCAGGGGCTATTGTTTCGATATTGAATTCAGGATTAGCTATTGGGAATGCCCCAGCTTGAAATGTTTGTATTCCATTTGGGTAATCGGACGCAATCCATAAGTTGTAATATATATGTGCAGGTGGAGTAACTGTAAACAAAAGTTCGTTCTTTCCATCATTCTCTAAATCGACCCAATTCTCTGATGCTATTTCAACGCCAGAAGTCTGCAGACTTGTGATGAAGTCCTGCAAGGTTTGTGTTTTAGATTGGTTTGATATGGCATATTCAAGTGCTTCTGTCTGGCAAGGATTTGTCATCGTGCAAGCCGAGTTGTTTGGGTCGCTCATTCCTGATGTGTGATATGGGTCGCAGGCGGTGAGCGCGGTGCAGGCGCGATATATATCTGATGGTTGTTGATAAATCTTAAGAAATTTTCAACAGGTTTTACCCAGATGCCATCTTGGTCGATTGGAGAATTTAATATGTCTTGAAAGATTGAAAGTGCAATTTCGGATTGATTATCAAAGAGATAAATCAACCCTTTTTCAATTCGAATTTCGTCCAGGAGTTGTTTGTCTTGATCTGATGAGGGTGGAAATAATTGAAGTGCCTGATTCAATATCTCGGCAGCGGTTCGGTCGTCAAATTGTTGGACATAATAAACAATCTCGTACCTGCAAAAAGTTGAAGATAAGGTCGGTCGATCGAAAAGGTCAAGTTTAACTTTTTCGATCTCAAACCGATTACCACGCCAGTTGTAGTATCTCGTCACAAAAGCATTACATTGTCCAACCTTTTCGGACAAGGGCAACAAAATTTTCCCATCCGAATGTGTGATGTCACCCGGTGTTCCGTTCCATGCAGTAATGTTGTCATCTTTGGGTTCGTTGAATAACAAGGTTTTAGGCGGTAGAGTCGTTATATCAAAAACTTTAACTGTGGCAGTACCTACGTGCCCACCTGACCAATTATGTGCAATGATTTCGTCTACATTATCGCCGGTCAAATCATCTAAAGTGCAATACGATGGATGGCGAAGTGTTGGGAAGAAACCTTCGCTTGGAAATCCGTCGTAGACAACATAGACTGTCGAGCTGTTATTGTTTTTGGCGGCAAGCAGACACATAACGCCTGGAATATCGATTCTGTCGAATGTTCCTAACTGGATAAGAAAAGCAGCATCATAGTTTGGGATATTAACTTGTTGAGTCTTTAGTTCAAAATGAGGCGTCATATATTGAACTTCTAGCTCCCCCGATTGAAACCAGGTCGATAATTCTTCACTGCGAAACTTTTCGTTGTTCAGAGCTTTAGAAATTTCTTCGGTATAAATCTTCCCTGCCAAATCAGTCTCTCCACCCATTGCTGCATAATATGCCATTTTCCTTTTCCATGTTTCGGCTCGTGGGTCATCAGGAAAATATAGAATTGCATTCCATGTGGCATAAAGCGCGGCTCGATAGTAATCAGCATATTGCGATAATGGCATTTCCAGGTGTTCAACATCTTCAAGAATAGCTCTTTCAGCTTCCGTAAGTATGTCTTGTGCTTCATCTGCTGTATGAGGGGCAAAATAATATTTTGTTGGTGCCAGTGTTGGGGAAACAACTAGTGTTGCTGTAGAAGATGGTGCTGGAGATTGGGAACTACAAGCCAAAAAGACAAAAGTGAGTAATGTAAGGATAGATTTGCGAACGAAATTCATTTACTCTCCATCAGGCTTATAAATTACTTTCTTCTTTCTTCCAATGCCTTGGCCATCAACTCCTTTGTCACATTCGGGTCAGCCTTCCCTTTCGTGGCGCGGGCAACTTGCCCCACGAACCATTGCAGGAGCGTCTCTTTGCCGGCGAGATATTTGTCCACTTCGGAGGGGTTAGGCAAACTCAAGAAAATGAGGCGGTGCATAAAGCAACCGCTTGCGCATGGGTTCAGGGGATTGGGTCTCGCACAGGGTTCGCAGACGTTTCATTGTCGCCGCCGATTCGAGCAGGAAAAATGGTTCTTTCAACGCACCAATTTCCTTGGTCCATGCAGGTGGGGTTTGGTTGTTTCGTTGAGCAAGCAATTCTGTCAACGCCGCGCTGGTGACCAGCAGGCGCATGTCTGTGACAGAAGGGCGAGGAAGTTTGCTGTAATCTGTTTTGGCGCGCGCAAAATCCTGAACGAGACTGCGTAGTGTGAGATGGTCACGTTTTAATGCGGCTTGTGCGAGTTGTTCAATCTGTACCATACAAGAGCTCCCACAAATCCCAAAAGGCGTATTGAGCGGTTAATTCATCGCCTTTTACGAGAAAAGGTTCAAGGTTTTGCCAGACTTCATCTTTCTTTCTGTCTTGTCCGACTTCCTGCAAAAGTCGCCGAGCATCTGAAATATCAATATCGTCGCGCCATGCGGAGAGCTTCATCGCGAGTAATTGTTCCATGGAGGGAGCGCGGGCTTCAATGCCTGGGGCTTGAAAGATAATAGGTCCATCACTAATTCCTACTAAGTAACCTTTTGCGCCATCGTTCAGCCAATCTTCTGCCCATTCAAATTCGTCTGCAACTTGTCTCGCAAGATCCCGAACCAAACGCGCTTCGCGTGGTTGAAGAATGACCGCGTCAATGTCTCTTGTGGATAAGCGCGCATTAAACCGAAGGACCATCACTGCACCGCCAACCAGAGTCAGTTGGATATGAAATCCCTTAGCTTGAGCTAGTTCACCAAGTCGTTTTAGTCCTTCTTCGATTTCATTGCGGGTAAATGTTCCCATGGCTTTATTTTACACTACAGGAAACTTACTTCTTTCGCTCCTCCAGTACCTTGACCAACAACTCCCTCGTCACGTTCGGGTCAGCCTTCCCTTTGGTGACGCGGGCAACTTGCCCAACGAACCATTGCAGGAGCGTCTCTTTGCCGGCGAGATATTTGTCCACTTCGGAGGGATTGTCATTGATCACTTTCGTGACAACTTCTTGAATGAAACTTTCATCGGAGACCTGGGCGAGTCCCTTTTCTTTGACGATCTGTGCAGGGTCGCCGCCGTTTTTGAGGAGTTCAGCCAGCACGGTTTTACCAGCATTCCCGCCAATGGTTTTATCAGTGACCATGTCAATAAGTTGGGCGAAGGTTTCGGGGGCGAGAGTCATATCTTCAATGCTCACGCCTGAGTCATTGAGATAACGCATGAACTCGCCAGCGATCCACGAATGGACAGCTTTGGCTGGGCTCTTCGCTTTGGCGACGACGCTCTCGAAGTAATCGGCAAGCGCACGTTCGGAGGTGAGAAAACGCGCTTCGGACGGAGTCAGGTTGAAGTCCGTGATGAAGCGTGCCGTCTTGGCTTCGGGCAGTTCGGGCAGTCCAGTCCGAATCTCATCGATCCACCCATCCGAAAGTTGCAGCGGGGGCAGGTCGGGTTCGGGGAAGTAGCGGTAGTCGTGCGCCTCTTCCTTGCCGCGCTGCGAGACGGTCACGCCGCGCACATCGTCCCAGCCGAGCGTTTCTTGAATCACCGTGCCGCCCGATTCATACACTTTGATCTGGCGTTCGATCTCATACGCCGAAGCCCGTGTGAGCGCGCGGAAACTGTTGAGATTCTTGACCTCGGTGCGCGTGCGCAACTCGTCACTGCCAACGGGGCGCACAGAAATATTCGCTTCGAAACGCAGCACGCCTTTTTCCATGTCGCCCGAGTTGACGCCGAGATAACGCAAAATGGCGCGGACTTTCGTGGCGTAATCGAGCGCGGCTTCGACGGAGCGCATATCTGGCTCGGAGACGATTTCGAGCAATGGGACTCCGGCACGATTGAAATCGACCAGGGCATAATTTTTTTCGTGCGATAGTTTGGCAGTGTCCTCTTCGATGTGAACCCGCCTCACGTGAACCCGAAGGTGATCCCTCATCCCCAGCCCTTCTCCCGCGGGGAGAAGGGAGGCGTCCCCCTCGCCCTTTGGGCGAGGGGGTAGGGGTGAGGGCGAATCTACATCCATCCAGCCCCTTTCGCAGATGGGAAGTTCGTATTGCGAGATCTGATAACCCTTGGGCAGATCGGGATAATAATAATTTTTGCGCGCAAAGGTGTTGTGCTTATTGATGGAGCAGTTCAACGCGAGACCGACAAGCGCGGCAAGCTCGGTCGCCTTTTTGTTGACAACGGGCATCGCGCCAGGTAACCCCGTGCAAGTGGGGCAGATGTTGGTGTTCGGCTTGGGCGCAGAGCCATAGTCCGCAGAACAGCCGCAGAACATTTTGGAGTTCGTAAGCAGTTCGCCGTGAATTTCAAGTCCGATGACGGGTTCGTATTGGGTCATAGTTTCGTGGTCTCGTATTGGGTTAGCTGAAGGTCGAATGTTGAAAGTTGAAAGTCATGAGTTGTCGACGCGCTTTTTCAGGGATTTCGCTTCGGTCTCGATATAGGATTGAACCGTTTTGCCATATAGCCTGCCGATGATTTCGCCAATCAATCCTTGAAAGGCAAATTTCAATGTTACTTCCGTTTGATTCACACTGACTGCATGGACTGTGTGTTCCGCGATCATCTGCATGCCCGGCATACGCGATTCCCAAATAAAACTGGATGGAGGTGTGAGCACAGTCACCATCCAGACCGCGGGTTGAAGTTTGGGTTGAAATACCTTGTACCTATTGTTGGGTTTCAATTCGGGTGTGTCCAGAACTTCAACTTTGGTGATGGTTGGAGTCCATTTGCTCCAATGAGCGACATCAGAAAGCACCTTCCAGATGGCTTCCTGGCTTCCGTTGATGGTGATGGAGGTTGAGTATGGTTTCATGGTTTTTAAGTTTATTAGAACACTCGTGCTATAATATTTCAAGCTCAATCAAAGGAGTGAATTTTCTATGAATGCAGATGCCTTTCGTCATTTTTATAACTATCACTTCGCCGAAAACCGCAAGATCTGGGAGCATGTTGCTTCGCTATCTTTTGAACAGTTCACACAACCAGTAGAATACTCGCATGGGTCAGTTCGCGATCAAATCGTTCATCTCATCGATGCGGAAGATGTGTGGTTCAGTGAATTGCGCGATGCTCAACCATCAGAACCGATTCCTTCCACTGACATTGATGATCGGGATACCATCCGTGCACACTGGGATAGGGTTGAGCAAAACATCCGTAATTACCTTGCCGAATTGCAAGACGATATGTTGTTCACCAAACCGATCAAAGAGCCAGATGATGATAAAGACCTCATTGTCTGGCAGGTATTGCTCCATGTGGCCAATCATGCCACCGATCATCGTGCCCAGCTTCTCAGAGTACTACATGATCTGGGAGTCGAGACAATTTATCAGGATTACATTTTCTACACTTACGGTAACCCAGTGTGACGTTCGTGTTGGGTCATGGTTCGTTTGATAGTTTTACGGTCGCCAAATAATTTCTGATTTTGTCAGCGTGCTTTGCTCGCTCATCAACTGACATGGGTTCTCTCTGTGTAGCATAATAATCATCGTCTTGAAAGCGTGGGGTCACATGCAGATGATAGTGCCAGACATCCTGACTGCCTCCAGGTTCGTTATGTTGACGGGTTGAAACGCCGTCACAGGCATAAACTGCTTTCATTGCCAAAGCCAGCATCTTAGCGACTCGGTGAATATCCTGTGCATAGCTTAATGGCAAATCATAGATGTTTTCAAAATGTTCATTTGGAACAATGATTGTGTTGCCGTGGTTGTTCTTCCATTGTCCTGAACCGACGAAGGCTGTGACAGAGTCATCGTGATAAACAATGTCACTTTGAACAGAGTGCACGTGTTCGTTCTCTATGCCTTCGATGAGAAGGCAAAACGGGCAGGCATAATTTTCAGGGGCGTGGTTGTACATGTGTGACTTTTGTTATGTCATGCTGAGTGACAACGAAGCATCTCGATTGATGGTGTTAGAGACTCTTAGCTATCGCTCACAGTGACATCTCAGAGAGGTGGTAATTTCTTATGCCAATCTGTCACTTGTTGGTAAGCGTGTGCCACTTGGAATAATGTTTGTTCATCCAAGTGTTTGCCGATGAGTTGCATGCCGACGGGCATATCCTTTGAGAAGCCAGTGGGTAATGCAAGTGCAGGGACGCCAGCGGGATTGGTCGCAACGACGTAAATATCGGAGAGGTACATTTCGAGCGGGTCGCTGGTCTTTTCACCGAGTTTGAAGGCAGTAGTGGGACAAGTCGGGGCGAGGAGGACATCCACGGAGGCAAAAGCAGACTCAAAGTCCCGACGCAGAAGCGTGCGCACTTTTTGTGCTTTGAGATAGTATGCGTCGTAATATCCTGCAGAGAGGGCATACGCGCCGAGCATGATCCTGCGCTTGACCTCATCACCGAATCCTTCGTGACGGGTTTGGAGGTAGATGTCGATAACATCTTTGGCGCCCTCTGAAACAGAGAGGCCAAAGCGCGTGCCGTCCATGCGGGCGAGGTTGGCGCTGGCTTCGGCGAAGAGCAGCAGATAATAAACGGGCAGACCGTATTTGGTGTGGGGGAGCGAGACTTCGTGGATTTCCATTCCGAGTTTTTCGAACTGGCGGATTGATTCTTGCAGCGCGGACTCAACGCCCGCCTCCATGCCTGCCACGAAATACTCTTTTGGGATGCCGAGCTTCATCCCTTTGACAGATTTGTTGATGTGTTCGGTGTAATGCGGAACAGGCGAGTTGTAGGTGGTGCTGTCGTGCGGATCGTGTCCGGCGATGGCTTCAAGGACGGTCGCACAATCATAGGCATCGCGAGTCATAGGTCCGATGGAATCAAAAGAGGAAACGAGGGCAATGAGACCATAGCGCGAGACGCGTCCGTAGGTGGGCTTGATGCCCATGACGTTGCAAAAGCCCGCGGGCATGCGGACGGATCCGCCTGTGTCTTCGCCAATGGTGAACGTGGCTAAGCTTGCTGACATCGCCGCGGCAGAACCTCCACTGGAGCCGCCAGGGACATGATCGAGATTCCACGGATTGTAGGTGTTGTAGAAGGCGGAGTTCTCACAGGATGAACCCATGCCGAACTCATCCATGTTGGTCTTGCCAAGTAGGACGGCGCCCGCGTCCGCCAGTTTGTCTGTGACGGTGGCGTTGTACTGTGGAACGTAATTCTCGAGAATCTTCGAGGAACAAGTAGTGCGGACTCCGCGCGTGGAGATACAGTCCTTCATCGAGAAGGGGATGCCTGTCAGTGGGGTGATGTTCTCGCCTTTGGCAATCTGCTCATCCGCTCTCTTCGCTTGTTCGAGTGCAAGGTCGTCCGTGACAGTGACGTAGGATTTGACTTTTGGGTCAATGTCGCGGATGCGTTGGAGCATCGCCTGAGTCAACTCGACACTGGAGATTTGTTTGGATGTGAGAAGTTCGTGTGCTTCGCGGATGGTTAAGTTATTTAGTTGCATAGTTGGTTAGTCACATAATCGAAAAATGTGGGCTAACCACGGAGTCACGAAGACACGGAGTTTTAATTGCTTTTCTCAGTGTCTCAGTATCTCCGTGGTTCAAGTTTTTATTCATCGCCCAACACAGTTGGCACTTTGATGTAGCCGCGTTCGGATTGCGGGGCGTTCTTGATGAATTCTTCGTGACTCATGGACGGTTGCACCACATCTTCACGCAGAACGTTCTCGGCGTTGGCAATGTCCGATGCGGGCGGGACGTTGTCCGTGTTCACTTCGTTGAGCATGTTGAAGTAGTCAATGATGGACGAGAACTGTCCGCTGAATTTTTGCGCCTCCTCTTCGGAGATTCCGAGACGGACGAGGTAGGCGACGTGCTTGACGGTTTTGGTGTCGATGGTGTTTGTCATTTCATAAATACTCCGTTGGTCGAGTAGGCGGTGATTGTCCGCCTGTATCGAGACCAACAATCAAAGGCAAATAAAAGGTTTACTTGTTACTAGTGGTCTCGATACGTTCCTCGCTATCGCTCGGAACTACTCGACCGCCGGTATTTAGCTTAAATCAAGAACACTATCCAATCCGCGTCGCAGACCGACAAATGTATTGACCTTACGAATCGCTAGTAGCGAGCCATCCACATAGGGCTGGGCGCTACTGCCTGAGTCGTGACGAATGGTCAGCTTTTGGT
>Ga0070699_100001824_pt1 | contig 19329 bp, 12 predicted proteins | sample KBSK1503metaG_FD_65473 | JGI IMG/M metagenome (GOLD analysis project Ga0070699, IMG submission 65473) | Corn, switchgrass and miscanthus rhizosphere microbial communities from Kellogg Biological Station, Michigan, USA - KBS K1-50-3 metaG | ecosystem: Host-associated > Plants > Roots >... | reverse complement strand
CACCGCCATCCCGCTCACCTTGAAGTAGCCAGAACGCCACCCGGCCAACCCGGGAAAACACCAGGTCAAACCCGAAATAGCCCGCCGAACTAGCCGTAACTTCGGGCTAGAGGCCCACGTCCCGCTAGCAGCAACTACTACGAAACCCGGAGGATCACGTGCCCGCCCAGACAGGAACGCCGCACCGCTCGAGTCGGCGCGGTGCGCGCCCTGGCGCCGGTATGCTCACCGTGGCGGCTCGTCCGGCAGCGGCAGCACTCCGACCGCCGTCACGGACGGTGACGGCAGGGCCGACATGCGGCGCGCAAGTACCCGCCGATCTGGCGGTAAGTCCCAGTCAGCCGGCATATCGTTGAGCCGCACCCGAACGGCCGTTCTGTGTCGTCGGCGTATGCCAATACTCACCGTCGGATCACACGTGCAGCCACGGCAGCGGGGTTCACACGATGGCGTCGGACGAGCGGCACGAAAGACGATGACCGAAGGAAGTGATAACGGACCGTTATCACGTCCTCCGGACGGCGGTGCCAGAGCGCTGGGTGATGGCAGGAATCGGTGCTTCAATCCCGGCGCTCCGTGCCTGCTGCGGCCAGGGTTTCGTTCACTGCCTTGGCTGCCGCTGGTCGGTGCCACGGATCTGCCACACACGCCTTGTGCTATGTCAAACCCCAGCGACACGGCTGTGGCCGAGGTCCCCAGCTTTGCTCGGCCGCCCGAGCGCTGTCACTCAGCCGCCCCGCTACTTTGCGGCTCGCCGTAGCTGTAGGAGTTGCTTACTTCCGTGGTCGGCTGCGGCGCGGATGGTCTCGGTGGCGACCGCCTCGATGATGTGGTCGGGCGCGTCGGCCTGGCCCTGGTCGCGCCGGGTGACCCGGGGTGCTGGTAAGAACGGCGCGAGGAACCGCCTTTGGCCGCCCAGTATGCTGAACACCTGCACGGGTGTCATCGTGACGATCACGGACCGGATGGCCGCCTGACGGCGGGAACGGCGGGTGCTGCAGCGGGTGTCCGCGTTCCCCACTACCCGGCCGGGCGCGCCACACTGGCTGTCATGGACAGCACTGAAGGGCCAGACCAGCCCGGAAAGCCCGCGGACATCAAGCACCCGGAGGCCGGACGCGGCCTCGACGCAGTCTGGGAACGGCTGATCAAGCTGGAGCGGTCGGTACCCGGTCAGTTGCGCAATCTCCCCGCGGAGGTGGGCAAGGAAGCCGTTCCCGCCTGGCGCCGCGTCACCGAGGGCGAAGCCCGCTGGCAGGTGAGCCTGGCCGTGGCCGCCGCGATCCTGCTGCAGCTACCGGTGTCGGGCCGGCTGGCCCTGGTCCGCCCCGCCTGGCTGCTCCCGGTTCTCGAGGCGCTGGTGGCGATCGGGCTGATCATCGCCAACCCGCGCCGGATCGACCGGCAGTCGGTCATGTTGCGCTACGCCAGCCTGACGCTGATCGCGCTGATCAGCCTGGCCAACGCCTGGTCCGCGGGCAGGCTCATCTGGGAGATCGTGAACAGGACCGGCAGCACCAGCGATGCGACCACGCTGCTCGTCACCGGCGGAGCCATCTGGGTCACCAACGTGATCGCCTTCGCGCTGTGGTACTTGCTGGCGCCGTTCCGGGCCGCGCCCGCCGGTCACCCCCATCCAGCGCCACGATAGGCGTACTCGAAGAGCAGCGCCGCGTTCTCAGCAGTCAGTCCCGCAGGCTGCACTATCCCGCTGGCTGTGTTCTCAGGAGTCATACCTGGCACTTGCTCCCGAAAGATGGCCGTTCTCGAGGAACGGCAGGAATCTGCATCGGTCCGGTTGCGCTTCGACCTGCAGTGTCGCGCGTCTTCTGACCAAATGTGACAGCACGCGCGTGGTAACTAGCGGTGCCGGGGTCAGCGGCGCCTAGGTCCTCCGGGCCTGCTTGGATGAGTTCCAGGCCGATCCGGCCCTTGCTGCTCGGGTCCGGGCCTGTATCTGGGAGACGAGGAGGCAGCCGTGACGATGCAGGTAGCTCTTCACCTGAACGACGTCGAACATGAGATGTTCTCTCGCTGGCTTGCCGGCACGGCGGTCGCGGTCGACCCGGATAATCCGCATCTTGAGGCAAGCGAAGCTATCAGCGCGATGATCCGGGTGACCATGCGTGACGCCGAGGTCACCGGCCAGGTGGCCAGCCAGTTGCGCCTGCAGCGTGCCGCGACGAAGGACCAGAAGGCGCCACCCGTAATCACGGGTCCGGACACGATAGACCGCCCATGATCAGTCTCAGCGAGACCCGGTGCCACCCGCATCGTGAGGGCTAGGGTCAAGGCCAGGCCGCCACATCCCCCGGCGCAGGCGCGGCAAGTGCGCGCCGGGCGCGGCCGGGGAGACGGGCGCGGGCGCCCGTCCGGGGTCACTAGCAATGGCGCGGCTGGTAGCGCCGGGCACCGACGTCGGCCGGGTATTACAGCGGGTTATCACTCAGTTTTAGTTTCAATCCCGGCCGGCGCTATGAAAGCACCGTCGGGCCCCGCGAGGAGCCGGGCCCGGCAGTGCATAAGAATGACTTATCTGGCTTGTCTCTCGAACCGGTACGCCGGAACCGACCGGTAACGATCCTCGAGGGGCCGAGCCAAAGGCGACCCAGGACCACCGTCCAGGGCGGTCAGTGCCGCGGCGGTGTCTGGAGAGAACACGACTACCACGCCCCAGCCCCACTCCCTCGCGGGGTTCTTCACTGAGTGGGCACCGGCGTCGGACGTCCCGGTGTGCGCTATCACATTGGCCTCCGCGCAGGTCTGACGAAGTGGCTGGCTTTCGGCGTCGAATCTGGCCAGCGCCGCGACCCGCGTTTCGAAGTCCAGGTCACGGCTCACAAGTCCAGAAGTGGTCCATGGCATCCTCTCGTACGAAAATGGCGCGATGACATTGCCCGGCGCCAGCGTCCATAGACGGTCCGTCGGGTGCGGCACCTTGCTCAAGACTCCGATCCTCAGGCGAGGGTCGCCGCCTCGCTTGCGTGAGTTGCGTGCGGTTTTCATCTTGTCCACGAGGACGTCATAGACGCTGCTCACCTGCCGTTGGAGCTGGTCTCGGCTGGCGGCATAGCCTGTAGACAGCCAGTACCGCGTGCTGTCGGGCTCGGCGAGCAATGCGTACACCGCGGCGAGTTGCTGCGCGATCTGCGGACGGCGCAGTGCGGCCGGGTCTATGGACGTCGGATCGCGCTCCAGCAACGCTGAGGCGATAGACCACGCATCGAGCAGGTCCACGCGGGCCAAGTCGAGCTCGCGGTCGCGCTGCGAGGGGCGGCGCCCGGCCTCGCTGATGTGGGTGAGCGCCTTGTACCACGTTTTGTCGAGCTGGGCACCGACCGCGTTATGCAGCTCGGCCAGCCGCCCCGTGATCTCGGCGATCAGCGCATTGGTGTGCGCGGCCTGGTCGGATTGGGCTTCCATGAACTGGTTGAGCAGGTCACCGGTAACCTTCTCGGCAACCGTTTTCGCGGTGGCGGCGGCGATCGGTCCTCCGGCCGCGCCAACCGCTCCCGCGGCGGCCGCGCCGGTCGTGGTGGTGACCACGGCGCGCAGGTAGCTCGGCCAGTCCACTACGACCTGGCCCTACAAAATGACACAACCAGGGCAAAGATGTCTTCACAGACACAACGCTCCACAGCGACCACCGCAACCCGCACCAGTCGATCGAGTAATCATGCCAGCATCGCGAGGACGCCCTGGCGGCATTGAGCCTAACCCGCGACTTGCCCATGCATACACGGCTCGGCCCGCTATACCCTCACCTGATTGCGGCGTGACGAAAGGCAGCGTCCTTCGCCTGGGGCAGGCTGAGTGTGATTGCCGCTTCTTGGCTAAGCAACTCGGGTGCCAGTGACAACCGAACCGTCGGCACCGTTACGGCGGCCAGTTTCCTGAACAAGGATGCTCCGCTTTAGGGTTCCGGGTCGGGGTGGTCAGCGCCCGGGAACGGGCTGTCGGTGTAGCCGGGCCGCTTCGGGTGCCCACCGAGGGCGTGGCCCCGGGCGCGGTCCGGGCGCGGCTTGCGGCGCTTCAGCATCCGGGACGGGTCGGCGGTGATCCAGCCCTGCCGCATCCAACAGGCGGCAGCCGATCGGATGGCATCGAGGGAGACGTTCCACGTCGACGGCGACCGGTCGGCCCATTTCGCGGTGAACCAGGCGGCGACCGCTCCGGGTCGACCTCGTCGGGCCTGGTGTCGTCGCCGAACTCGGCCACGACCCAGCGGAGGATCCGCCCGTAGGTTCGGCGGGTGCTGGCCTGCTCGGCGCCGCGCAAGGTGGCGAGGTAGGCGTCGGCGGCCTGGCCGACGGCGGCGTCACCGACGGCCGAGGTGAGCCACCGCGCCAGTCCCCGACCCTACCCCTGATAAAACCGATACTCAGCGTATCGCCGTATTTACGGATCAGGTTTTCGTCTCCGTGTCCTTGGGTGCCCTGTTGTCCCCCGGCGCTGCGAGGAAGGCGGAAGGCGATGTGCAAGAGCAAAGCGGAAGGCGGCCGCAGATGCCAGCCCGGGAAGGGGCGGGCGGCTTCGGCCGGAGGCAGTACCGGCGGCTCCTCGCCGTCGGGTCCATCCGGCCGCAGGCGGCGCAGCCGGGCGGCGGTACTGCGGGCCGCGCAGAAGCAGCTCGGCGATCTTCTCGACGCTGCCGTGGACGCGGCGCCAGTGGACTCGGCCGCGGCGCTGGAGGCGGCTGCCGCTGCTGATCTGGCCGATCAGATCGCCGATGCGATCACGGCCACGCTCGAGGCCAACGGCTGCCCGCGCGGCAGCTGGCCGGAGCATCTGCTGTGCGGCGCTCTCGCCGCGGCAGCCCGGGCGATGCAGGCCGCTGAGGACCAGGTCAGGGCCGCCGTGACCAAGGGCGTCGCGGCAGCCCTGACCGCGTCTGGGGTGCCTCCTCAGGTCGCGGACCTGGCTGGCCGGGCTGCCGCAGATGCGCTGACGAAGCTGACCCCGATCCGGCATTACGAGGATGCCCGCCGCGCTGTGCAGATGCTGGCCGTGGCCACATGCCCGAAGGTGGCGGATCATCCCGAGGTGGAGCGGTACTGCCTGCGGCCGCTCGCGTCAGCGATGCTGTCGTCTGCGATGCAGCAGGAGCTGGCGGAGTCACTGCACGATGGCGGTCCGGGCTGATCCCCGAGATATAGCGGCACGGGCAGGGCCCGGATGAGAGCGACTTATCAGCTGCTGATCGTCGACGGGCTGGATGAGGACCTGCGTCCCGGCGGGCACAGCGTCGCCGGGTGGCTGCCCGGCCGGCTGCCCGGCCTGCCCGCCCGGGTGCTGGTCGGCAGCCGCCTGTACCCCCGGCTGCCCGATGATGTCGACCCGGCCCACCCGCTCGCCGCGCTCACGCCGGACAAGCTGTACACGCTGCCGGATAGCCCGCACGCCACGCGGCTGCGCGAGCTCGCCGACCAGGAGATCACCCGGCTGCTGCGCCGGGCCAGCGACGACCTGGCCCTCGACGTGCTCGGCCTGCTCACCGCGGCGCGCGGCGGCCCGCTCGCCGTCGCTGACCTGACCACGCTGACTGGCAGTCGGCTTTGGAAGGTGCGCGGGATCCTCGACGGGGAGGCGGCGCGGACCTTGCGGCAGGTCGGGTCGGCAGACACGCCGCGCTTCACCTTCGCCCACGAGACGCTGCTCGCCCGCTGCCAAGATCACGGCGTCGGTGATCCCGGCCACTCCCGCCGCATCGAGGAGTGGGCGGCGACATGGCGGGACCGCAGCTGGCCGGCAGCCCGCGACGGGCAGGATGAGACCCCGCTGTACCTGCTCGACAGGTACCCGCAGACGCTATACGGTGATCCGTCGCGACTGGCCGCACTGGCCGGCGACGCCGGCTGGGTCACTGCCGCCATCCGGGCCCTCGGTGTCGACGCGGTGCTGGCCGAGCTGAAAACGGCCGGTGCCGCTGCCCCCGGCGAACCGCGGCTGGCGGCCATGCAGGCCGTGGTGCGGGGCCAGGCCCACCACTTGCGCGACCGAAAAGCGGCCGGCGACCCCGGATTCGTGCCGCGCCAGCTGTGCCTGCAGGCGGCCGAACTCGGCGAAACCCTCCTCGCCGCCGACTTCCGGACCCGGCAGCTTGCCTGCGACGATCCTGGCCCGGTGCTCCAGTGGACCACGCGGCGGGCAAGCCCGGCCCTGATCCTTGAGCTCGGCCGCGACGAGGGCGGGGTGAGGGCGGCGGCGGTGCTGCCGGACGGGCGGGTGGTCACCGGCGGCGGCGTCGGCGACGGGCGGGTGCTGGTGTGGGACCCGGCCGAGCCGGGCACCGGCCCGGTCGAGCTCGGCCGCGACCAGCTCGGCGGGGCGGAGGCGGTGGCGGTGCTGCCGGACGGCCGGGTGGTCACCGGCGCCAGGCGGGTGCTGGTGTGGGACCCGGCGGAGCCGGGGACCGGCCCGGTCGAGCTCGGCCGCGACGAGCTCGGCGGGGTGAGTGCAGTGGCGGTGCTGCCGGACGGGCGGGTGGTCACCGGCAGCATTGGCCGCGGCGGCGACGCCGGGCGGGTGCTGGTGTGGGACCCGGCCGAGCCGGGCACCGGCCCGGTCGAGCTCGGCTGGAATGATAGCGCGGTGGGGGCGGTGGCGGTGCTGCCGGACGGGCGGGTGGTCACCGGCGGCGACGCCGGGCGGGTGCTGGTGTGGGACCCGGGTGCGGCACAGCGCGGCCCGGTCGAGCTCGGCCGCGACGAGGGCGGGGCGGTGGCGGCGGCGGTGCTGCCGGACGGGCGGGTGGTCACCGGCAGCATTGGCGACGTCGTCGGCGGCGGGCGGGTGCTGGTGTGGGACCCGGCCGAGCCGGGCACCGGCCCGGTCGAGCTCGGCCGCGACGAGGGCGGGGCGGTGGCGGCGGCGGTGCTGCCGGACGGGCGGGTGGTCACCGGCGGCGGCGTCGGCGACGGGCGGGTGCTGGTGTGGGACCCGGCCGAGCCGGGCACCGGCCCGGTCGAGCTCGGCCGCCACGAGGGCGGGGCGGTGGCGGCGGCGGTGCTGCCGGACGGGCGGGTGGTCACCGGCGGCGGCTACGACGGGCGGGTGCGGCTGCGGAATGTGCAGAGCAGCTCACCCGGCACTCTGCTCGCATGCTCCGCGTACGCGCTCGCTACTTCCCTCTCCCCATCTGGAGCTCGCCTCTTCATCGGTCACGCAGTGGGCGGAATTTCATGCTGGGAGGTACGCCCAACGGCACAGAACATGCCTGGAGCCCGGCAACGTGCGGGGTAACGCGATGCATCAACAGAGGTGAGTGTCCCCAAGGTCCGGGTTGAATGGCGGGGTTGGCCGACTAGCAGCTTTCTCGTCTCGGATACGGCGGATTATGAGACGCTCAGCGGGCGAGGGCTGTCCCTACCGAGATTGCCTCCAGAACCTCGTCCAGAACCCGTCTCCCTACCTTGCACTTTGTGGCGGCGTCGAGAGTCCGGTGCCGTATACGGTTTCGGGCATGAGGGCACAAGAGGGCACGTTCCGGGGCCTGATGACCCAGGACCGCCAGTTCCGGGTTCCGCTCTACCAGCGCCACTATCGCTGGCGCACAGATCAGCAACGCGATCTCTGGCAGGACATCCTCGAGCAGTACCGCGCGGTCGCTAACCCGGCCAGCGACGTACCGCGCCACTTCATCGGCAGCGTGGTGGCTGTCGAGGCCGAGCCCGACCCGTTGCATGATTTCCGCGACTTTCGCATCGTGGATGGCCAGCAGCGTCTCACCACCCTTTCGGTCGCCATCGCCGCGCTGCGCGACGTCGCTCTTGGGTCAGGCCAAGCACACCGGCTGGCAGGACCGTTACCTATGTGAACACGTGGCCGAACATGCTGTAGCCGCCGGACGGGTCGATCAACTCCTAGAGGATCCGTACTATCTGATCGCAGTCGACCCTGCGCGGCTGGTGCCCCCCCTGGATGCTGCACGATCGGCCCCGGCGCGAGCTACCGCGACTGTATATCGGCAAATCGCCCACCAACTCGCCCCCTCAGCCCGCCAGCGCGGGCCAGCCAGCTCGAACTGACCGCTCACCGCCTCGGCTGCCGCAGCCTGACGGTCAGCATCGGGAGTATCGCTCCCGGCCGGCCCTGGCAAACTCGCTGGTCCCACGGCCGCCGAGCCGCTGACCACCAGGTCCTCACTAGCCACACCGGCAGGGTGGGAGCGGTGGCGGTGGGGAGCCTGCCGGATGGCAGCCCGGTCATCGTCAGCGGCAGCTACGACAGGACGGTGCGGGTATGGCAGCTGGCCGACGGGACACCGGTTGGGGAGCCGCTGCGCGGCCACGACCACCCGGTGGAGGCTGTGGCGACGGGGGCGCTGCCGGATGGCACCCCGGTCATCGTTAGCGGCGACGACCACGGCTTGGTGTGGGTGTGGCGGCTGGCCGACGGCGCCCCGGTCGGGGAGCCGCTGCGCGGGCACGACCACGGGGTGAGCGCGGTAGCGACGGGGGCGCTGCCCGATGGCACGCCGGTCATCGTTAGCGGCAGCTACGACGGCTCGATGCGGGTATGGCAGCTAACCGACGGCACCCCGGCCAGGGAGCCGCCGCGCGCCCACGGCAGCCCTATAGAGGCGGTGGTGATCGGGGCGCTGCCGGATGGCACCCCGGTCATCGTCAGCGGCGGCCACGACGGCACGGTGCGGGTGTGGCGGCTGGCCGACGGCACCTTGGTTGGGAAGCCATCGCGCGCCCACCGCGGCCCTGTGACGGCGGTGGCGATGGGGGCGCTGCCGGATGGCACCCCGGTCATCGTCAGCGGCGGCCCCCTCGACGCCACGATGCGGCTGTGGCGGCTGGCCGACGGCACGCCGGTCGGGGAGCCGCTGCGTGGCCACACCGGCATGGTGAATGCAGTGGCGGTCGGGGCGCTGCCGGATGGCACCCCGGTCATCGTCAGCGGCGGCGGCGACATGGTATGGGTGTGTCGGCTGGCCGACGGCACACCCGTCGGAGGGCCGCTTCGCGGCCACACCAACAAAGTGGAGACGGTGGCGATGGGGGTGCTGCCGGATGGTATTCCGGTCATCGTCAGCGGCGGTGAGGACACGACAGTGCGAGTATGGCGGTTGGCCGACAGTACCCCGGTCGGGGAGCCGCTGCGAGGCCACACCGGCGGGGTGGACGCTATGGCGGTTGGGGCGCTGCCGGATGGCACCCCGGTCATCGTCAGCGGCGGCGGTTACGGCGACGCCACGGTGCGGGTGTGGCGGCTGGCCGACGGCACCCCGGTCGGGGAGCCTCTTACCGGCCACACTGCGAGAATCTGGGCGGTGACGGTCGGGGCGCTGCCGGATGGCACCCCGGTCATCGTTAGCGGCGGCAGCTATGGCGACGCCACGGTGCGGGTGTGGCGGCTAGCTGACGGCGCCCCGGTCGGGGAGCCGCTACGCGGGCACGACCACGGCGTGAGCGCGGTGACGACGGTGGCGCTGCCGGATGGCACCCCGGTCATCGTCAGCGGCAGCTACGACGGCACAGTGCGGGTGTGGCGGCTGGCCGACGGCGCCCCGGTCGGGGAGCCGCTGCGCGGACACACCAGCCAGGTGTACGCGGTGGCGGTCGGGGCGCTGCCGGATGGCACCCCGGTCATCGTCAGCGGCGGCGGCGAGAACGAATACGGCGGACGCGGCGAAGCGCTGGTGTGGCGGCTGGCCGACGGCACGCCGGTCGGGGAGCCGCTGCGTGGCCATGACAGCGCTGTGGCGGCGGTGGCGACGGGTGTGCTGCCGGATGGTACACCGGTCATCGTCAGCGGCGGCGACTACCGCGACGCCACGGTGCGGGTGTGGCGGCTGGCCGACGGCACCCCGGTCGGGGAGCCGCTGCGCGGACACACCAGCCGGGTGAACGCAGTGGCCGTCGGGGCGCTGCCAGATGGCAGCCCAGTCATTGTCAGCGGCGGCGGTTACGGCGACGCCACGGTGCGGGTGTGGCGGCTGGCCGACGGCACCCCGGTCGGGGAGCCGCTGGACCTAACCGAACCGGTATCGAATATCGCCGTTCAAGGCAACGTCATCGTCACTGCCGCTGGGGCTGAGATTGCCGTCCACCATCTGGCGTTCCCACAACCTATGCGCTGACCCAAGCTGCAGTTCTACCTACAAACCCTACGACCGCCCGACGAAGCTATCGGATAACGGACCGTTATCACTTCTGCGGACGGCCCGGCGCCTGTGCGGTCTTCGATGGGCCAGCGGCCTGGTGGACGTGGGTGCGTCCCGCTCAGCAACTGCGCCCATTACCGGCGTGGGGCTCGTGGATCGGCCGCGGGTGCGGGAGGATGTGCGTAACGGTTTGCCGGCGGCCTTGGTGCGGGCCTTGGGGTGTGTGATGGCCGAGTTCGTGCGGTTCACGCTCGATGACGGCTCGCAAGTGCTGTTCGAGTCCGCCGAGAGTGACCTGGTGGCGCTGCATGGCGGTGCGCCGGACGTGCTCGATGGCGGCAAGCTGACCGCACGGCTGCAGGGCGTCGCCGATGCTGCGGAGGAGGTCGCCGGGTCGTTGCGTTCCCGGCTGGTCCCGGATGAGGTGAGCCTGGAGTTCGGGCTGAAGGTGTCCGGCGGCGTGAACTGGTTCTTCGCCAAGGCGCAGGGGGAGGGCACGATCAAGGTCACCTTGAAGTGGGCCGGGAACCCTGCGCCGGCCACTCCGCCCGGAACCGGGCAGGAGCCGGGGGAGGGGTGATGTCCGGGGGGCAGGCCGTGGTGGCGCGGGCGACCGCGGCGGTGTTTGTCGGCGGGCGGCGGGCGGGGTCGGCGGTGCTGGTCGGCCCCCGGTACATGGTCACTGCCGCGCATGTGCTGCAGCGCCAGGACCCGCATACTTTGGCCAGGGTGGCGGTGGAGCGGGTCGAGCTGGAATTCCCGGACCACAGGCCGGGCGGGCAGCCCGGCACAGCGGCCGCGTCGCGTGTCGACCTGGGCCCGGCTGGTGCGGGGGTGGACGTGGCCGTGCTGGACGTAGGCGAGGACCGGCCGGGCTGGCTTCCTGCGCCGGTGCCGGTGTGGCCGGCCGCGCGGCCGCCGGGCAGGGTGCAGGTGTTCGGCTATCCGCTGGCTGAGGGGCCGCTGAACGGGGTGTGGCGGCAGTTCACGGTGGCGGGCCCGGCCGCCCCGGGCACGATGCAGCTGGACTGGATCGGCGACGTCGGCACCTTTCCCGGTCACAGCGGCGGGCCGGTCATCGACGCGGACGGGCACGCTCTGGCCGGGATCTTGGTAGAGGGCGCCGAGCGGGGCCGGTTCGACCGGTTCGTGCCGGTCACACTGATCGCCCGGGTGTGGCCGCAGCTGCCCCGGCCCTGGCTGGTCACAGGGGCCGAGCCGGGTGAGGCGCGCGGCCACTTCACCCGGCGGGCCCGCGGCCAGCGCAGCGCCGCCCGCGGCGGGGACCTGTTCCGCGGCCGCGCTGCCGCCCTCGAGGGCATCCGGGGGTGGCTGACCGCCGACGAGGCGCCCGGTCAGCCGCTGGTGATCACCGGGCGGCCAGGGGCGGGCAAGTCGGCGGTCCTGGCCCGCGCCGCACTCGATGTGGAGGCCGGGCACGGCGGGCCCGGGCTGGCCTTCCACGCCCGGGCCGCTACCATCGGCGATTTCCTGGCCGCGCTGGCCGACCTGACTGGCATAGACACGCCGGCCTCGGCCGGCGAGCTAGTCACCAGCCTCGCCGACCTGCCCGGGCAGTCCCCCGTCTCTGTGGTCCTGGACGCGTTGGATGAGGCGGCTAGTGACCGTGACCGGCAGCAGATCACCGAGGCGCTGGCCGAGCTGGCGGTGCTGCCTGGCCTGCGGGTCGCCGTGGCGACCCGGACGATGGCCGTGGGCGATCCCTTTGCGCCGGGCGGGCTGCTGCCGGCCCTGGGCGTGGCCGCCCGCGACGATCCCAGTCTCGTCGACCTAGACAGCGACGCCTACTTCGACCTCGAGGGCCTGCGCCAGTTCGCTGCCGCGCTGCTTGCCCAGGACGGGATGGGCCGCCCCGGGCCGCCCGGTGCTGCCTGGACCCAGTACCGCGCCCGGCACACGGTATGTGACCGGCTGGCCGCCGTCATCGCGGAGCGGGCCGGGCGGAACTTCCTGGTCGCCGCGATGGCCGCAGTGCCGCTGTCCACCGCCCGCACGATGACCGATCCGGCCGTGAAGGGGTTCGATCCTGTCGGCATTCCATCCGGGGTCGGGGAGGCGCTGAGCAAGTACCTGGACCGGCTGCCAGACCAGCGGCAAGACCGCGACCGTGAGCTGCTGACGGCGCTCGCCTACGCCCGCGGCGCCGGGCTGGACGACCCGGCCTGGCTCGCCTTCGCCGCCGCCCTCGGCTATGACGCTGCGGTCGCCGATCTCGATGCCTTGCGAAGTTCTCCGGCCGCTGACTACCTGCTCCAGGCCACGACCCCCGAACGCGGCGCCCGTCCGGTCACCCGGCTGTTCCACCAGGCCCTCACCGACGAGCTGCTCGCCCCGCGGCACCAGCCCAGCGACGAAAGCGCCCTGGTTGACATGCTCCTCGGCCAAGCTGAGCACACCGGTTGGAAGGACCGCTACCTACGCGACCACGTGGCCGAGCACGCCGCCGCCGCTGGGCGGCTCGATCAGCTTCTGGACGATCCGCGCTACCTGCTCACCGTCGACCCGGCCCGGCTCGTGCCCCACCTCGACAGCGCACGGTCCGCCCCGGGCCGGGCCACCGCTGCCGTGTACCGGCAAAGTGCCCACTACCTCGCTCCCCTCGACCGGCCAATGCGAGCCAGCCAGCTCGAACTGACCGCCCACCGGCTCGGCTGCCGCCGCCTGGCCGCCCGCATCGCGAGCGCCGCCCCCGACCGGCCCTGGCAAACCCGCTGGTCCCACGGTCACCCTGCCATCGGCCACCAGGTCCTCACCGGCCACGACGGCGGGGTGAGGGCGCTGGCGGTAGGGGCGCTGCCGGACGGCACCCCGGTCATCATCAGCGGCGGCCTCGACGGCACGGTGCGGGTGTGGCGGACCGCCGACGGCACCCCGGCCGGGGAGCCGCTGACCGGCCACACCGGGAGAGTGAGCGCGGTGGCGGCCGGGGCGCTGGCGGACGGTACCGCGGTCATCGTCAGCGGCGGCCACGACGACACGGTGCGGATGTGGCGGCTGGGCGACGGCACCCCGGCCGGGGACCCGCTGACCAGCCGCACCGGCGGGGTGTCGGCGGTGGCGGTGGGGGTGCTGCCGGACGGCACCCCGGTCATCATCGGCAGCGGCGGCGGCGTGCGGGTGTGGCGGCTGGCCGACGGGACCCCGGCCGGGGAGTGGCTGACCAGCCACATCGGCTGGGTGTCGGCGGTGGCGGTGGGGGCACTGCCCGACGGCACCCCGGTCATAATCGGCGGCGGCGGCGGCGGCCGCGACGGCACGGTGGGGGTGTGGCGGCTGCCGGACGGCACGTCGGCCGGGGCTCCGCTGCGCGGCCACGATGGCGGGGTGTCGGCGGTGGCGGCCGGGGCGCTGGCGGACGGCACCCCGGTTATCGTCAGCGGCGGCCGCGACGGCACGGTGCGGGTGTGGCGGACCGCCGACGGCACCCCGGCCGGGGAGCCGCTGACCGGCCACACCGGCTGGGTGTCGGCGGTGGCGGTAGGGGCGCTGGCGGACGGTACCGCGGTCATCGTCAGCGGCGGCGACGACGGCACGGTGCGGGTGTGGCGGCTGGGCGACGGCTCCCCGGCCGGGGAGCCGCTGACCGGCCATACCGGCGGGGTGTCGGCGGTGGCGGTGGGGGCGCTGCCGGACGGCACCGCGGTCATCGTCAGCGGCGGCGATGACGCGACGGTGCGGGTGTGGCGGCTGGGCGACGGCTCCCCGGCCGGGGAGCCGCTGACCGGCCACGACGGGACAGTGAACGCGGTGGCGGCCGGGGCGCTGGCGGACGGCACCGCGGTCATCGTCAGCGGCGGCGATGACGACGGCACGGTGCGGGTGTGGCGGACCGCCGACGGCACCCCGGCCGGGGAGCCGCTGACCGGCCACGACGGCGGGGTGTCGGCGGTGGCGGTAGGGGGACTGCCGGACGGCACCCAGGTCATCATCAGCGGCGGCGACGACGGCACGGTGCGGGTGTGGCGGACCGCCGACGGCACCCCGGCCGGGGAACTGCTGACCGGCCACCTCGGCGGGGTGTCGGCGGTGGCGGCGGGGGGACTGCCGGACGGCACCGCGGTCATCGTCAGCGGCGGCGGCTACCTCGACGCGACGGTGCGCGTGTGGCGGCTGGCCGACGGCACGCCGGCCGGGGAGCCGCTGCGCGGCCACGACGGCGGGGTGTCGGCGGTGGCGGTAGGGGGACTGCCGGACGGCACCGCGGTCATCGTCAGCGGCGGCGGCGACGACGGCACGGTGCGGGTGTGGCGGCTGGCCGACGGCACGCCGGCCGGGGAGCCGCTGCGCGGCCACGACGGCGGGGTGTCGGCGGTGGCGGTAGGGGGACTGCCGGACGGCACCCAGGTCATCGTCAGCGGCGGCGGCGACGGCACGGTGCGCGTGTGGCGGCTGCCGGACGGCACGCCGGCCGGGGAGCCGCTGCGCGGCCACGACGGCGGGGTGTCGGCGGTGGCGGTAGGGGGACTGCCGGACGGCACCGCGGTCATCGTCAGCGGCGGCCGCGACGGCACGGTGCGGGTGTGGCGGCTGGCCGACGGCACCCCGCTCGTGCCTCCGCTCGACCTACCCGAGTCGATACGGGCTGTGGCCGTGCACGGTAACGTCATCATCACTGCGGCCAGGGCGGACATCGCCGTCCACCAGCCAGCGCTCCCACGGCTCATGCGCTAGCTGTTGTTCTGATTCCCGGAACACGAACCGGCCGACAGGTGAAACGACCGGATAATGGCCGGTTATCCGGTACAACGCAGGCGCCCGCCAGTCATCATGCGAGACGCGGCCCGCCGCCGCACGCGCGACTCGGGCACGTTATCCGGTACATCTGCTGAGGAGGAGCAAATGACCGGGAAAATCATGCCGTTGCGCGCACCAGACACCAGCACGATCCAGGCCGCGGCCGACGCCTTCTTGTCCTCGCCGCGGTACGCCAACCCGAACACCCGCCGCGGCTACACCGGCGTGCTCGACCGGCTGCTCGCCGGGCTCGGCGCCAGCCGCCCGCTAGCCGAGGTCAGCGGGGAGGAACTGGCCGGCCTGCCGGAGCAACTCTGGGGACAGCGGGCCCCGGCGACCTGGAACCGCAACCGCGGCGCCGTGACCGCCTGGCTGTCCTGGTGCACCGCCAGCCGGCTGCCCGCCCCGGTCCCGCCGGCCAGCGCCGGACGGCGCCGCGAGCACCTCAACGCCACCCGCGCGGTACCCCGGCCCGCGATCGACCGGGCGCTGAGCCGGCGCGACGTTCCGCTGCGGGAGAAGACCCTGTGGCGGATGCTGGACGAGACCGCCGCCCGCGCCAGCGAGGTGCTGGCGCTGAACATCGACGACCCCGGCCTGGACGCCCGCCGCGCCCCGGTCCGGTCCAAGGGCGGCGACACCGGATGGATCTGCTGGGGCTCCGGCACCGCGCACCTGCTGCCCCGCCTCATCCGCGGCCGCCACGCCGGGCCGGTGTTCCTGTCCGAGCGCCGCCCCGGCCCTGCCCCGCCGCCCCGTAGCCAGGGACCTGTGCCCTGTCACCGGACGGGCCCGGCTCGGGTATGACCGTGCCCGGGTCCTGTTCACCCGGTACACGGGGTGGGAGTTGCACCAGCTGCGCCCCTCCGCGGCCACTCACCTCGGCGAGCAAGGTATCCCGCTGCAGCTGATCATGGCCAAGACCCGGGCACCGCTCCCCGCGCACCGCGATGCGGTACGTCCGCCCAGGTGCCGAAGCCGTCGCTGAAATCACCGCCCTGCTCGAACCTCCACGCCGACGAGGCTGAGCAATATCCGCCCGCTTTGCGGCCGGTGACAGCTTCTGGTTCCTATCATTTGCGATGAACGTCGAACGTCACTTCAGGTGGATACGGCCATTCGAATGGCTGACCGCAATCCCCGGGCGATGTTCACGATGACGCGGTGACGTTCACTGTGACGGCTCCGGTCGGCCGGGCCAGACTCGCCGGACACCTAACTTCGCAACCGCGGGCACTGGCGGTTCACTACAGACGGCGACAGCTCGACAGTCGCACGGCACGCGATATCCGCCGTTCTGGACGGAGGCTGACCTCGATGCTGCTGCAGAGCCGGGCGTTCGGATCTGGCCATTATGTGCGCGCATGAGCTGCCACTTGGGACGCGGGTCGTGGGGCAATATCTCGGTGACCGCCGTCATGTGCCGACGGCGGTGTGGGGCCCTACCCTGCTGACTGATTGCGTCCACGCGTGGGTCGCTCCTTGGCTTGGCTGTGGCCCGACGGCGCGTCCGCTGTCCACTCGCTGCGAACCGGATCGGCACGCCGGTGGCATGGCCCGGCGCCGCGGCGTCCACGCTCGGGTGCCGGGTGGAGGGGCCTGATCCTGCTTCGAAGGCCAGGAGCCGGAATGTACCGTGTGCGGCATGCCGATTCTGCCGGTCGTGTTCGCAGCAGGCGACGAGGGCACTTGGCGCGTGCGGAGCGTGTCGGCGGTGGTGGGCGCGCCGCTGGCGGCGGCCGGACGGGTGGCGGTGCACGACGGGGCCCGCGTTGCTCCGCCGGGCGCCACCTGGGCACTTCGCGGAGTGGTGGGCCACGAGCGGTACGCCGGGGCGCGCGAGCACGAAGAACTCGCTGCCCGTTCGCCGCGCTTGGGGCGGCCCGAGGCGACGAGGGCGGCGCTGATCCCGATCAGGAAGTCGGAGGCCTGGTGGGCGCTCCCGCAGGACCAGCGGCGGGCGATCTTCGAGGAGCGGTCCCGGCACATCGCGACCGGCCTGAAGTACCTCCCTGCCGTGGCCCGTCGGCTGCACCACAGCCGGGACCTTGGCGAGCCGTTCGACTTCCTGACCTGGTTCGAGTTCGCGCCCGCCGACGAGGCTGGGTTCGACGAACTGGCCGCCATGCTGCGAGCGACGGACGAATGGGGCTTCGTTGAGCGCGAGGTCGATATCCGCCTGGAACGGTAGCAAGACCGCCGGAAGGAGTCAGGCCCAATGCCTGCTGCTCCGGCCAGTCCAGATTCGGTAGGAAGAACCCCCTTGGAACGACGTCCTGGGCTGACGCTGCGTGATGGACCCTCGAATTAGTCGCGGCGCACATCCCCGCCGTTCCGCACGCCGACTGGTGCGTGACGGCGCCGTGGGTGACCCCCCTTATGGGCACGCGGCGGGCACGGTCGTGCCCGGGGGCGGCGAACAGCATGGCGGCTGTGCCGATGTTCGCTACTATGCGTCACTCGGCGAACAGGTCGCTTCGCCGCTTGACGAACTCCTCGACGGACTCGGCGGGCCGGCCGGTGATTTCCTCGACCGTGGTGGTCATGCGGTCATACCGGTTCTCGCGATGTAGCCGGGCCACGGTGGCGATGTGCTCCTGGACGTACGATCCGAGCCCGGCGCGTGCGAGCACTTGCTCGGCCCACGTCTCCGGCGGGACGTCGACGTAGGAAACCGGCCTGTTCAGCGCGCGGGCGTACTCTTCGGCGATGCCATTCATGTCCTGCGATCGGGGGCCGGTCAGCTCGAAGACCCGGCCGATATATGGCCCCGGGTCGGTCAGGATGGTAGCGACGACCCGCGCGACGTCGTCGGTCACGATCGGCGAGGTGCGACCGGTCCCGAATGGGAGCCGGATGGTGCCGCTGTCGGCAATGGTGCGCGCGGCCAGGGTCGTGAACAACGGATTGTCCAAGAAGAGAGTGGGGCGAACGTGTACGACCGGAATCCCAGACCAGCTAAGCACCTGCTCCGACAGCCAGTGCAGCCGCTGATGGTGTGACTCGCTCATGCTGAGCGCGTTCATCTGGGACACGGTCATCTGGGAGATGGCGACGAGTGCATCCAGGTCGCCGACGGCACGGGCCACCGTCGCAACTGTGGCGGTGGCTTCGAGGTAGGACGGTGCCAGGCTCATGCTGTAGAACATCCGTTGGACCGAGTCGAGGGCCGTCGCGACATCTGCTGGCCGGGTGAGGTCACCGACGACGACGTCGGCGCCGACCGCGCGCAGGGCATCGGCGCGGTCGTCGTCGTGGTGCGCCATCGCTCGTACGGCCCGGCCGCGCTGACGCAGTAACGCCACAACCTTGCCGCTCACGCCGCCGACTCCCCCGCCAGCACCGGTCACCAGGATGAGACCAGGCTCAGCCATCGTCCGCCTCCTTTCGTTATCCCTGCCATCTTGCCGTGAAATCAGGGACACGACATCCCACTGCTCCCAACGGCACCCGACGCTGTAAACTGCCAAGCTGAGCACCGTTCGCCTGCTCTGCTCCCGTCTTCCTGACAGGCGCCGATCCCTTGCGAGCGGGTGCCACGTCTAGGTTCGGCGAAGCCGATCGCATGCGACGCGACCGCAGGGAGCGACCTAGACACGACGGCCGGGAGCGGGACAATTGACCGGCGAGGAAGACGGCACCCTGCTGCACCACGGCCTGCGTGGCCGAGTGGGCTAAGTGATCTGTGGCGTGTGGTAGCGGAGGGCCGGCGCGCGCCGGCCGGGCCTCCCCAAGGCTGAGGCCGGCGCCAGTGCCGGCCCGCGGCGCGCGCAGCGCGCCGCCTTGATCTAACTACGGCTCAATTCGGCAGTGGCGGCCATTGACACGGCCATTGGCGGCTGTCCTCCGTCGGGTGATGCGCGACACTCGTCCGCCAGCTGATCTGCGAGAGTCCAGAGCGCGGATCGCGGCATTATGCGGCCGTGGGGAGGAGGATCCGCCGACCTGATCAGCCGACGACTCCGATCTGGTCTACCGTAGTGTCCGGAACGCCGCGCGGAGCTCTTCGGAAAACAGCTGGGGCTCTTCCCAGGCGGCGAAGTGCCCGCCTTTGTCTGCCTCGTTGAAGTAGACGAGGTTGTGGTAAGCGTGCTTCACCCAGTGCCGCGGCGGCTGGAAGAGCTCGTCCGGGAACACGGTGTAGCCGACGGGGAGCTTGACGTGAGGCGGCGGATGCTTGAACGCGACCATTCCGCTTCGTCCGCCCTCCCAGTACAGCCGCGCGGCAGCGGCCGACGTGTTCGTCACCCAGTACAGCGTGATGTTGTCGAGGACGTTGTCCCGCGTGAGGCCGCCCGTTGGCTTTCCCTCGAGGAAGGCCCGGGAGATCTTCGCGTAGCTGTCGGCGTCGTGGTCGAGCATCCACGCCGCCATGCCGATCGGTGAGTCCAGCAACGGGTAGCCGATCGTCTGCGGGTGCTCGCCCATCTCGGCGATGTAGCCGCGCATGAAGACGCCGA
>Ga0070699_100001821_pt1 | contig 19340 bp, 17 predicted proteins | sample KBSK1503metaG_FD_65473 | JGI IMG/M metagenome (GOLD analysis project Ga0070699, IMG submission 65473) | Corn, switchgrass and miscanthus rhizosphere microbial communities from Kellogg Biological Station, Michigan, USA - KBS K1-50-3 metaG | ecosystem: Host-associated > Plants > Roots >... | reverse complement strand
TCCGCAGCATGGCCGTGATAGCAGCTTGGACGGCGGGGATGTTGGCGAGGGATTCGTTGGTCTTCTCCGACCAGCGGTAATGCGCCTCGGCACGCTGGCTCAAGCCAGCAATGGAGCGGCCAGGAGCAAGGTGGCGATCGCGCCTGAGCGCACCCACAGCACAGGGACCCCCGGCAGGGCTGGGAGCAATGTACGGCCCGCGCTCGGGCCCGCCTCGTCGTAGGCGGGCGTGTCAAAGCTACGGCGGGGGCCAGCCCGCTCAGGCCCGCTTCACGAGGCGAATGAGGTACAACAGGAGAAGGGCCCCTACGACCGCCGTCACGAGGGTCCCGAGGATGCCACCGGCCGCGATCCCGAACAGACTGAACACCCAGCCACCCAAAAACGCCCCGACGACGCCGATCACCAAGTCGCCCAGGACGCCGAATCCGCTACCCTTCATGATCTTACCCGCGAGAAATCCCGCAAGAATTCCGATAACGAGGAAGAGAATCAGGCTCTGGGTCGGCATCGCGCCCTCTTTTCCGGTGGAGGCATGGCTGCGGGCTCACGGCAGGATGAGAGTCATCGCCGCTTCGCGTGGCCGGGCAGAACCTATTGCGGACGCCAGCTTTCGCCAGCACACTAGCCCCGAGACGCTGGGATGGATCTCTTCGTAACGCGGACGATGGCCATGCGACCATGGTGCCCGCTGCTCGCGGCCACGCTCACCGCGCTTGCCTGCCGAACCCCAACCCCGCGCGAGCGGCTACTCGCGGCGGATTCCGCGCACGCGCGGGCCACCGCGACCAAAGGTCTGGCCGCCGGCTTCGCGCGGTACCTCTCCGACAGCGCGGTCTATCTCGAGCCGAATGTCGGCTACATCCGCGGCAAGACCCGGATCGCCGCGCATCTCGCGGGCGCCCCGGCCGGGACCGTCCTGAGCTTCCGACCTGCGCGGGCCGACGTCTCGGCGGACGGCGCGGTAGGCTACACCGTCGGCTGGACCGAGCTCTCGGTTCCCGGCGCCGGTATCCGTCACGGCAAGTACATCGCGTTCTGGCGACGGCGCGCCGACGGGCGCTGGGAAGTCGAGGCGTGGAACCGGAGCGGGGCGCCCGACGCCCCCGCCGCACGGCAGACAAGTCTGCCGACTGCCCCGGAGCGGGCCGGCCCCTTCCGAGCGGTGGACATGCCGACCGAGACGCGTAGGCTCTTCGCCGTGGACTCCGCGTTCGCGGCGGCGTCGGTCGCGCGGGGAGCGGCGGATGCGTTTGCCGAGTACGCGGCGCCCCATGCGGTCACCGTCGGCTCGGGTCCGGACTTCGTGGTCGGCCGGCAGGCCATCCGGGAGGAGCAGGCCGGCCCGCCGGGCCAGGTGCTCCAATGGGCGCCGGCCTTCGGCGGGGTCGGGCCGCTCGGCGACCTGGGCTGGACGGTCGGCGACTTCATCTTCACGGCGCCGGGCACGCCGCCGCGCGCGTTCTACGGGAAATACCTCACCGTGTGGGAGCGGACGCCGAGCGGCGGCTGGCGATTCGTGGTGGACGGGGGGAGCGGGAACCCGCAGCCGCAGAGGCTGGCCGTGCCGGCGGTGGAACCGAAGCCCTGAGGGAGCCCGGGGCGCGCGCGCTCACGCGCGAGGTCCGCGCGGCGTGAGCATCTTGCGGCGCCTTAATTAATCAGTTAATTATGTCCCCATGGCGACCGGCTCCTCCGCCCGTACCGACATCCTCGACGCCGCCCAGGCCCGCTTCGCCCGCCAGGGATTCGACGGTACCACCATCAAGCTCATCGCCGCCGACGCGGGCGTGAACAGCGCCCTCCTCTACTACTACTTCCGCGACAAGGAGCGGCTGTATCAGGCCGTGCTCGACCGCCTGGTGCAGGAGATGGTCCGCCGCGGCGTGCGGCGGCTCGAGGCCCCCGGCACGCCCGAAGAGAGGCTGCGAGGCTTTCTCGAGCTTCAGGGAGAGATCTTCGGGGGGCACCCGCACTTCTACCCGCTCCTGCTCCGCGAGTTGGTGGACCACGCGGCGGCGCGCGCGGTCGAGCAGATCAAGCTGGTCGCCGCGACCATGTTCCGCCGGCTCTGCGAGGTCGTCGAACAGGGTCAGCGCGAAGGCGCCTTTCGCGCCGATCTCGATCCGCGCTTCGCCGCCATCTCCTGCGTCTCGATGGTCGCCCACTTCTTCACCGCCCGGCCGGCCATCGGCCTGTTCCTGGGGCATTCGACCCAGGGCCCCCCTCGCGCGGTCGTCCAAGCCTACCTGCGCCATGCCGCGGATTTCGCCATCGCCGCGCTCTCGGCACCGAACCTGGCTCCGGCCCGCGCCCGCTTCAAAGGATCCGCCCGATGAGATCCCTCCCGCTCCTCCTCCCTCTCTCACTCGCCCTCGCCTGCGGCCGGAACGACGGCCGGATCCGCGGCATCGGCACCCTCGAGGCGGTGGAAGTGGACGTCGCGCCGATGTCGCCGGCCCGGGTTGTCGCGATGTACGTGGAGGAAGGGGCGAGGGTTCGCGTCGGGGATACGCTCGTCACCCTGACCCAGCCGACGAGCCGCCCCGACGTGGATCAGCGGCGGGCGCGCCTGGCGTCCGCGGAGGCGGCGCTCCGGGAGCTCGTCGCGGGCTCGCGTCCGCAGGAGATCGAGCGGGCCCGTGCCGACCTCGCTGCGGCGACGGCCGAGGCGGACCGGGCCGCGCGCGACTACTCGCGGAATCGGCCGCTCGGCGAGACCGGCGCGATCAGTCGCCAGGCACTCGACGCCGCCCGGTCCGCCGCGGAGCTCGCCGCCGCGCGGCGGGACGCCGCTCGCGAGACTCTTCGCCTGCTCGAGGAGGGGGCGCGTCCCGAGCGGATCCAGGCGGCCCGGGCGGAAGTGGCCACGGCGCGGGCGGCGCTTGCGGCCGCCGAGGCCACGGTGGCCGACCTCGTGCTCACCGCGCCGGTGAGTGGAACGGTGCTCTCCCGGAACGCGGAGCCGGGCGAGATGCTCGGCGCCGGACAGTCCGCGCTCACCCTGGGCGAGGTGCGGCGGCCCTGGACGCGCGTCTACGTGTCCAGTCTCGTGGTGCCGCGGGTCCGCGTGGGGCAGACCGCCGTCGCCACGCTCGACGGGATGCCCGACGCCCGCTTTCCTGGGCGGGTCGTCGCGGTGAACGATCGCGCGGAGTACACGCCCCGCATCGCCCTGACCGAAAAGGAGCGGGCCGACCTGCTCTTCGGGGTGAAAGTCGTGTTCGACGACAGCACCGGTACGCTCAAGCCGGGGCTCCCGGCCACGGTCGAGATCCTCGCCGAGGGCCCGGCGCGGTGAGCAACGGCGCGGGCGGGCGGGCGCTCGACGTCGAGACCCGGGGACTCCGGAAGACCTTTGGCGATCTGGTCGCGCTGGACGGTCTCGACCTCGCCATCCGGCGGGGCGAGGTCTTCGGGCTGCTCGGTCCCAACGGATCCGGCAAGACCACGACCATCAGGATGCTCTGCGGCCTGGTGATGCCGACCGCCGGGGACGCGACGGTCGTGGGAATCGACGTTCGCACCGGCTCCGAGCGGATCCGGCGTCGGATCGGATACATGTCGCAGCGATTCGGGCTGTACGAGGACCTGACGGTCGCCGAGAATCTGCGCTTCTATGCCGCCGTCTACGGTCTCGAGGGCGCGGAGCTCACGACTCGCTGCGCCGAGACGCTGGCGGAGCTCGGCCTGGCCGAGCGGGCGGCGCAGCTCGCCGGGACGCTGAGCGGGGGATGGAAGCAGCGGCTCGCCCTGGCGTGCGCCATCGCGCACCGCCCCGACCTGCTCTTCCTTGACGAGCCGACGGCGGGCGTCGATCCGGCGAGCCGGCGCCTTCTGTGGCGATGGATCTACGGCCTGGCGGAGCGGGGGACCACGATTCTCGTCACCACCCATTACATGGACGAGGCGGAGCGGTGCCAGCGGCTGGCGTTCCTCTCCCGGGGGCATCTGATCGGCCTCGGCACCAAGGATGAGATCCTCGCCCAGTTCGGGCAGCACAGCATCGAAGACGTGTTCGTCGAGCTCCAGCGGCGGGACGAGGGGGCGGTGGTCTGATGCTCGCCTGGGCGCGGCGCTGGACGCTCTGGCCGATGCTTTGGAAGGAGTTCGTCCAGCTCCGGCGCGATCGGTTCACCCTGGCCATGATGGTGGGCATCCCCGCGGTCCAACTGCTCCTCTTCGGCTTCGCGATCCAGACGGAGGTGCGCCACATCCGAACGCTCGTGCTGGACGAGTCGAAGACCTCGGAGAGCCGGGCGCTGGTCCGGGTGATGACCAACACCGGGAACTTCGATTTCGTGGGGGCCGCGGCCTCCCGCGCCGAGCTCGCCGACCGGATCGGGCGGGGCGAGGCGGGCGCGGCCGTGGTGATCCCGCCCGGGTTCATGGCCGATATGCGCCGGGGCCGCGCGGCGGAGGCGCAGATCATCGTCGATGCCGCCGACCCCATGGCTTCGAGCGCCGCGATGTCGGGCGCGGCGCAGGCGGCCCAGGCCCGGGCGCTCGAGCTCGTGGGGCAAGGAACGGCCCGTCCGCCGCTCGACGTCCGCATCCGGCCATGGTACAACCCGGGGCTCCGCAGCGCGGTCTACATCGTGCCGGGTATCGTCGGCGTGTTGCTCTCGATGACCATGGTCATGATCACGAGCATGGCGGTCGTGCGCGAGCGCGAGCGCGGCACGCTCGAGCAGCTGGTCGTCACCCCGATCAGCAAGACCGGGCTCATGCTCGGCAAGCTGATCCCGTTCCTCGCGATCGGCTACGTCCAGATGTCGATCGTGCTCCTGCTGGGCCGGCTGGTCTTCGATGTGCCCTTCCGGGGCAGCCTGCTGGCGCTGTACGGGATCACCCTCGCGTTCATCGTGGCGAACCTGGGCCTTGGGCTCCTCGTGTCGAGCGTGGTGCGCACCCAGACGCAGGCCATGCAGCTCAGCTTCTTCTTCCTGATGCCGAACATCCTGTTGTCCGGCTTCATGTTTCCCCGCGAGGCCATGCCGGCGCCCGCGCAGTGGCTGGGCGCCCTCTTGCCGCTCACGTACTATCTGCGGATACTGCGAGCTATCTTGCTCCGGGGCGTGGGCGCGGCGCAGGTCTGGCCGGAAAGCCTAGTCCTGATGGGCTTCGCGTTCGCGCTGGTCGCGCTGAGCGTCCGGCGGTTCTCCAAGACGATCGAATAGACATCCCCGAGCCCGCATGATCACCGTTCGGCCCGGTTCCCCGGCCGTCCTGGGTGCGCACTGGGACGGTGAGGGGACCAACTTTGCGCTTTGCTCCGAGCATGCCACCGCGGTGGAGCTCTGCCTGTTCGACGGACCGGACGACGCCAAAGAGGCGCTCCGCGTGCCGTTCAAGGAGCGCACCGGCTCCGTCTGGCACGCCTATTTGCCCGATCTCATGCCGGGACACCTGTACGGATACCGGGTGCACGGTCCGTGGGCGCCGGCCCGGGGCCACCGCTTCAACCCCGCCAAACTGCTCCTCGACCCATATGCGCGGGCGATCAGCGGCACGATCCGCTGGAGCGACGCGCTCTCCGGGCACGTAGTCGGCCACCCCGAGCAGGACCTGGTGCCAGATCCCCGGGACAGCGCCGGGGGCCTCCCCAAGTGCGTCGTGGTCGAGCCGGCGTTCACCTGGGGTGACGATCGGCCGCCCCGCACGCCCTGGGCCGACACCGTCCTGTACGAGTGCCACGTGAAGGGCATGACGATGCGGCACCCGGAGGTGCCCGGACCGCTGCGCGGCACCTACCTCGGCCTCGCCAGCGAGCCGATTCTCCGGCATCTCCGGAGCCTGGGCGTGACGGCCGTCGACCTGCTGCCGGTCTGCCACTTCGTCACCGAGCGCGTGCTCAGCGACCGGGGGATGGTCAACTACTGGGGCTACAATCCCATCGGCTACTTCGCGCCGGACCTCCGCTACGCCACCGGCCGGCTCGGGCAGCAGGTCACGGAGTTCAAGACGATGGTGAAGCGGTTTCACCGCGTCGGCATCGAGGTCGTTCTCGACGTCGTCTACAACCACACCGCGGAGGGCAATCACCTCGGGCCTACCCTTTGTTTCCGCGGTATCGACAACGTCGCCTACTACCGTCTGGACCCCACGAACCCCCGGCACTACCTCGACTACACCGGCTGCGGGAACACGCTCGACATTCGCCGCCCCGAGGCGCTCCGGCTAGTGCTCGACAGCCTCCGGTACTGGGTGGAGGAGCTCCATGTGGACGGGTTCCGCTTCGACCTGGCGCCCGTCCTTGGCCGAGACCCGGACGAGTTCGACCCCCGCGCCCGGTTCTTCGAGATCGTGCGGCAGGATCCGATCCTCGCCGGAGTGAAGCTGATCGCCGAGCCATGGGACATGGGTCCCGGCGGGTATCAGCTGGGCCGGTTCCCGGCCGGCTGGGCCGAGTGGAACGGGAAGTACCGGGACAGCGTCCGCGCGTTCTGGCGGGGCGATCCGGGGCAGCTCCCGGAGCTCGCCACGCGGCTCGCCGGTAGTCCCGATCTGTTCGAGGCCGCCGGCCGCCCCCCCCAGGCGGGCGTCTGCTTCGTGACCTGCCACGACGGGTTCACGCTGCTCGACCTCGTGAGCTACGAGCGAAAGCACAACGAGGCGAACGGCGAGGATAACCGGGACGGCGGCGAGCACAACCTGAGCCGCAACTGGGGTGTCGAGGGGACGACCGAAGCCGGGCACATCACCCGGATGCGGGAGCGGATGCAACGCAACTTCCTCGCGACGCTGGCGTGCTCCCTCGGCGTGCCCATGCTCTCGCATGGCGACGAGATCGGCCGGACGCAGCACGGCAACAACAACGGCTACTGCCAGGACAACCCCACGACCTGGATCGACTGGCAGCTGACGCCTGCGCGCGCCGAGCTCCTCGAGTTCACCCGGGCGCTGTTCCGCCTGCGGGCGGCGATTCCGCTCTTCCGGCGCCGCACGTTTCCGGCGCCGGCCACCGCCGACCGCCCCGCGGAGCTCCAGTGGCTCCGGCCCGACGGCGCGCCGATGGCCGCCGACGACTGGACTCACGCCCACGCCCACGCGCTGGGCATGCTGCTGTCCGGCGGGGCGGACGCGGTGCTGGTCCTTCTCAACGCGGGCGGCCGTGCGCGGGGCTTCACGCTGCCCCCCCTGCCCGGGCCGGGCACCTGGCGGGACCTGCTCCGGACGAGCCTCACCGACAGCGAGCCGGCCCATGGGGTGGCCGGCGTTCCGTCCCGCTCGCTCGCGCTGCTCCGGTTCGAGGCATCGGGATGAGCGGAGCCGCCCGCCCTCCGATCCTCGCCACCTACCGCCTCCAGCTCCACGCGGGCTTCCCCCTCTCCCGCGCCCGGGACCTCGTCCCGTACCTCTCGCGGCTCGGCATCTCCCACCTGCACGCATCGCCCGTCCTCCGGGCCCGGGCGGGGAGCACGCACGGGTACGACGTCGTGGACCCGGGCCAGCTCAATCCCGAGCTGGGCGACGAGGAGGGGCTCGAGCGCCTGGTGGGGGCGGCGCGGCACCACGGGATGGGGATCGTGCTCGATATCGTGCCGAACCACATGGCCACGTCGCCGGAGAACTGGCGCTGGGAGGACGTGCTGACCCATGGGCCGGCCTCACCGTACGCGCGCTGGTTCGACATCGAATGGCGGGCCGGCGGCCCGGAGCTGCACAGCCGCGTGCTCATTCCGATCCTGGGAGAGGCGCGCCCCACCGTGCTCGCCCGGGGCGAGCTTCAGGTCGTATTCGCGGCCCACGCGCTCCGCGTGCGCTATCACGAGCACACCTTCCCCCTGGATCCTTCCACCTGGCCCCTGGTGCTCGAACAGGCTCTCCGCGAGTGCGCGGCGGATCTGGGCCCGGATCACGCCGCCACTCGCGAGCTGCGGGAGACCATGGTGGCGCTGCACCGTCTGCCTCGGCGCGCCGCCCGCAAGGCCAAGACGATCGCCCGGCGCCGGCGCCTTGCGGGCGAGGGCCTCCGCCGCCTGCGGCGGCTGTGCACCCAGGCACCCGAGGTGCGCCGCCGGGTCGAGCGGGCGGCCAGCCGCTTCGCCGAGGGCCCGGAGGGCGTCGCGCGCATGCGCCGCCTGCTCGACCTCCAGGCGCACCGGCTGGTCCATTGGCGCCGGGCGGCTCGCGAGATCAACTATCGTCGCTTCTTCGATGTGAACGACCTGGTGTCGCTTCACATGGAAGACCCGGAGGTCTTTGCCCGGAGCCACGCGCTGGTGCTGGATTGGATCCGGGCCGGCTACGTGGACGGTCTGCGAGTCGATCACCCGGATGGCCTTCTCGACCCGCTCGGCTACTTCCAGTGGCTGGCGGAGCACGCGTTCCCCGGTGACGAGGCGAGGCGACGCGTATTCGTCGAGAAGATCCTGTCGCACGGAGAGCGGCTGCGCGACGGGTGGCCCGTTGCCGGGACGACCGGCTACGACTTTCTGAATGAGGTCGAGGCGTTGTTCATCGACCCGGACGGCGTCGCCCAGATCGAGCGGGACTATCGCCGCGTCGTTCGCCGGCACGTGGGCTTCAGCATCGCGGCGCTCGACGGCAAGCGCCGGGCGCTCGCCACCGGGCTCTCCGCGGGCGTGCACCGCCTCGCCGAGCGGTTGTTGCGGCTCGCCGGGCCCGGCGGCCCGGCCCGGGTGCGTCCGCACGACCTCGCGCGCGCGATCACCGAGACGATCGTCCACCTCCCGGTCTACCGCACGTACGTCGACGATCGGCGGGCAGACCCGGCCCCGGCCGATCGCGCGCTCCTCGAGGACGCGCTTGCCGCCGCGCGGCCGAGCGGGCGGGCGCCGGCCGCGGCGTTCGACATGCTGGCCGCGGCGCTGTCGGGCTCGCCGGCACCCGGTTCGCCCGATGCCGAGCGCCTGCGCCGCCGTTTCGTGCAGCGGTTCCAGCAGGTCAGCGGTCCCGCGGCCGCCAAGGGGGTCGAGGACACCGCCGCCTATGTTCACGTCCCCCTCTTGTCCCGCAACGAGGTGGGCGGATCGCCCGACGCGCCCCTCGTCGATGCGGCAACGGGCCTGCACGAGGGCAACGCCCACCGCGCGGCGTGCTGGCCCCACACGCTCCTCGCGGTTACGACGCACGACACGAAGCGCTCGGCCGATGTCCGGTCCCGGCTCGACGTCCTGTCGGAGCTGCCGGACGAGTGGGAGGAGCGGGTCTACCGGTGGCGCCGGTGGAACCGCGACTTCCGCACCAAGGCCCGGGGTCAGCTGCTGCCTGACCCCAACACCGAGTACCTGGTATATCAGACCCTGGTGGGCGCGTGGCCGCTCGAGCTGCTCGGTCAGGCCCCGGACGCACTTCCCGCTGGGGCTCTCGCCGCGTTCCGCGACCGGATCGCCGCCTATGCCCAGAAAGCCGCCCGCGAAGCGAAGACCGAGACCAGCTGGGTCGACCCGGACGCCGAGTTCGAGGCCGCGCTCGACCGGTTCGTGCGCTCGGCGCTCGAGCCGTCGCTCGCGTCCGACTTTCTCGCGGATCTCATCGGGTTCGTGGGCCGGGTCGCGCGGCCGGGTCTCTGGAACGCTCTCGCCCGCCTGCTGCTTCACCTCACCGCGCCGGGCGTGCCCGACGTCTATCAGGGCGACGAGTTGTGGAACTTCGCGCTGGTGGACCCCGACAACCGCCGCCCGGTGGACTTCGAGTACCGGGCCGGGCTGCTCGACGAGCTGACGGGGGACTTCGAGGACGACGCCGAACGGCCGGCTCTGCTCCGCGGGCTGGTCGAACGGCCGGAGGACGGGCGGGTGAAGCTCCACGTGCTCCAGCGTGCGCTGCACCTGCGGCGCCGCATGCCCGGGGTCTTTCTCGGCTCGAGCTACGAGCCGCTCTCGGCCGAGGGCCCGGCCTCGCCGCATGTGTTCGCCTATCTCCGGCGCGGCGCGGAGGGGGCGGTCGTCGTCGCCGTGCCTCGCCTCATCACGCGCGGGCTCATGCCGGGTCACCTCCCGCCGGCGCGGTGGACGTGGTCCGGCACCCACCTCCGCCTTCCGGCGGCGCTGGCCGGAACCGTCTGGACCAGTCCCCTCACGCTGGAGACGGTCACCCCGGACGCCGATGGGGTAGACGTTGCCGACGTGTTCGCTACCTTGCCCGTGGCGCTCCTGGTGGCCACGCCGCCGGCGTGACCACGGACCGGTTCTCTTCTCTCATCGACGCCCCATGCCCTTGAGCCCGCTGCCGCCGGGCACCGTGCCCGAGCTGACCGACGCCGCGGCCAAGCCTCCGGGCGGGCTGCCGGACAAGGATGGGCTTCGGGACCGCGTCGACGACCTGGCCGAGCGCACGGCCAAGCTCCAGACGGCGCTGTTCGCCGAAGGCACGCGATCGCTGCTGGTGGTGCTCCAGGGGCGGGATGCGGCCGGCAAAGACGGCGTCGTGCGGCATCTCTTCGGCCGGCTCAATCCCATGGGACTCGAGCTGACCAGCTTCAAGGTCCCGACGGCGCTCGAATTGAGCCACGATTTTCTCTGGCGGGTGCATCACGCGGTGCCGCCGAAAGGCAAGATCGGGATCTTCAATCGCTCGCACTACGAGGACGTGCTCGTCGTGCGGGTGCACGGGCTGGTGCCGGCGACCGTATGGGGCGCCCGCTACGACCAGATCAACGGGTTCGAGCGGCACCTCACCGAGAACGGTGTGACGATTCTCAAGTTCTGTCTGCACATCTCACGGGAAGAGCAACGGAAGCGGCTGCTGGCGCGGCTCGACGACCCGGAGAAGAACTGGAAGTTCAACGCGGACGACCTGCGGGAGCGGGACCGGTGGGACGCCTACACCGAGGCCTATGCCGACGCATTGAGCCGAACGAGCACGACGTGGGCGCCGTGGTACGTCGTGCCGGCGGACCGGAAGCCGGCCCGCGACCTGCTGATTGGGGAAGTCGTGCTCGAGGCACTGGAGCGAATGAAGCCGGCGTATCCACCGGTGCCGGGGGAGGTGGCCGAGCTCAAAAGGTTGTTGCGAGCGTGAGGGTCAGCTTTGCCCGTCGGGGCCGACCAGCACGACCGCGACGGAGTTGCCCATCACCAGGTACGGGGCCCGGTCGCCCACCACCTGGATCATGGTGTTGACCAGGTTCTGGTTGTTGGACGAAAACCGGATCGCGATCTGATACGTCGAGCTGGTGCCGCCGCTGGGCGGGACGAAATTCTCGAATTCCAGCGTGTAGTCCGGCCGGGAGAAGCTGAAGCCGGTCCCGAGGTATGGCACCAGCTCCGGCGGCACGACGCCCGGTCCGGGCGCGCTCGGCCACTGGCCCGTGTCGTAGAACTTCGTGAAGGCCGCAAGCCGCACGTTCTCCATGTCGGCCGTGGCCTGCGCCGTCAGGGCCCGGTGCTTGAGCTCGATGTACCGCATGACCATCATGCCCGCGAGAATCGCCATCACCAGCATGGCGATCAGGATCTCGGGCAGGGTGAACCCGCGACGGTCTCGGCGGCTCATCGGTGCGACCTCAGCGTGAGCACGCGGAAGCTGTTGCCCACGAACCCCGGGAGCGAATCCCCCGAGTTGAGCGTGAGCTGTATCGGCCCGTTCGTGCCCCGCAGCACGTACCGGTCGCCCTCGCGCTGCTCGTAGGAGATCCCGGCCGCGTTGGACCCGGCTTCGGCGAGGCTGCGTGGCAGACGTCCTTGGGCGATCCGGAACCGCTCGATGCGCTGCATGGTCGTCGCCATGTTGATCCGGAGACTGGCGTCCTGCGTCTCCCGGGACTCCACGGGCGGTGGCGGAGGAAACAACCAGGCCGGCTGCTCGACCGCGATGTAGACGCCCAGGCCGAGGATGATGGTGAGGCCGACGGCGACGACCGGTGAGACGCGGCTCTGCTCCCGGCGGCGGACCTCCTCGGCCGCGCGCTCCGCCGCCCGCTCCTCGCTCTGCTTCCGCACGACGTCCACCGCCGCGTCAAACAGCGCTTGCTTGTTCGCAGGGGCGGGGACCATCCGATCAGCCATCGTCGCGTCCGTCCGCGGTCAGGGAGAACCTGCATCACCGGCGAGGGCCCGGGCCACCTGGCCGGGAAACTCGCGGATGTCTATCGGCTTCGTGATGTAGCCGTCGAAACCCGCCTGCAAGGCGCGGTCCCGGTCGCCGCTCATCGCGTGGGCCGTGAGCGCCACCACCCGGAGCCGCCGATAGGGCGAGCGCCGGATCTCGTCTAGTAGCGCGAACCCATCCTTGCCCGGCAACTGGATGTCCATGAGCACCAGCTCGGGATCGGTGCTCGCGATCGTCTCGAGCAGACCCTCGCCGTTCCAGAGGCCAATGACTTGGTGCCCCTTCAGACTCAGCAGCGCCCGAAAGAGCTTCATGTTGTCCGGGCTGTCCTCGACGATGAGGATTCGCGATACCGACACGGCCCTCCGGAAGCAGCAAAAAACGAACCAGTGGGAGCGCAAGAGTCGGGCCACTCTGACGGTCCGGCAACGTGGCGCAACCCCCAACCCGAGGTCGAGCGCCTTCTCCGGGGATCTCCCCCGCCGTGCAACGTGAGCATAATGACCGGAGGCGCGCGGTTCGCTTCTGGGCGCACAGTTCCTGCTCGATGCGCTCGAGTGCGTCGCAGCGGGCGCTGGCTCCGGATGATCGAGAATGGCATCGGTCCGTTGAGAATGACTCGACATAGCGCTACGATTCCGCCCTGCTCGTGGAAGCTCTGCCTCGCCCCGTACGCTCGAGTCCTCCCATGCCTGTACCCCCTGGCTGACTGTGCGTCCCGACGCGATGGCCGTGATCGGACTGGGCGCGATCGGCGGGTCCGTGGCCTGGCAAGCGCGCCTCGCCGGCGTTCCCCGGGTCGTCGGCTTCTCCCCTGAGCGGGCCGAGGGGACCGCAGCGCTCGAGGCTGGCGCCATCGCCGAGCTGGCCGACTCTCCGGGCCAGGCCGTCCGTGGCGCCTCCCTGGTGGTACTGGCGACTCCGCCCCGTATCACCCTTCAGCTTATCAGCCGGCTGGCCCCTCTCCTTGAGTCCGGATCCGTCCTGACGGATGTGGCGAGCGTGAAGACGGCGGTTGTGGGCCAGGCCGTCGCGGCCGGGCTCTCCGCGCGCTTCGCGGGCGGGCACCCCCTTGCAGGCACCCACGGGTCCGGGTTCGCCTACGCCCGGCCGGACCGACTCAAGGCGTGCGTGGTGTACGTCTGCCCGACCGGCCCGGAAGGGGACGGGGCGGCCCGGCGCGTCATGGCCTTCTGGGAGCGCACCATGGACGCGTACCCGGTGCTGATCGATCCGCGCGTGCATGATCGGCAACTGGCCTGGACCAGCCATTTGCCCCAGGCCGTAGCGTATGCGCTGGCGAAGACCATGGCCGACCGCGTGCCCGGCGGGGCGGCCTTCGGGTCTGGGGCCCGCGACACCACCCGCCTCGCCGCCAGCAGCCCCGAGCTGTGGCTCGACATCTTCCGGGAAAACCGCGGCCCGGTCGTGGATGCCCTGGACGGAGCCGTCGCCGGCCTTGCGGAGCTCCGTCGCCTGGTCGCCGCTGGCGACGAAGCCGAGCTCCGGACCTACCTCGCACGGGCGGCGGCCTTTCGGCGGGGACTCGACCCATGATCATCGGCGGGACCGTCCGCGTCCCCGGCGACAAGAGCCTCACCCACCGCGCTCTCCTGCTCGGCGCGCTCACGCCGGGCGTGAGCCACATCGGCGGTGCGCTCACTTCCCTCGATGCGCGTTCGAGCGCGAGGGTCCTGCGGCAACTGGGCGCCGAGGTGAGCGCGCTCCGGTCCGAGGCGCTGGTGGTCATCCGGGGCCGAAAGCGATTCCGCCGCCCCGAGCACCGCCTCGACTGCGGCAACTCCGGCACCACCACCCGCCTCGTCCTCGGGCTCCTCGCTGCGCACCGGTTCGCCGCGACGCTCACCGGCGACGCTTCCCTGCGGCGGCGCCCCATGCGCAGGGTCACCGTGCCCCTCGGCGCGATGGGCGCCCGGTTCACCGAGCTTGCCGGCCGGGACGGGCTTCCGCTTGAGGTGCGGGGCGCGCCCCTCGCGCCCCTCCGGTACGAGCTTCCCGTCTCCAGTGCGCAGATCAAGAGCGCCCTCCTCTTCGCGGGTCTTGCCGGCGGCGTCTCGGTGTCGCTCCGGGAGCCGCACGGCCGCTCCCGGGATCACACCGAGCGCCTGCTCCGCGCGTTCGGCTACCGGGTGGACGAGCGGGACGGCTGGGTCGAGTTCGCGCCGACCGGGCGGCTCGAGCCGTTCTCGATGCAGGTTCCGGGGGATCCGTCGTCGGCGGCATTCATCGTGGGCGCCGCCGTGCTTGCCCAGCGCGGCGAGGTCCGTATCGCGGGCGTCGGGCTCAATCCCACCCGCACGGGCTTTCTGGACGTTCTCCGGCGAATGGGGGCACAGCCCGTGGTCGACAACGTCGAGACCCGCTACGGCGAGCCGGTGGGCGACCTGGTCGTGGGGCCTGCCGCGCTCCGGGGCACTGAGGTCGGCGCCGGCGAGATCCCCGGCCTCATCGACGAGATCCCGATGCTCGCGGTGCTGGCTTCGCGCGCCGCGGGCACGACGACCTTTCGCCAGGTGGGCGAGCTGCGGGTGAAGGAGAGTGACCGCCTCGGTCTGATCGCGGCGAATCTCCGCACGGTGGGCGCGCGGGCCGAGGTCGTGGGTGACGACCTCCACGTGGAGGGCGGGGACGAGCCGTCCCGGGGGCGAGTCCGTACCGCGGGCGACCACCGCCTGGCCATGGCGTTCGCCGTTCTGGGCACGCTTCCTGGGGCGCGGGTGTCGGTGGACGACATGGCCTGTGCCGCCGTGAGCTTCCCCGACTTCCGCGCCACGCTGCGATCCATCCGACGGCGGGCCGGATGAGCGGGAGCGTCATCGCCATCGACGGGCCGGCTGCGTCCGGCAAGTCCACGACGGCCCGGGCCGTCGCTGAGGCGCTGGGATTCCAGCACCTCGACTCGGGGGCGCTGTATCGCGGCGTCACCCTCGTCGCGCTGCGGGAGGCGGCTGACCGGAGCGGGGTGGACGAGCCGTTTCGCGTGGCGGAGCCGGAGACGATACTCCGCACCGCCGAGGATTGGGGGCTCCGGCTGCTTCCGGACGGCCATGGGTTCAGCGCCTATCTCCAGGGCGAGCCGGTGGACGCGTCAATCCGCGCGCCGGACGTCACGGCGCACGTCTCCGCGATCTCCGCCATTCCGGTCGTCCGGGAGTGGGTGAACACCCACCTCCGGGCGACGGTCCGGGCCGGGATGGATGTGGTCGTCGATGGGCGGGACATCGGCACGGTCGTGTTTCCCGATGCCGTGCTGAAGATCTTCCTCACGGCGACGCCCGAGGCCCGGGCGGGGCGCCGTCTGGCGCAGCGGGGGGTGCCGACGGATTCCGGGACCGTCGCGGAGGAGGCCGACTTGCTGGCGGCCCGGGATCGGGCCGACGCGAGCCGAACGGTCGCGCCGCTGCGGCGGCCCGACGACGCGATCGATCTGGATACGACCAACCTCGGGTTCCCAGAGCAAGTGGAACGGATTGTCACGCTTGCGCGAACCCGGCTTCCTGGATAGGCTTAGCGGCTTCCCCCGCGGCATTCCCGCTGCGGACGGAGCCTGACCCTCGAGCCCGCGGCCGTTTCGGCGCGGTCGTGCAAAGGATACTCGTCGTGCCCAGTCTCGACACCACCCTGAAGGCCCCCGCCGAGATCGCCTCCCCCACCGGTCTCCGTGTCCGTCCCGATCTCTACGACGAGGAGTATTCGGAGCAGGACTACGAGCAGATGCTCTCGATGTACGAGGGCACGATGTCCCAGATCGCCGAAGGGGAGATCGTCAAGTCCAAGGTCCTTCGGGTCACCGAGAACGCGGTCATCCTCGATGTCGGCTTCAAGTCCGAGGGCTCTGTGCCCCTGGACGAATTCAAGGAGACCCCGAAGGAGGGTGAGGAGGTCGAGGTCTTCCTGGAGCACCTGGAAGACCAGGAGGGCGCCGTCGTCCTCTCGAAGAAGAAGGCCGACTTCATGCGGGTCTGGGAGAAGATCCGCGTGGCCTACGAGTCGGACCAGCCGGTGGAGGGCACGCTGGTCAAGAAGATCAAGGGCGGCGTGGTGGTGAACCTGATGGGCGTCGATGCGTTCCTGCCGGGCAGCCAGATCGCGCTCCGCCGGGTCCCGAACATCGACGAGCTCCTCGGCCACACCTACGAGTTCAAGATCATCAAGCTCAACAAGCGGCGCCGGAACATCGTCGTGAGCCGCCGCGTGATCCTCGAAAACGAGCGGGCGCACAAGCGCGAGCACCTGATGAAGGAGCTCGCCGTGGGTCAGGTGCGGAAGGGCGTGGTCAAGAACATCACCGACTTCGGCGCCTTCATCGATCTCGGCGGCGTGGACGGCCTCCTGCACATCACCGACATGTCGTACGGCCGCGTCTCCCACCCCACGGAGATGGTGCAGATCGGCGCCGAGGTCGAGGTCAAGATCCTCGACATCGACTGGCAGCGCGAGCGCATCAGCCTCGGCATGAAGCAGCTCCAGACGTATCCGTGGAAGGACGTTGCAGGGAAGTTTCCGGTCGGCACGCGGGTGCAGGGCAAGGTCGTCTCGATCACCAACTACGGGGCGTTCGTCGAGATCGAGCCGGGGATCGAAGGCCTGGTCCACATCTCCGAGATGAGCTGGACCCGGAACGTCCGCCATCCCTCGAAGATCGTGTCCATCGGCGAGACGATCGAGGCCGTCGTGCTCAAGGTGGACGAGGCCGAGGAGAAGATCTCCCTCGGCATGAAGCAGACGGAGCAGGACCCGTGGATGGTGCTGCCGCTCAAGTACCCCGTGGGTACCCGGATCAGCGGCAAGGTCCGCAACCTGACCAGCTTCGGCGCGTTCGTCGAGATCGAGCCCGGCATCGACGGCCTGATCCACATCTCCGACATGAGCTGGACCAAGCGGGTACAGCATCCGTCGGAGGTCGTGAAGAAGGGCGACGCGGTGGACGTCGTCATCCTCAACATCGACGCCGAGAACAAGCGGATCTCGCTCGGTCTCAAGCAGGCCCAGGACGATCCCTGGCTCCATATCGGCGAGACCTATCCGATCGGCATGGAGCTCCGTGGCAAGGTGCTTCGCCTGATGGACAAGGGCGTGGTGGTGGACGTCGGCAACGACATCGAGGGCTTCGTCCCCATGTCCCAGCTCGGCCTGCCCAACCTGGAGAACCCGGCCGACGCGGTGAAGGAAGGCCAGCCCGTGGAGCTCAAGGTGCTCGAGGTGGATCCGATCCACCACCGCATCGTGCTTGCCGCGGTCAGCTGGCCGCCCGAGGAGCCGGCCCCCGAGGCACCGCCCCTGGCCTGACCAGCGGCGATACTCTCTCGTCCGAACGGGCTCCGGTGACGGGGCCCTTTTTTAATTCGTTCACCACGGAGGACACCGAGGACACAGAGAAGCACGGAGGGGCTCTACCCGAGGAGTCGACGGATTCCGAGCCTTAGGCGATCGACGCTCGTCGCCTCGACGATGAGGCGGCTTTTGACCACGAAATCGAAGCGGTATCCGCAATCGAGCCAATGACCAGTCCTGTCACATCGTTGCCCAGATGCGGGACGAGAGCCATGAGTGGTCAAGACCGTACCGCCGCTGTCCCACCGTCGGCGGACCCTCGCGGCGCGATCAAGATCGTTTTCTTCCTCCGTGTCCTCCGTGGTGAATCCCTCCCCCTTCTATTCAACGTTATATTCACGCGACGATGCCCGATTCCCGCGCCCGCCTCGAAGATCTGCATCACCGCCAGGCCCTCGCCGAGCAGGGCGGCGGCGCCGCGCGGATCGCGCAGCAGCACCAGAAGGGGAAGCTCACGGCCCGGGAGCGCCTCGACCTCCTGCTGGATGAGGGCAGCTTCGTCGAGCTCGATCGCTTCGTCACCCACCGCGCCACCGACTTCGGGCTGGCGGACCAGATCTACCCCGGCGATGGCGTGGTCACCGGCTACGGCCGGATTGACGGACGCCCGGTCTACGTCTTCTCCCAAGACTTCACCGTCTTCGGCGGCTCGCTTTCCGAGGCGCACGCGGAGAAGATCTGCAAGATCATGGACCTCGCCGTCCGCAACGGCTCCCCGGTGATCGGCCTCAACGACTCCGGCGGCGCGCGCATCCAGGAAGGGGTCGTCTCGCTCGGCGGCTACGCCGACATCTTCCTGCGGAACACGCTCGCCTCAGGTGTCGTCCCCCAGCTCAGCGCGATCCTCGGTCCCTGCGCCGGCGGGGCGGTCTACAGCCCAGCGATCACCGACTTCACCTTCATGGTCCGGGGCGTGAGCTACATGTTCGTGACCGGCCCGAACGTCGTGCGCACCGTGACGCACGAGGAAGTCACCTTCGAGCAGCTGGGCGGCGCGGACGTACACGGCGCGACGTCGGGCGTCTCGCACTTCACCTGCGACACCGAGCCCGAATGCCTTCAGGCCATGAGGGAGCTGGTCGGCTTCGTCCCGCTCAACAACCTCGATGAGCCGCCGGTCCGTCCCACGCGGGACCCCGACGACCGGCGCGACGAGGCCCTGCTCGACGTCATTCCCGACAGCGCGTCCAAGCCGTACGACATGCACGACGTGATCCGGCGCGTCGTGGACGACGGCGGCTTCCTCGAGGTGCACCGGGGATACGCCGACAACATTCTCGTCGGCTTCGCCCGCCTGGGCGGCCGTCCGCTCGGCATCGTGGCGAACCAGCCGGCCGTGCTGGCGGGGGTGCTGGACATCGCCGCCTCGAGCAAAGCGGCCCGCTTCATCCGGTTCTGCGATTGCTTCAACCTGCCGGTGCTGACCTTCGTGGACGTCCCGGGCTTTCTCCCGGGCGTGGGCCAGGAGCACGGCGGCATCATCAAGCATGGCGCCAAGCTGCTCTACGCGTACTGCGAGGCCACCGTCCCCAAGCTTACTGTCATCACCCGCAAGGCCTATGGCGGCGCCTACGACGTCATGAGCTCGAAGCACATCCGGGGGGACATCAATCTCGCGTGGCCCACGGCCGAAATCGCCGTCATGGGGCCCAAGGGGGCGGTCGAGATCCTCTTCAAAGACGAGATCGCCCGCGCGGCGGATCCGGCGGCCGCGCTCCAGCGGCGCAGCGACGAGTACACGGCCAAGTTCGCCAACCCCTTCGCCGCCGCGGGCCGTGGCTACGTGGACGACGTGATCGACCCGCGCGACACCCGCCCGCGCCTGATCGACGCGCTGCGGATCCTCGCGACCAAGCGCGATCGGAACCCGCCCAAGAAACACGGCAACATCCCGCTGTGAAATCGGTGCTGATCGCCAATCGCGGCGAGATCGCACTGCGCATCGTCCGCGCCTGCCACGAAGAAGG
>Ga0070699_100001820_pt1 | contig 19376 bp, 19 predicted proteins | sample KBSK1503metaG_FD_65473 | JGI IMG/M metagenome (GOLD analysis project Ga0070699, IMG submission 65473) | Corn, switchgrass and miscanthus rhizosphere microbial communities from Kellogg Biological Station, Michigan, USA - KBS K1-50-3 metaG | ecosystem: Host-associated > Plants > Roots >... | reverse complement strand
CCGTTCCGCCAACAAACTAAGAATCACCAGGTCGGAAACCGTCAACCGAGTTTGGTTGGCAGGTGGCGCAGGTCTCACCACCGGAGTCTTTTTTCGCTTGACAGGTTTGGCCATGCGGTTTACTGTACCACCGCTAGTCCAATTCAGACTAGTCAATCCTTTCGAATAGCTCAGGAGCTGATGATGATTAACAAATCCACGCCGATCCTGCACGTCAAAACTGTCGAACCCAGCTTGAAGTTTTGGACCGAACGCTTCGGCTTCAACACGACCATTCAAGTGCCGGAAGGCGACCATATCGGCTTTGCCGCAATCGATAACGGAACTGTCGAACTGATGTATCAGACCTATGAGGGGATGAAAGGCAATGGTCCACTGTCACAGGCAGCCGAACAGGGGCCAAGCTTCATCTTCATGGAAGTACCCGACATCTACGCGATTGGAAAGGCGTTACAGCAGACGCAGATCGTGCAGGAGATCCATGGAACACCTTACGGTGCAAAAGAGATCATTGCGAAGGAGCCAGGCGGCCATTACGTGATCTTTTCGCAATTGCCTCCTCAAACGAACCAATAGACGGATGACGCCATGCTAACAAAAGAACGACAATTAAAAGACCTGGTGTCCGTTGGTCCAGCGATGCTGGAGGATTTTGAGTTGTTGGGAATTAAGACTGTGGCGCAGCTTCGGCGGCGAAGTCCGCAGCGAATGTACCGGAACCTTTGTCGCTTGAGGGGACAACGTATTGATCCTTGTTGTCTCGACGTGTTTGAGGCGGCGGTGGCGCAGGCGAAAGATCCATCTCTACCAGTTGAGCAACGGCAATGGTGGTATTGGAGTAAGGTTCGCAAGGCTGGCGAGAGTGGCGCCAACCGTTCACGTAAGTCACAGGACCAGCGGTAACGTACCTTCAACCCTGGTGCGTTCAATCTGTGGCGCGGCTTCGTGCGTCCAGCGCTTCACACGATGCACAACCCGATAAGCCAGAGGCCCGCCGTCCGCGCGGTCGATTCGCTCGAGCGGTCGCACGATACAGACGAACTCCACTTCCAACGCATCGCTACCGGCACGTACTACTGAATAGCCGTGCCCACCCAGGTCGATGAATGAAAGGTGTGGTGCGAGTTGCGGGTTTCGTTCAGCCAGCGCCCGGCGCGCATCGCCGGTTTGTTTGAGCGCGAGGCTGGCGCGCACTCCGTGCATTAGCGAAAAGTTCACGGCCGGCTGAGCCGTTACTTCTGCTGAGGGTTGGTACAGGTAGATCGCACGCAACGGGTGATCTTTAGAAAGCGAATATTCGGCGGCTTCGAATAGACCCGGCGCCGAAATCGAACCGGTGACGAACTCTGCAATGACCGGGTCGAAAGCCTTAGGTGGTAAGGACGAAGAGACGAGCCCGGCTTCGAAGGCGTGTCGATCGCCACCAAGCGTAACTACTCCGGTGATGTGTTTGCTGTGGATGAAGTCCAAAACTTCGGCGCGCTCGTGTCGATACGCGGACCAGTCGTCATCCATGAAGGTAGCGTAACCAGAGTCAGGCCATTTCGCGCCGGCACTTTCGGGCAAGTTCTGGAAGTCAATCCGCCAGTCGGCCATCCCGACTGAATTCCCCCATAGTTTCCAGGGGACGGAAGACGCGCGCAACTTTTCAAGCAACCACGCTTTCTGCGCAACTCCGAGCATTGACTGCGGTGATGAGTGTTTGCGCGGATTGGAAACGCTCGCTCCGTTGAATGAGATCTGGTCCGGTGGTTTTCCGTGATCGAACTCCCGGCCACCATCCAACACTTCAACCACATCCTCGGAAAGAACGTAAGGAAACTGTTGCGGCTGAAACGTAGTTGCCTCCGAGCGATGCATCACCGGCTCAGATCGATATGAACGATTATCGGTGAGAATCAATTCGACATTACGGCCCCAGCGCAACGTGCGATAAATCTTGAGACTGTTAATCGCAGTCAGGTTCCCCGGCTCCAATCCCAAACCGTGATCGTCGAACTTGCTAAGCGGTGTGTCACGAACGATCGGCGGCGTGTAACTATCGGTGTCAGGATTATTCTTCACTACGCGGGCCGGCTGATATTCAAACCAGGCCTGGTTCGCAGCCACCTTGCGCGTTTGTCCCGGACGAACGCCGCTGAAGTCCTGCTGACTTTGCCAACCCTTCCAGGAAAACTCGTGATTGTCCCACATGCAGACGAAGGGCCAACGTGCACGCGCATTCTGCAAATCAGGATCGCGGAGATAGCCACAGTACAACGCGCGATAGTCAGCTACCGTGGTTGGCACGTGAAAGTCTCTGATCTTTTCGCCATGCGGGTAACGCACAACGTCGCGCAGCCGACGCGCGTAATATCCCTGTGGCCGATCCTCCGGATACCAGACCACTTCATATACGAAATCGCCCAGGTGCAGCACGAAACCCAGTTGATCGTCAGCAGACTTACGCTCGTCTTCCCAGATCATTCGACGATACGCGTTTAATCCTCCCATCTGTAGGTTCTGGCAACTTACAAAAGCGAAGCTCACCGGACGATTGTCGTTTTCAGCCGGAGCCGTGATCGTGCGACCGACTCGACTGCCGAAACCATATTCGTCGGTGAAGCGGTACCAGTAAACGCGTCGCGGTTTAAGGCCCGCTGCCAGCACGCGCGTGGTCCAATCAGCTTCGGCAGTGAGTGTTGCGTTGGCAGTGGCGACTACGCGACGGAAACCCGGATCGGCGGCAATCTCCACGACCAACTTTTTCGCTACGCTGTTTTGTAACGGTGGACGCCTGGTCCAAAGAATCACACTGTCGGGATGCGGATCGCCCGAAGCTACGCCCTGGGGATAAAAATCCCGCTGCTCGCGCCAGCGAGTGGTCGAGGCGTGTACGTTAGCTGAACGGAAGGCGAGCGAGGCGCCGAATGACGCAGCCAACTCGATGAACCTACGCCGTGATATAGACATGGTTTTCAGTGGCTCCAAGTTCAAACGCGAAGAATTTCCTTGCTCACTACCACAAGAGAAGCAATATCGAGAGCGTTTTTCAAATGATCAAATCCAAGTTTGGTGAGCGGCTGAAAAGTAAGACCACAACCGCACAGATTAACGAAGCAAGCTTCTCTGTCATAATCTCTGTGTTGTAATTCAGTCAATGTATGAACTTGATATCACACCGGAGTTCATAAGTGAGGCGGCCTAACAAATGATCAAATCCCTAATCTACTTCACCGCCGCTGGTCTTTGTGAGATCGGCGGTGGTTATCTTGTCTGGCTGTGGATACGTGAGAGCAAACCTATTTGGTTTGGCATGGTCGGCGCTGTAATTCTGATTCTCTACGGCGTGATTCCAACGCTTCAACCCGCCAACTTCGGACGCGTCTATGCCGCGTATGGCGGTGTGTTCGTTGTTCTCTCTATCCTGTGGGGTTGGCGCATTGATAAGATGGCTCCCGATAGGTTTGATCTAATTGGTGGCGCGGTTGCGCTTGCCGGAGTCTTTATCATCATGTACTGGCCTCGAAACTAATGACAGAAAAAGAATCTCCTTTTGCTTGTGATATGACTGCTATAGCGCCGGAACAACGAGGCACACACTTAGCCGCAATTGAAAGACTCTTTCAGGCGGTGCAAAGCAAGCGTGAGTTGCCAGACGGTTACGCCTTTGAACTACCTAATGCTTCGGACATGCTACTCACTGCCGCTGAATTCATCTCTTTAGAACGTTTATGCTGTCCGTTCTTTGGCTTTGGTTTGAAGATTGAGCGCGAAGGCGGATCGGTGTGGCTTAGTCTAACCGGACGCGAAGGCGTTAAGCCTTTCATCATGGCTGAGATTGGCGACCATTTGCCCGTATCAATTTCTCGCTAACAGTTGTGGTCTTTTCCTGCAAAAAGTCGCTACCGCTCCCGGTACTGACCCGATCCTTCATCCGTCGTCAGAGTTACCGGTATTTTAAAAGATCATCTCGAGCCGTGCGCCGGGAACGATTGCCGTGTCCACTCGGCTACGTACGCCGCGAATGATCTGCAGATCACCCGTCAACCTCAGCCACGGCGTAATGTGGAGATTGTAAAAACCCTCGAACTGATGTTCGGGTTGCGGGCGAAGCAGGCCGACTGAAATCAAGTTGAGGTTGTCCTTTAAAACTTTGCTCAGGTCGGTGTACGCGTATGAAATTCCGGACTCGTCCTGACGACGACTTGCAATCAGGCCGTTGCCACCGAGACCAACGTTGAAAAATCTGCTGATGGGACTTGTATCTTTATCGGCGATGGACAACTGGGTGAACAGTCCCCAGCCATCTCGACGACCACGCTCAACAAGGTACTGGCGAAAATCGTAAGTGACGGACCACGAGCCTCGCTTGGGTTCAACGGGATTGAGGGGAGGGCCAGGGATAACGATCTGCCTGATGGCGTCAAACGGAGTGTATTTTTTAGTCGTTATGGCGCCGCTTAAAGTGTGTTTGGCGGACTTGCCAAAGTATTTGGTCGGAATGTTATAACCCGGAGAGAAAGTCACACCGTCACTCAACAGGTCATCGAGACCAGGGTCGAGTGACTGATCGTTTGGATCCATCACGGTGAACGTGAACCGTGGCTCTCCGCCTCGAACCACCGCAAAAGTCGCAGCGTTTGCTACAAGCGGAACCTGGCGCAAGACGGTCAGTGGTCCAATCGGTGCGATGTTCCAGAATCGCTCGGTGCCGCCTCCCCCGAAGAAGTCTTCATCAATCAGGTCCAGGAGGTTGTAACGACCGAAAGAAAACACATAGAGATCGCCTTTCTTCAAATCCTTCGGAATTATGCGCGTGAAATTCACCGCCGTAACCGAGACGACACTTCCACTTGCGGCGGGAATGATGCCGGCGGTGTTTACAAAATTGATCCCTCCAGTCCCGGTAACCACCGGACCACCAAGACGGTATTCCGCCTTGATCTCGGAGGACCAGTATTTCCAACCCGCGACTTTTCCCAGATCAAACTTCCAGGTAGTTTCAAACTTCCCAGTGTACGAGCTGTTGTTGTTAGTGCCGCCGGAAGCAATGCCCTGAATAAAGCTGGTGTACTTGAATTCGAGCTCAATGCCTTTTTCTTTCCAGCGTGATCGAGTTCCACCCCAATCACCGGTCATCGCTTCCCGATGCCACACATCAGGCTCCGGCGCGGGTGCTGCGCCATTTTGCTTAGTGGATTCCGCAGGTGCTGGCGACGGCGATGACGTCGGCTCCTGGGCCTGCGCAGGCGAGCGCATCACTGACAGAGTGGCGAAAAGAATGGCTATGGGAACAACCTTTTTCATGTTGGTATTCATTTCAGAAAGAAAGACGTGGTCGCAATTACGGAGGAAACATAATGCGAACGACGGGCGGCCACAGAGGGCCGCCCCTACAATAACGCCCGGTCGGCATCCTGTACGGAGCTTGCTTATGACTCACGATTTACGACTGAAGACTATCCGCGTCGGAGAGCTGTAGGAATACGGTGGAGTTTGTATTTGTGAGGGGCGCTCTCATGTACAACGATGGAGCTTCCCGAGAACCATACATTTGACGCCCCCGCAGGAATACAGCAACTACCCGATTGTTGATTGGCCCTGGAGTTGGTTGGATTCTTGTTATGCCGTTTGATGTCTTTCAGAAGTTCGAGACCACGGGCGGCGGTTCTAATGAAAAGCCGCTACATGAAAAGTTGTCCGACCGCGAGTTTCAAATCCTTTGTCTTTTTGGCGAGGGTAAAACCACCAGGCAGATCGCAGCAGCGCTTTCGCTGAGCACGCCAACAGTGAGCACGTATCGCGCGCGAATCCTCAATAAGCTGGAAATGAAAAGCACTGCGGAGCTCGTGAGTTATGCAATTCAAAATAAAATTTCCAATCCCCGTCGAGACTTACACCAGCAGCCGCGCTAATTCCTGCAGGATAACTTTCACCGGTATAGTCATCAGAACGACGGGAACAAACGGCAAAAGAGTGGCAACAAGCAGGCTGATCACAACTCGTATTTCAAATGGCAATAGTTTCATTTCGTGAACGTTGGCGACGATTTGATAAAGATCGGTGGTGGCGGAGAAATCAGGAGCCTCCAGTGCGCCACTACCAAACTGGTCGTAGTTATCCAGCCACTTCTTTTCAAACTGGCGACCCACCGCGTCCACCAGCTCTCCATACGCAAATACTCCGGCCACCTTTGCCCGGTGTAACTTAAGCACGAAAACCAGTAACGGCCCAACAAAAAGCAGCAGCACGAAAACCAACAATCCCGCTACCGTCGTTTGAATAGCATCACTGGTTGCACCCTCATACGCCACTCTATTTGCCGCTGAGCCGGCGGTCACCACTCCAAAGGTAAAAGCGAGCGGCGTAAAACCGACGATCGCGGAATTCAGGAATTTCAGGCCTGAGGCCTTGTCCGGATGAGCAGCAATCAGACGCAGTCTTACTCGCGACATCCGAATCAGAAACCGGCTCCACAAAATGATGCGCCAGATCCAGCCGAAGAAAAGAATCAATAACAGAGGTATGGTAATAAAGGAGTACCACCACCCAGCCCGGGAAAACTCCGGTCCAACACCGCGGGAAAATAACCAGGGACGACCTCCCAATAGTAGTTCATATCGAAACACCCCAAACGCAATTGCATAGGCCGCGATAAGTGCGACGACTTCAGCAACCGTTGAGTTCATCAGGTTCCGGGTCGAGGAAACCAGGGCATTGAAACGGGGCCGATCCTCGTCCTCGACTAAACCGGATCGGACAAAGTGAGTGGCTATCATTCCTAATCGGTGGAGGCACGCTAACTCACAGACAATAAACAAAGGTGCGGCGAACAGGGACCGCGCATGAACACCGAAGTCCAGGAAGAAAAAAGCCGGGTTCGAGCCTCGCAGGCTTTCAACCACGACGAGCACTAGACACGGAACCCAGCCAATCAATACCGAGATTGCAGCCCGATTGGCTACGTTTTGACCAACGGGCCGGAACAGGCCCAGTGACTTTTGAAAATGAGGGAAAGGTCCACGATCAAAAATCTTCTCAGCGCTGTCGATCGTAGCCATGTCGTAAATGTGTGGCTGTCACTGTTTGAAAACGACGGCAAGGAACGTCACGCAGCCGAGCAGACCGATCAATCCGCCGAGAAGCGTAGCCAGCGAATAGGGTACGTTTTGAGGATAGCGCTTTCTCAGCGCTTTCATGTCGCGCCGATTCTGGATGGTTGCGAACACCAGCCCCAGCAAGCCGAGCGTGATAAGCGCCAGCGCAAACTGACGTGGTCCAAAAAGGCGCTCCTGCACCGGCTGACCTTGTTCACGCATATACTGAAAAAACTTGTAGATGGTGAAACCAAAACTGATCAAAGAGGCGGCCGTCCGGACCCACGCCATCAGAGTTCGGTCATGGGCCAGCCGGGTACGGTCCACCGCTAATTCGGTTGAAGCTGTTGCAGTTGAAGCAGCCAAAATCACTCCGTGTCGAGGTGCAATGTACCGAGATTGAGCCGGCGTTTGTATAAGGCGGATAATGTATTTGGACGGGGTGAGGTTCTGTATTCGAATCCCTTCAAAAATGGATCTCGAACTTGACGCCGATAGCGTGCACTGACTTTGATTCCGGGCGTCTGTCCCGCTGCCAGAGATAGTAAACGTCCAGCACACGTTGCCGGCGCAGGTTGATTAACCAATACTCACGCTTCGCAAATAGTATCTGGGTCCCCAGCGCGAATTGAAATCGACTAACTGAACTGAAGCGACTGTCGTAGAAAATCTCGTTCGAGTTGTACGGCACCAGTGATCTTTTCCCAATCGCAAACGACTTCTCAATTGTGATCCTATTTCGAAAGCGCACGGAGAAATCGCCGTCGACTGAACGAAACTCCTGCCGGTTTCGATCAGTGAGCACAAAACTACGCGGCAGCGTTTTATGGAACGTCTGATCCAGCGTGACCCGGTGCTCGACAAACGGATCGGTTGACCCGAGAGAAAATCCATAGCGGTAACCTGCTCGCAGCGTGATTCGATCTTTCAGAAAGTAGTCGACGTATGCCCCAACCTGTCCTTCAAGGCCATCCCTCGTCTCACTTGCTTTTTCAGAGCTACCGGACAAGAGCAAGCGGAAGCGTTCGTTAAGCGGAATATAGAGATCGATCTCGGGCCAAATTTCTTTCTTTGCCTCAGCAGTCTGAGCTTCCGCGTTCGTACCGCAGAAGATGACAACAACCAGGCCACACACAAGCATTAAAAGGCGCGAGGCGATCTTCAACGTCAGCCCTCACGGCCCGCTGGATGGTTCAGGCTTCAACGACTCGTCGAACTCTCTGAGGTCTCGCTCGAGAAAATAATTCAAGATCGTGCGAATGGCGGCGATGGCGCCGAGTTGTCCAATATCGGACCACGTCGGACTAATCGCGGTGCGCACAATGTCGGCCGCCAATTCGAATTCAAGACCTAAGATCAGCCAAACTCCGAATCTAAGAAAAACCTGCCGCCGCTTGTGAAACAGTTTTGCTTTTGCAAATCGCTGTCGTGGAATTAACAAGCCGACCAGAGCTTCGAGTGCTCCGTAGGCAATCAACAGCGCCGCCGCCAGTTCCACACCCAGCGCGATTCGAATCGCCGTGATCTTGAACAGCTCTTCCACCCTGTTCCTCAGTGTTCACGAACGAGGCAGCGAAATCCCAGATGACAGGTCGACGTGTCCACCGGCTGGGCCATCCTTGCCGCCGGACGATACCGGCGACAGTAATTGGGCGCACAAAGGAACGAACCACCTTTCATTACTCTGCGGCCAATCAGAATATTGGGCTGGCACGGGTCGAAACTCTGATCGAGTTGTCCTCCGCGTGGATTCACGCTGCCGCAACACGAGTTTGTGAGCTTGCTGTGCTCGAGATACCAGTCGGTGGTCCACTCCCAGACATTGCCCGCCATCTCGTAAAGTCCATAGCCATTCGCAGGAAAGGAACCAACCGGCGCCGTCGTTTCGAAGCCATCGTCCAAAGTGTTCTCCACCGGAAACTCACCCTGCCAGGTATTCGCCATGTATCGATCGTCGGGATTGAATTCGGCACCCCAGGTAAACTCCGCGCCTTCCAGACCACCGCGAGCCGCAAACTCCCACTCAGCCTCGGTCGGTAATTCTTTGCCCGCCCACCTTGCGTACACCTCGGCGTCTGCAAACGCGATATGCACGACCGGATGCTTCGCCAGTCCCTTGAGAGAACTACCTGGTCCATAAGGGTGTCGCCAACTCGCGCCGGCGACATAAGTCCACCAATTGAAATGATTCTTAAGGTCAACTCTGAAAGCAGGCTTTTGAAAGACAACCGAAGCGGGCACAAGCAGCTCCGGCTTCGCGCCGGGGTAGTCTTCCGCTCGCGGCGCTCGTTCTGCGGAAGTCACGTAACCGGTATCTTCCACAAACCGGCTGAACTGGGCATTGGTTACCGTGTATTGGTCCATCCAGAAACCATCTACGGTGACCGGGTGAGCGGGCGCCTCCTCCGGATAATGATCGTTGGATCCCATCATGAAAGCGCCACCAGGGATCCAAACCATGGCCTTTGCCGGCGGCTTTCTGACACGGGAACGGCTGTGAATGTCAGCGGATGATCGGTGAGATGAAGTTAACGTTATGAATCCCATAGTCTGTATCCTCAATTACTTCCTGAGTTCCCCGCTTGAGCTTCGATCGCAGCTTCGACAGAGGTGAACAATCGTTCACGGCCGATTGCGTCAGCGATTTGGGTTCGTTCAAGCATCACTCGAAACCAACTCTTGGGCCGCGCGATACTCAGCAGGATCCCGGCGCGAGCTAGCTCGCCACGCAGCGTTTCCAAAACATCGGCGCCGGTCGTATCCAGTAACGGCATTGCTTCTGCGTCCAAAACAAACAACGATGGTTTCTCAGGCGCCTCACGAATCACCTGCCGCACACGATTCGCAAAGTAATCGGCGTTAAAGAAAAGCAGTGAGCCGTCGAATCGATACACGACGATACCGGGAATCGATCTGGCCGTTGGCTCAGTCGCCAGATTTGCCATTTCGTTTTTTCCTGCGACAACGCCGAGCACGGCATCGTGTGGTTTTGAGGCCAGCAGTAACAGTTTCAGCATCGCCAGCCCAACGGCTATCAGAACTCCGCCTAAAACTCCGACGGTCATCACACCCAGCATTGCTACTACTGAATGCCGAAACTCCGGCTTGCTGATCCGGTAGTAGCGCCTCAGGGATGAAAGATCGAACAGCGCTAGCGACGACGAGATCAGGATTGCGGCCAGGGCTGTTGCCGGAAGGTACGCGAGTGGACCGGTGAGAAAGAGTAGGACCAGCGCAATCGATATCGACGCAATCACCGACGTCATCTGTGTTTTGCCACCGGCAGCATCAGCTACCGCGGTGCGCGAATCGGCGCCGCTGACGACAAAGCCGCGTGTGAAGCCCGAGGCGATGTCACAAACACCCAGCGCCATCAGGTCACGATTCGCATCGATCTGATAACCGTTCTTAGTGGCAAAGCCGCGCGCCGTGGTCATCATGCTGCAAAAACTGACCAGCACGATCGTGCTCGCTCCCAGCAGCAGTGGTCCAACATCGGGGAGTACAACGACGGGAATATGAGGCATCGGGAGACCCACGGGAATCGAACCGACAACTTGCACGCCATTCCGCTGCAATCCCAACAGATAGACCAGACCGATTCCCACAGCGGCCGCTACGAGAGGACCCGGGACTCTGGGCGTGAATCGTTTCAGCAGCATCAGACCAACCAGCAGAATCAGGCCGAGCACCATGGTGGTCCAATGCGCATCGTAGGCATGGATCACGACATTAGTGAGCGTTCGGAACACTCCCGCGGAACTGACGTCGATACCGATTAGTTTGCCGAGTTGGCCCACGATGATGCTGATGGCAATTCCGTTCAGGTAACCCACGAGTATCGGACCCGAGAGAAAATTCGCGATCACTCCCAGCCGGGCGATACCCGCTGCAATACAGAGCAGCCCCGTGAACAAGGTCAGGGTGATGGAAAGGTCTGCATACCTTGCCGGGTCGCCGGCGGCTAAGGGCGCAGTCGTCGCGGCTACAATCGCGCATGCTGCTGCATCCGGATTGACTATCAACTGTCGCGAGGAGCCAAAAAGCGCATAGGCAAGCGGCGTGAAAACGCACGAATAGATACCGACGACCGGTGGAGCGCCGGCGAGTTGTGCGTAGGCGATGCCTATCGGTATGGCCACGGCTGCCACTGAAAGGCCGGCGAGGAGATCGCTGCCGAGATTCCGGCTGTCATAAGTTCGCAGGAGTTGGAGACCCGGAAGCCATGACTGCGAACGTGGCAGTGAGAGTGACGAGTCAAGCTTCAACATGTTTCTCTTCGGTAGCCGGAGTGGCGTCGGCACGCTTGGTCCAATTGAGATAAGGCGCCGCCAGAATGCCGCTGAGCACCATGTAAATCAGGACCAGGGCTCCTGCTAACTTCTCCTCGGGAAAATTTGCATTTGCGATTGCCAGCGCGATTGCCGGATGACGAGCCGAGGTGGCGAGGGCGAGCACCGTCCGGTCTTCCGGATGAGGGCCGCCGAGGAGATGTCCAACGATCAAGGCGCAGATCGCAAAAGCAGCGAGCGCGAGAAACGTGCCGTCGCCAATCAGCGCTAATACTCCGCGAGCTGAGGTAAACAGAATCGGCAGGAAGACGATGACCAGTACCAATTTCGCGACAAGCCCGATAGGGTTCGCTACTCGATCTGCAAACGATTGCCAGACTGCCCGAACCGCAATTCCGAGCACCAAAGGTATAACTATCGATGTCGCAACCACCGAGGCCACATCGGCTGCTTTCATCCGCAGTTGTATACCGCTGATGACTTCAAACAGTTCAAGCGTTACCGGAATAAGTACTATCGACAACGCCGCCATCGCTACCAGCAAACCGATCGTATATCGTTCCCTTCCCCCTGCTTTGAGTGCTTTGTTTGGGAGAATTGGCGGCGTTGGACAGACAGACAGTGCTACCAGCGCAATCTTGATGGCCGGATTCAGCTCGAAAGCCAAACTCACTATCAGCGCAAACGCCGGCGTAAGAACATTCATTGCCAGCAACGCTCGTAGCAACAGCGCGGGCCGGCGAAAGAGGAAGGTCGCATCTGAGAGAGTTGCCTTCAGCCCGATCGCAAAAACGCTCAGCATGATGCTCACGTTGAGCAACCAGAGGATCAACTTTGCCAAAGTCATGACCACTCTCCGTTAACCTCTGCGTTCTCTGCGTCTCTGCGGTGAGTTTTAACTGAGTCTTAAATTAACCACAGAGACGCAGAGAACGCAGAGATTTCACAGAGAAAAATGAAGCAGTATTTTCGAGATCAGAGTAGGTAAGTTGCGGGAAACTTATAATCAGGTGGAGTCTGTAATTCAGTCAGGGATTTAGGGTATTTGTGTTTCTTCGCCGCCTTCGAGGTATCGAAAACCACCTGGTCATACTCCCAAAGCCGCTCGAAAAAAGCCTGTGTCCGCGCTAACGTTTCCGCGTCGCGTGTATGGTCGATAATCTCCGCAACGCTGCGGCGCCCGTCTATCCGCTCGAACATACGCTTCTCTTGAGGTCCAATGATCAGAATGAGGTCGTGGTACTGATGACTTCGGTTCAACAAAACACCAGCGGCTCCGGCAGGCAGACGTTCCTGAACACATAAGGTCGAGGGAAGACGATGCGGCACATAACGCTGCCAGTCCTGATCGTCGAGCCGCACCTCTGCTGGTACCTCACTGGCGTCTGGAGAAACCACGATGCTATGGCACGTCATCGTGCCCCGCCACAGTTCCATCGCAGCGTACTGCTCGCGCGCGGGAAGCGCAGTCAATCGATTTGCGTGGGGCGTTGCGGAAATCGCGCCGCACTGAGGTAAGTATGGCGCCTGCCAATACCAGCGGTTTAAGCTGAAGCCATTGCGTTCGATGAAGTCGAAGAGCTCCGGCACGGAATACGATCGGTCACGAGGATTCAGCAGTGCATCGGCCAGAGCGTCAACGTTCTGCGCATCGCGAGCTCCGCGCAGCAGGCCCACGAGGGGATGAAGCGGTGGCAAGGCCTCAACTACCGTCGCGAGATCTTTGACCTCTGCTAATGAGTTTCCAATACCGAGTTTGCGGCAATAGTCCTGAAGCATGTAAACACCGGTTCGACCGTAAGGCGCATACACCATCAGGTACATCGCGCCGGTAGAACTAAGCACTGAGCGGAGCGCTTGCAACCCGGTGTCCGGATCGGTCAGATGATGAAGCACACCGGTGCAGACGATCAGATCGAAGCGGCGGTGTAATAGACCAGCGTTTTCGATCGACAGTTGCTGTGTCTCGAGATTCGCGAGGTTGTATTTGCGTTTGAGTTGTTCAGTGTGGTTGAGACTGGTCGGACTGACGTCTATTCCGACTACCCGGGCATTGGGATGACACAGGGCGTACTTCGCAGCTTGCCACGTTCCACATCCAGCGACGAGCACATCGAGATCCGCACGGTATGGTTTGTTGGGCCAGAGCAAGTGATACTCGGCCCGATGCCGATTCTCGTCGCGCCATTCGTCGCGAGCACGGTCCAGGTTTTTAACCGGAGGCGGATACGGGTGCTCGGTATAGAACTCGCGCACTGGATCAGCGTTCATATTCGGCGTGTCTCTGCTTGCACAAAAGTGCTCCAGGCGAGGAAGATTTCTCACGCAAAGCCGCAAAGCCGCAAAGAAAACCCGAGAAACGCGGCAGCGCTTTGCGGCTTTGCGCCTTTGCGTGAGAAACCTCCCTCGCCACAGGTCGCATGCGCGTTTCTCCGAAGAGGCAGTCGACTCCCGTACGACCGCCTCCTTCGTGCATGATCTGACTAACCACCACCGGCGACTTTGGCCATTGTTTTCTGATTCTGCTCCGCTTTCTCCAGTGCCTGGTCAATGCTGAAGCTGGCGGGCTTTTGTCTCGGCGGAAACTGCTTAAACGTCTCGAGAAATTGCGCCACTATGGCCTGCGCGGGCACGAGCAAAAACGCGCGGTCCACCTTCCACTTGTCGTAGAACATGCTGGCGTCCTCCGTTGCCCGCTCAAAGGGATCGCTCCGCAGGTTATACATATCCGGGACCCGCATACCAACCAGCGGTTCCTGCCACACCTCCAAACCATGGCCGCGCTGCTCCATAAACACGACCTTCCAGTTGCCGACACGCAGCGCCATCAAGTCGCCGTCGTCGCTCCAATAGAGAAATCCCTCGCGTGGATTCTTTTTGACTTCACCGGTCAGAAATGGAAGCAGGTTGAAACCATCGATGTGGACTTTGAAGGTCTTGTTTCCCGACTTGTATCCTTGCTTGAGTTTTTCAACCACATTCGGATCTCCACCGGCCGCAGCTAACGTGGGCAGCATGTCTGTGTGAGAAAAAATCTCGTTCGAGACCGTTCCGGCTTTGATGTGACCCGGCCAACGGATCGCGCAGGGCACGCGCCAGCCGCCTTCGAAGTTAGTATCCTTCTCACCACGGAAGGGGGTAGTGCCGCCATCGGGCCAGCTCATCACCTCAGCGCCGTTGTCGGTTGAATACATCACGATGGTGTTGTCCGCGATGCCGAGTGCATCAAGCTTGTCGAGCAGTTGCCCTACGTGACCATCGTGCTCAACCATCCCGTCGGGATACACACCGAGACCGGTCACGCCTTCAGACTCTTTTTTAAGGTGAGTGAAGATGTGCATCCGAGTCGAATTCCACCAAACAAAAAATGGCTTGTCGTCGGCCACAGCTTTTTCCATGAACTTGAGACTGGCATCGAGGAATTCCTCATCAACCGTCTCCATGCGTTTGACTGTGAGTGGTCCGGTGTTCTCAATCTTCTGCGTACCGTCCGCATTGGCCCAACTGTGAAGCACGCCGCGCGGACCGAACTTCTTCTTAAACTCCGGATCCTTTGGATAGTCCGGATTCTCTGGTTCCTGTTCGGCATTCAAGTGATACAGATTTCCGAAGAACTCATCGAAACCGTGCGCCGTAGGGAGAAATTCGTCGCGGTCTCCCAGATGATTTTTCCCGAACTGCCCGGTTACATAACCGAGCGGTTTGAGGACGTCAGCGATAGTTGGATCTTCGGGTCGCAGTCCCAGGTCCGCGCCGGGTAGGCCAACTTTGGTCAGCCCGGTACGAATCGGAGATTGTCCGGTGATAAATGCCGCGCGACCGGCGGTACAGCTTTGCTGTCCATACCAGTCCGTAAAGAGCGCGCCTTCTTTCGCGACGCGATCGATGTTGGGGGTGCGATATCCCATCACGCCGTTGTTGTAGGCGCTGCAATTGAACCAGCCGATGTCGTCGCCCCAGATAATTAGAATGTTCGGTTTTTTCGGATCCGGCATTTTCTTCATTCCTTTCAGAGCAGTTGTCTTTGAGAAGCTGAGGGCACACTTCTCGGTCATTTCTCTATGAATAGATCGCTTTCTGGCGTGAACCTTTAACTACCGTAGGGTAAGCAACTGGCGGTTAGAAGCAATCAGGTGAAATAAGTATTTCCGCCGGGGAGAGTCTGTAAGTTGAGGCAAACTCACTTAGCTTACAGGCTGGACTTCGGGAAACCTCCATGTGCCTTCGAGAATTTCTTTGCGCGGGCGATAGAGGCGCACGGTATAACTCCAATCCGGCACGATCGGAATACATTTACCGCTCGAGTTTTCGCACGATCAATTCACCTTCTGGATATCCTCCCATGCAAGCTGCTCATTTGCCTGCGCCTGCGGTTGCAGCCGTCAGTTTTTCAACAACGTCATCGACGTTGAAGCTTGATGGCTTCTGACGCGGCGGAAATTCCTTGAACGTCGACAACCATTTATTAACCACCGCCTGAGCGGGAACGATGAAATAAAGCTGGTTGCTTGTCTGGAAAGGCAATGCGCTTTCATCCGCACGTTCGAACGGATCGGTGCGCATGTTGTAGGCCCGCGGGATGCGATAGTTGGTAAACTCGCGACTCCAAACGTCCAGGCCCTTGTGAAGTTGTTCCAAAAAATTCAGCTTGATGTTTTTGAGGCGAATCCCACAGAGCTGACCATCGTCATTCCAATAAATGAATTCCTGACGCGGCCACTTCGAGGCCGGATCTTCACCGAGCTCAAGCCTGCCGGTTGGAGGCTGCGGTCCGTTCTCGTGTCCTTTAAAGGCTTCCATCAGGTTGTAGCCATCAAGATGAACTTTGAAGGTCCTGTCTCCGAACTTCGCACCCTTGAGCAACTTCTCTTTGACGGTCGTATCGCCGGCGGCGGCGGCGAATGTGGGCAGGAGATCCTCATGTGCGCAGATGTCGTTGACGATCGAGCCTGGTTTAATTACTCCCGGCCAACGAATCACGCACGGCACGCGGAAAGCGCCTTCCCAATTCGTATCCTTTTCGCCGCGGAACGGCGTCTGTCCGCCATCGGGATAGCTGACGACCTCTGCACCGTTGTCCGTCGTGAATACCACGATCGTATTGTCCGCGATGCCCAGCTCATCAAGCTTGTCGAGGAACTGACCAACATAACCGTCCAACTCCACCATGCCATCAGGATAGACACCAAGTCCCGTCACTCCTTGCGACGAAGGCTTGAGGTGCGTCCATACGTGCATGCGAGTTGTATTCATGTAGCAGAAAAATGGCTTGCCCAACTTAGCCTGCCGCTCTATGAAGGCGAGCGCGCTGCCAACAAACTCTTCATCCACTGTCTCCATCCTCTTCTTAGTAAGTGGACCCGTATCTTCTATTGTTTGCCTGCCAACCTTTCCCCAACGTTTTTCGTCGGTCGGATCGTCTTTGTCGGTGGCTTTGGCCTTCAGCACTCCGCGTGGGCCAAACATCTCTTTGAACCGCGGATCTTTGGGATATTGCGGATCCTCGGGCTCTTCCTCGGCGTTCAGGTGGTAGAGGTTGCCAAAGAACTCATCGAAGCCGTGTACGGTGGGCAGAAATTTGTTCTTGTCGCCGAGGTGGTTCTTGCCAAACTGGCCTGACACATAGCCGAGTGGTTTGAGAATCTCAGCGATGGTTGGATCTTCGGGTTGAATTCCGAGGTCGGCGCCCGGCAATCCCACCTTAGTGAGGCCCGGACGAATAGGACACTGGCCAGTAACGAACGCCGCTCTGCCTGCGGTACAACTTTGCTGCCCATACCAATCAGTGAACAGTGCTCCTTCGTCTGCGATTCGATCGATGTTGGGCGTCCAATAGCCCATCATGCCACGGTGATAACAACTCGGATTCATCCAGCCAATGTCATCTCCCATGATGACCAGGATGTTTGGTTTCTTGTCTGCCATTGTCTGTTCCTTTCGATCTTTGCTGATTCAATCAGTAACACTGAGACCTAAGGCCAATACTCAATTTGACCTTTTATTTCTCGGGGGGATAAATCGTTTTCCAATCCCGTTTCATGTCCACCACAACCCAATTGCGTTGTTTCGCTTCATCCAGCGCCTTATCGAGTTTCCCAACTTGCGATTGGCGGTCGTACGCCCACTCGCGTTCGGCATCGGTGTGATGGACCAGGCCCATGAATTTCACCCCGTTGCCTGCCGCGGTCCATTCGAGCATTTGCTGATCTCCGTCTGAATTTCCAAACGCGAGGATCGGGCGGCGGCCGATAAACTTCTGAATACCCACCGGTTTTCCTGGTCCATCGTCAATGAAGTCGATCTTCGGCTCACGCAGCAACACGGGTATGCCGGCGGTGTTCAGCTGAAGCTTCGTTACGAAACTCGTTCCGACAATCTGTTCCGGAGGTATGCCGTAGACTTTCTCCGCAAACGTTCGCATAAACTCAACCGTGCCGCCGGAGACAATGAAAGTCTTGAAACCGTTCTGGCGCAGGTAAGTCAGCAGTTCCAGCATGGGTTGGAAAACAAGTTCCGTATAAAAGCGTTTGCGGGTCGGATGTTTGGCAGTAATCAGCCAATTAGAAACTGTTCGGGAGAACTCGTCAGTCGTCATCCCGGTGTGCGTCGTCAGCAACAGTTCAACGAGACCTTTTTCGCCTGCGGCGGCGAGCGCTTTGGTGTCGCCGGCAAGCACGAACTGAAAAGGTGGTTGCGTTTTCCATTCCGGATGCTGCGAGGCGAGCTCTTTCACGCGATCCAATGCAAAGGCAAACTGAAAGTAGATTGGCTGTTCGGACCATAGCGTACCGTCGTTGTCGAAGGTCGCAATGCGTTCTGACGGGGAGACAAAATCCGGACCACTCTGCTTAGTAACGCGGGAGACAAAATCGATGATGGCGCGTTTGTTTGCGCCGTCGTTCCAGGACGGCAGCGGATCGGATTGAGCGTTAACCAGCGTAGCGAACGCTAACAAAAATATGACGCCCAACGCGCTACGCAGATGCTGGTTATGCAGGTTCATTTTTCTCAAGCCGCTTGATCACCTGGGAAACAACGGCGTCACAATAATGCGAAGCCCGCAGCCTTCCGGACCTCCGTCAGGGCTGGTGGCCCAACATCGCAAGGCGCCGCCAACGCTCACAGGTTAATGACCAAACTTTATGAGTTTTGAAACCGTGAAGTGGATTGGAACACTCCAATGGTTACCAACCCAGTCGTAACTGCTTTCGGCGTTGAGGCCGTAGGTCCACGCATCCTTCGTGTTGTAAGCAAGAAAAGGCTGGATGAAGGTATTGTTGACATTCGCACGCGAATCACTGCCTGCGACCGACCAGATGTGGTTCGTCAACGCTCCGTAGGTCCATTCCTTTTTCTGTTTCAGGATCAGAAAAGTTGGACCAACACCAAACTTCTCGGTTCCCAGAAGATCGTCCGTTGCGGTCGGAATGGAGAGGACCGGTCCAACTGCCCAGATGAACCGCTTGCTTTCCCTCGGTGAGAAGAAAAAACTTTGGGTGATGTCTCCAAGGCCAGTCTGACTGCCGGTTCCGGCAACGTTATGCTGGTGGATGATCGGCGCAATCGTGCGCGAGATCAGGTTCCACTTCGGACTAAGTACAAACGGAATCACTGGCTGGAAATTCAAGGTGGAGCGCCAGCCCGATCCCGTGCCCATCCCAAAATCAAAGTTCTGCTGAAAAGGAACACTGATGAGCGACGCGACGGGATTGGAAAGTTTCTTTGCCAACTCCTGTGCGTCAGCGCCGGCTGGTGACGAAGTTTGGGAATCATCTTCCGAGCTGCTTTGGCCCGCCGCGGTTACGGCAAGTGTTAGCACAAGCATAAACAGACCGAAACGTAGAGCAGCTTTCACGCTTCTACATCCTTTCGAGGCCGCAAGAAATTCAGTTGTTGAGTTCCCTGGACGTTACAGGCGGAGCTTAATTAATCGAGCCGGGTCAAATAATCAGGTGAAGTGAGTATTTTCTTCGCGGGAGAATCTGTATGAGAATGTGCGCCATTA
>Ga0070699_100001819_pt1 | contig 19377 bp, 15 predicted proteins | sample KBSK1503metaG_FD_65473 | JGI IMG/M metagenome (GOLD analysis project Ga0070699, IMG submission 65473) | Corn, switchgrass and miscanthus rhizosphere microbial communities from Kellogg Biological Station, Michigan, USA - KBS K1-50-3 metaG | ecosystem: Host-associated > Plants > Roots >... | reverse complement strand
CCGTCGCCCAACCGGCCGCCCAGCCCCAGCTCGAAGGGATGCACCATCCGGCGGAGCAGACCACCGGCCGAGGTCAGCACCAGCCCGGTACGAACCAGCACGACCCGCACGCCGGCGTCCGTCGCAGGTAAGGTGGCCGCCTCCCATGCCTGGCACACCTCCGGCAGAAACCCGGACCCCGGCGGGCTCGTCTCACGCAGCTCCTCGTCTCCCCGCTCGCCGTAGTACCCGATCGCGGACGCACTCACCAGGGTCCGCGGGCCATCCGGCGTTTGCGCCATGGCTTCGGCCAGGAGTCTGGTGCCCAACTGCCGGCTCTCGAGCAGCGCCCGCTTCCGGGCCTCGGTCCAGCGACGCTCGGCGATATTCTCTCCCGCCAGGTGGACCACGGCGTCCACGCCGCGGAGCGCCCCGGGATCGAGCCCCGCGCCCGCCGGATCCCAGAGAATCTCCCCCGGGGCCGGGGCCCTCCGGACGATCCGGATCACCCGGTGCCCGGCACCGGCGAGCGCCGGCGCCAGCATCGACCCGATCATTCCCGAGGCGCCGGTGATCGCGACGCTCAGGCGCGGGGTGGGGATCATGGGGGCAGTGATGAGGCCACCCCGAGCGCGTGCAAGTGTCGTGTTTCACCGAAACGCGCGATCCAGAGCCGATCCTGGTCCAGCCCGACCTCGCGCCAGCGCGCGGCGGTTCGTTGGGGCGGCTCATCCATCGGCTCGTCTGTCAGCCGAAACGTTCCCCAGTGTATCCCCAGCATCAGCGGAGGCGGCATCCCGGGATGCGGCCGGACCAGATCCTGGTAGAGGCGCACCGCTTCCTCCGGATCCACGTGCACGACGTGCATGAACCATCGGGGATCATAGGCTCCGATTGGGACCATCACGAAATCGAACGGGCCGAGTTTTGCGCCGATCGCTTCGAACTCGGGATGGTAGGCCGTGTCACCGACAAAGAGCGCCCGCCGTCCTTCCTTCGCGAACGCATAGCCGCACCAGAGTGAGCGGTTGCGATCGTGCGGTCCCCGGCCGCTGAAGTGCCGAGCCGGAGTCGCCGTGACGGCAAACCCGTTGATGTCCGCATGCTGCCACCAGTCCAGCTCGATGATGTGGCGGGCGCCCCAGCGCCGGATGCATCGGGCCACGCCGAGCGGGACGATCCAGGTCGCCTGGGGGTGCGTGCTCGCAATCCACTTCGCGGCGGGCTTGTCGAGGTGGTCGTAGTGATTGTGCGACAACAGGACCACGTCGAGTGCCGGGAGCTGGTGGATCGGGAGGCCGGGGTTCATGACTCGCCTTGGTCCTATCCACTGCACCGGGAACGCTCGCTGACTGAACACCGGGTCGGTAAGCACGTTGAGTCCGCCGAATTGCAGCAGAACGGTAGAGTGTCCGATCCAGGTCGCGGTGAAGTCGGCGTCGCTCCCCCGGGGATACTGGATGGCGGGGCTCGCGGTGGGGAACGTGCCTCGCGCCGGAGTGGGGGCGCGGGTCCCGGTTCGTCGTTCCCGGAGGAAGCGGAGGACGTCGCGCACGCGGGGCAGCCGGCTGTCCGGCCACGGGTTGCGGAACACCTTGTGGGTGGCAGTGGCAGACATAGGTCCCAGAAGGAATAATCCCTGGCAGGTCGGAAAGCGCCCGCGCCGCCCGCCGCCGCTTTTATCGCGCCCGTCCGCACGTTAGAATTGAGTTTGCTGCGGTCCCCGCGGGCCTCGTCATGACCCACCAGGAGTCCACGATCGCGAACTCAGCCTGGTCCATCAAGGACGCCGAGAAGCTGTATAACATGCGCGGCTGGGGTCTCGGGTACTTCCGGACCAACGCCGAAGGCCACGTCACGGTGCATCCCGATCAAGACGGGGATCGGTCGATCGATCTGTACCGGCTGGCCCTCGACCTGAGCGCCCAGGGCATCGGCCTGCCGCTGTTGCTGCGCTTTTCCGATATTCTGAAGGCCCGCATCGCGGCTTTGGCCACCGAATTCCGCCGCGCCATTGAGGAGTCGGGCTACGGCGGGACGTACACCTCGGTCTACCCCATCAAGGTCAATCAGCAGCGCCATGTGGTCGAGGAGATCGCTGCCTTCGGGAGCCCCTTCGGCGTGGGGCTCGAGTGCGGCAGCAAGCCGGAGCTCCAGGCGGTGCTGGGCCTGTCCGAGCGAACCGACCATCTGATCGTCTGCAACGGCTACAAGGACGAGGAGTTCATGCGGCTGGCCCTGATGGGGCAGCGGCTGGGCCACCAGGTGTTCATCGTGCTGGAGCAAGTGGCCGAGCTGGACGCCATCCTCCGTGTGTCCGAGGAAATGGGCATCACGCCCAACCTTGGGGTGCGCATCAAGCTTGCCACCGAGGGGTCGGGGCGCTGGGCCAAGAGCGGCGGAGAAAAGTCGAAGTTCGGGCTGGGGGCGGTCGAGTTGATGAAGCTGCTCGACAAGCTGGCGAGCGCCGGCAAGAAGGATCTGCTCAAGCTGGTTCACTTCCATCTGGGCAGCCAGATCACCGACATCCGGTTCGTGAAGTCCGGGCTCGAGGAGATCGGCCGCTACTATGTCGAGATCCGTGAGATGGGCTTCGATCTCTCACACGTCGACGTGGGCGGTGGACTGGGGGTCGACTACGAGGGGTCGCGGACCACCCGGCCCGCCAGCATGAACTACACGACCCGGGAGTACGCCAACGACGTCGTGTACCTGCTGGGCAGCGTCTGCAAACAGTTCAAGCAACCGATGCCCCACATCATTTCCGAATCGGGGCGGGCGCTCACGGCGCACCACGCCCTGCTGCTGGTCAACGTCACCGACGTAGAGGCGCTCACCGAGCCGGTTACCCCGGCGCTTCGCGACGACCCGCCCCCCGTGCTGGTGGAGCTCAAGGAGAATTTCGAGTCCCTGTCGTTGGACCGGGTGGAGGAAGTATTCCACGACGCGGTCTTTGCCAAGGAGCGGCTTCAGGAGCTCTTTGCCAGCGACGCGATCACCCTCCGCGATATGGCGGATATCGACCAGTACTACCTCGCGACACTGAACGCCATCGCGTCGCTCATCGTGGCCGATCGACCGAGCTACCCCGAAATCGTGAACCATCTCGAAGCCACCCTGGTGGACCGGTATTTCTGCAACTTCTCGGTCTTCCAGTCGCTACCCGACAACTGGGCGATCGATCAGATCTTCCCGATCATGCCGGTGCACCGGCTGGACGAGGAGCCGATACGCCGCGGTACGCTGCAGGACATCACCTGCGATTCCGACGGGGTCATCGACCGGTTCGCCGGCGGGCGCAAGGGCAAGCCGTGCCTGGAGCTGCACCCGTTCAGGGAAGACGAGCCGTACATCCTGGGAATCTTCCTCACCGGAGCCTACCAGGAAATCCTGGGCGATCTGCACAATCTCTTCGGCGACACCAATGCCGTGCACATCAAGGCCACCGAAAAGGGCTACGAGATCACCGACATGGTGCACGGCGACACCGTCACCGAGGTACTCAACTACGTGCAGTTCCAGGCCTCGGATCTGCTGCAGACGTTCCGCCGTAAGGTGTCCAACGCCGCCGAGCTGTCGCGCCAGGAGGCCAACACCTTCATCGCCGACTACGTGGCGGGCCTGGAGGGGTACACCTATCTCGAGGGGGAGCTCCCGGTCGAGACGGCCGTGGTGCCGAACGGCAACGCCGAAGCGGCCGCGGTCGCCGAATCCGTCTAACGCGTCGAGCAGTGTAGCCCCACCATGGACATTCTCCAGGCAATCGGCAACACCTCGATGGTACGCCTTCGCCGGGTCGTTCCACGGAATGGTGCCGGCATTCTCGTGAAACTCGAGTGGGAGAACCCCTCCGGCAGCATGAAGGACCGGATGGCGCTGGCCGTGATTGCACGAGCCGAGGAAGCCGGGCGACTCAGGCCGGGAGACACCGTCGTCGAGTATTCGGGTGGCAGCACCGGCGCGTCGCTCGCACTGGTTTGCGCCGCCAAGGGCTACCGTGTCCGGATTGTCACTTCCGACGCGTTCAGCCAGGAGAAGCGGGATCATATGGCGGCGCTGGGCGCCGAGCTGACTCTCGTCCCCAGCGAAGGAGGCCTCACCACCAGACAGCTGATCCTGGACATGATCGAGGCCGCCCGGGCGATCAGCCGGGAGCCCCGCACGTACTGGATCGACCAGCTCAACAACCACGACAGCATCGCGGGCTATTCCTCCCTCGGTGAGGAGATCTGGAGCCAAACCAACGGAGACATCGCCGCCTTCGTTCACTCCGCGGGTGCGGCGGCCTCCGTGCGAGGAGTCGCCACGGTGCTGAAGCGATACCGGCCCGACATCAGAATCGTCGTCGTCGAGCCGGCCGAATCCGCGGTGTTGTCAGGCGGCAGGGCGGGGGCTCACCGGATCGAAGGCATCGGGATTGGTCGTACGCCGCCGCTCTGGGACCCGGGGATTGTGGACGAGATCCTGCCGGTGAGCACCGACGACGCTGAAGCCATGGCGAGGCGGCTCGCGCGGGAGGAAGCCATCTTCGCGGGGACCTCTTCCGGAGGGAACGTCGTTGCCGCCCTCCAAGTGGCGGAGCGCCTGGGGCCGAATGCGAAGGTGGTCACCCTGATGGTAGACTCCGGCCTCAAGTACCTGAGCACCGATATGTACCGGAGAGGGTAGTCCACGCGTCCGCGCGAGGCAATCTGGAATGATCTCAGACGCCTATGTGCCCAAGCCGGAACACCACTTTACGTTCGGGCTCTGGACCGTCGGAAACCCGGGCCGGGACCCGTTCGGTGACCCGGTGCGGCCAGCCATCGCTCCCGCCGCGATCGTGGAGAAGCTGGCGGCGCTGGGCGCCTACGGGGTCAATCTCCATGACAACGACCTGATTCCGAGAGACGCCTCGGCCGCCGACCAGGAGCGGATTCTCCGCGAGTTCAAGGCGGTGCTCGCCGCCACCGGCATGAAGGTGCCGATGGCCACCACCAACCTCTTCAGCGATCCGGTATTCCGGGACGGCGCCTTCACCAGCAACGACCGGAAGGTCCGCGCGTACGCCCTGCAGAAGACGATGCGTTCCATCGACCTCGGCGTGTCGCTGGGTGCCTCGACCTACGTGTTCTGGGGCGGACGCGAGGGTGCCGATACCAATGCGGGAAAGGACCCACAGGAGGCGATCAAGCGCTTTCGGGACGCGATCAACTTTCTGTGTGACTATGCCCGATCGCAGGGATTCGATTTGCGGTTTGCCCTCGAACCCAAACCAAACGAGCCCCGTGGGGACATCTTCCTGCCGACCATCGGACACATGCTCGCCTTTATCTACACCCTCGACCACCCGGAGATGGTCGGTCTCAATCCCGAGGTGGCCCACGAACAGATGGCCGGGCTCGATCTTTCCCATGGGGTGGCCCAGGCCCTGGAGGCGGGAAAGCTCTTTCACATCGACCTGAACAGTCAAAAGCCCGGCCGCTTCGATCAGGACCTTCGGTTCGGCAGCGAGGACCTCAAGGGAGCCTTCTTCCTGGTCAAGCTGCTGGAGGACGCAGGATGGACGGGGATGCGGCATTTCGACAGCCACGCGTATCGCACTGAAGACCAGGAAGGGGTGTGGGACTTCGCGGCGGGGAGTATGCGGACCTACCTGATTCTCAAGGAGAAGGTGGCGCGCTTCCATGCCGATCCGGAGATACAGGCGCTTCTCGCGGAGCTGAATGCCCGAGGGGCCGAGCCGGGAGCACGCGTCTCCTTCACCAGCGAGAGTGCCCGCGCCATCCGCACCCAGGTGTTCGACCTCGATGCGCTTGGCGGGCGCGGCTACGCTTACGAGCGCCTCGACCAGCTCACCGTGGAGCTCCTTCTGGGCGTGAGATAGCGGTGGCCGCCGACTGCTTTCTCGGCGTCGATGTCGGCACCAGCGGAGTCAAGGCGATCCTGGTGTCGCCAGCCGGGGAGGTGACCGCGGGGGCCACTTCCCCTCTCTCGATGTCCACTCCGCGGCCCGGCTGGGCAGAGCAGGATCCGGAGGTCTGGTGGACCGCGACCATCGCCTCGATCCGGCTCGTGATCGAACGGAACTCACCCGCCCGGATCGCCGCCGTCGGGATCTCGGGTCAGATGCACTCGTCGGTCTTCCTGGACAAGAGCGGCAGGGTGATCCGGCCGGCGCTCCTCTGGTGTGACGGCCGCACCACGGCCGAGTGCACCGAGATCACCGCCAGGGCAGGCGGCGAAGAGCGGCTCAGGGATTGGGTGCGCAATCCTGCCCTCGAAGGCTTCACCCTCCCCAAGGTGCTCTGGCTCCGCAATCACGAGCCTGATTCGTTCGCCCGGCTCGCGACGGTTCTGCTCGCCAAGGACTACATCCGGTTTCGCTTGACCGGCGTGCTGTCCACCGAGCCTTCCGATGCATCGGGCACGCTGATGTTCGACCCGGCGCTTCTGCGCTGGAGCCAGGAAATGCTCCGAGCCGTGGGCCTTCCCGGCGCCCTGCTCCCCGAGGTGCGCGGGTCCGCCGAAGTTCACGGGAAAGTCACGGGACCATCCGCTGAGGCCACTGGTCTCGAGGCCGGGACGCCCGTGGTCGGTGGCGGGAGTGACAACGCCTGCGGGGCCGCAGGCGTGGGAGCCATCGAGCCAGGCGAGGCCGTCGCGAGCTGGGGCACCTCTGGAACGGTACTGGCCCCAACGGCCGAGCCGTTGGTCGACCCCCTGCTTCGGGCGCACACCTTCTGCCATGTGCTGCCCCGGATGTGGTTCGTGATGGGTGTGGTGCTTTCGGCTGGGGGCGCGTTTGCCTGGTACCGGGACCTGTTCGCCAGGGAGCTGGCCGGCTCCGCCCGCGCCGACGACCTGCTCACCGAAGAAGCCGCCAAGGTTCCCCCCGGCGCGGAGGGCGTCACCTTCCTGCCCTATCTTCAGGGCGAGCGCACCCCGCACCGGGACGCGTCGCTCCGCGGCGCCTTTCTCGGTCTCTCCCAGGCGCACACGCGAGCCCATCTGACCCGCGCCGTGCTGGAGGGGATCAGTTTTGCCATGCGCGAGTCGCTCGCGATCCTCCAGGAGCTCGGGTTGTCGCCATCCCGGCTGCTACTGACCGGAGGAGGGGCGCGCAATCCGTTCATTCGTCGCCTTCAAGCCGAGGTCTACGGAGTGCCGGTGAGCACGGTGGATCGCGAGGAGGGACCCGCGTACGGAGCGGCGCTGCTCGCAGCCGTCGGCGCGGGCGTGTTTCCCGATCTTCCCGCCGCGGTTCGCGCCACGCGGTCCCGCGGTACGATCGAAACGCCCGATCCCACGCGGCATGAGGAATATCACGTGATCTACCAGCGATTCCGCTCCTCGTTTCCGGCGGCACGGACGTGAGACGACTGCTCGCCTCGCAGGAAACGGGGCTGGTGATCGTCCTCGTGCTGGTGACTCTGGCGCTGGCTCTCCTGGCGGGTACCCACCCCGATCGTGAGAGCGGGCTTCAGGTCAACAATTTCTGGAACTCGCATACTCTCATCCAGACCGCCACCGATGCCAGCTTTTTTGCCATCATGGCGATTGGCGCTACGCTCGTGATCATCTCGGGCGGTATCGACCTCTCCGTCGGGTCGATCTACGCCCTGGCCGGTGTGAGTATGGCGCTCCTGCTCCGCGCCGTCGGCCCGCTTCCGCCGACCTCGACCTCGCTCATCGGCCTGGGTGTGTGCCTCGGGGTCGGCCTGCTGGCAGGAATCTTCAATGGTCTCCTGATCGTGGGCCTCCGGGTGCATCCGTTCATCATCACGCTGGGCACGATGTGGATGCTGCGCGGCGTCGCGTTCGTGGCCAGCAAAGCGGAGAGTATCCGGGTGCCGGCGTCACTCACCTGCGTAACGAAGGCGTCGCTCGGTCTCACCGAGGGTCTCTTTCCGGTGCCGATGCTCGCCATGCTGGTCATTGCCGTCCTGGGTTCCCTGTATCTCAAGCGGACCGTGATGGGGCGTCACATCTTTGCCTTCGGCGGCAATCTCGAGGCCAGTCGCTTCGCGGGGCTCCCGCTCCGGCGTATCCAGACCGGCGTGTTCGCCGTGTCGGGCCTCCTGGCCGGCGTCGCGGCTTTTCTCGGCGCCGGCTTCTATGGCTCGGCCTCCTCGGGAGACGCGCAGGGGTACGAGCTGTATGTCATCGCATCAGCCGTGGTCGGCGGTGCCAGCCTTCTCGGCGGGAAAGGCAGCGCGCTGGGCGCAACGCTGGGCGCGCTCCTGATTGTCCTGATCCGCCAATCGATCCGGACTCTGCACCTCGACCAGAACTACGAGTGGATCGTGATCGGTTGCGCGATCATCGCCGCAGTCGTGGTCGACCAGTGGAGCACAAGGCTCGCCGCCCGGCGGTTGTCGGGCCGGGCAGGCACCGACGGCTCTGCTGCGAACCCTTAGCCGGAGATACCAACCTATGCGGGCATTCAGGAAGCTGGCCGCGCTGGCCGCGATCGTCGCCGGAGCGGGGGCGTGCAGCATTGACACTGGAGCCAAGCCACCGATTCAGGCCAAGACCAAGGACAAGATCACGATTGCGATGATCGCGAAGAGCTCGACCAACCCGGTGTTTCTGGCATCGCGCACCGGGGCGGAGGCCGCCGCGAAGCAGCTCTCCGACTCGCTGCACATCACCGTTGAGGTCGTCTGGCTGACGCCGCCCCAGGAAGACGGCCAGGTTCAGGCCCAGCGGATCCAGCAGGCGGTGAACGACGGCGCCGATGCCATCCTGATCTCCTGCAGCGATGCCGGCAAGGTCACCGGCGCCATCAACGACGCCGTGGACCGGGGGGTGCCGGTCATGACGTTCGACAGCGATGCGCCAGAGTCGAAGCGCTTCGCCTATTACGGCGTCGATGACCTGAAGACCGGCGCCCAGGTCATGGCCGAGCTTGCCACGCTCCTCGGCGGGAAGGGCAAGGTCGCGATTCTGGCCGGAAATCAGAACGCGCCGAATCTCCAGCACCGCGCACAGGGCGTGCGGGAAGAGGCCGCCAAGCACCCCGGGATTCAGATCGCCGGTGTATTCAACCATATCGAGACGCCCCAGGATGCTGCGGCGGAGGTAATCCGGGCGGGCAATGCCTATCCCGACCTCTCCGGGTGGGCCATGATCGGTGGCTGGGCTCTCTTCACGCAATCGCTTCTCACCGATTTGAACCCCGCGCGCATCAAGGTGGTATCGGTGGACGCGCTCCCGGCGCAGCTCGCGTACGTGGACAAGGGAGTGGTCCCCGTTCTGTTGGCGCAACCGGTGTATCAATGGGGGTTCGTCGGCGTCAGCATCATCGTCGACAAGCTGCACTTCAAGAAAGACCCTCCCCAGATCATTCCCATGGAGCTGATCCGTGTGACCAAGGAGAATCTCGGCGTTTGGGCTCGTCAGCTCCGCGATTGGGGCTTCACCGACGTACCCGCGGAATACCTCAGCCGCTAGCCGGAGACCATGCCCGAGCCGGCGGTCCGATTCGAGAAAATCACCAAGCGATTCCCGGGTACCATGGCGCTCGCCGACGTCTCGGTGTTGGTCGAGGCCGGCTCGTGTCACGCGCTCTGCGGCGAGAACGGGGCTGGAAAGAGCACCCTGGGAAAAATACTGGCCGGGATCCACGCTCCTGACAGCGGCCGCCTCTTCATCCGGGGGAAGGAGGCCAGGTTCGCGAACCCGCGCGACGCGCTGAGAGCCGGGGTCGGGATGGTGCATCAGGAGCTGGCGTTCTGTGAAAACCTCTCGGTGGGCGAGAACCTGTGCCTCGGCGCGCTCCCGTCCCGAAAGGGCTTGTTCTCGCGGGCGGAAACCCGTCGCCGTGCGGTGGAGATGCTGGCGGAAATCGGCATCAGCCTCGACGTAGACGTTCCGGCCGGCCGCCTGGCTATCGCGCAACAGCAGATGGTACAGATCGCCCAGGCGGTGGGGGGCGGCGCCGACATCATCGTCTTCGACGAGCCTACCAGCAGCCTGAGCCAGGCCGATGCGGAGCGGTTGTTCGAGCTGTTCGGGAGGCTCAAGGCTCGGGGAGTCACCTGCATCTATGTATCGCACCGGATGCCGGAGGTGTTCCGTCTTTGCGATACCGTCACGGTGCTGCGCGACGGCCGCCACGTTGCCACCGCGCCCAGCGCGTCCCTGACCGAAGCCGAGCTGATCCGATTGATGATCGGGAGGCCCCTGGCCGAGTATTTTCCCCGCCCGGTTGATCTACCGATGGGAGAGGAGCTGCTGAGCGTCGACGGACTTGCTTTGTCAGGGAAGTTTGTGGGCCTCTCTTTCTCGCTTCATGCGGGAGAGGTCGTTGGCCTGGCCGGATTGGTAGGCGCGGGCCGATCCGAGCTGGCGGGATGCCTCTTCGGTCTTCCGCCGGCGGAGGCCGGGGTCATCCGCGTACGAGGAGACGCCGTCCGAATCCGAAACCCCCGGGATGCGATCCGGCTTGGCGTGGGCCTCGTGCCGGAGGACCGGAAGCGACAAGGCATCGTGGCCCAGGCATCCGGCCTCCACAACATTTCGCTCCCGGTCCTCGAACGACTCGCCCGATTCACCTGGATCCGGGGCCGGGAAGAGCGGGCACTGGCGAGCCGCTTCCTCGACCGATTGTCCATACGAACCACGGCGCTCGACGCACCGGCGGCCGGACTCTCCGGCGGCAATCAGCAGAAGATTCTTCTGGCACGGTGGCTGGCGGCCGGCTCCCGAATTCTGATTCTCGACGAGCCGACCCGAGGTGTGGATGTCGCGGCGAAGGCCGAGCTGCACGGGTTGATTGGCGAGCTGGCGGCCCAGGGAGCCGGCATCCTGCTCATCTCCAGCGAGCTTGACGAGGTCTTGAGCCTGTCCGACCGGATTCTCGTGCTGCGCGCGGGGGAGCTGGTGGGCGAGCTGCCGCGACAGGGCGCATCCCAGGATGGCGTGCTCCGGCTGATGACCGGACTGGACCCAGCGGCCTAACGAGGCCGGCACCACCCTTCCGCGATTCGGACATACATCTCCGTGGCCTCCTCCAGCTTGGAGATGGGACAGTACTCGTCGGTCTTGTGAGCCTGCTCCGGCTCGCCGGGTCCCAGGATAACCGTCGGGACATTGCCCAACGCCGGCGTGAGCACGGACGCGTCGGTGAAATACGGCGCACCAGCCAACACGGGACGGGTTCCCCGGATCGATCCAACCACATCGAACACCTCCCGGATCCACGGGTGATCCGGGTCGGTCTCGACGCTCCCGGCTCCTTCGAGTCGCTCGATTTCAACTCCCGTACCGCAGGCCAGGAGCAGCAGGTCCTTGATCGCTTCCTCGGTTTGACCGGGGAGCATGCGAATATCTACGCCGAGCCGGACTCGATCGGGGACCGAGTTGATGTTCATTCCTCCCTCTATCGTCCCGATGTTCAGCGTGGGCCCGCCCAACAGGGAGTGGCTCGGCACGCCGAAGGCCAAACCGCGAAGCCGGGTGACGATGTCGGCCGCCTTGTGGATGGCGTTGTCTCCCCGCTCCGGCATGGCGGCGTGCGCGGTCACCCCGCGGGTCGTGATGGCGAACCGGACACAGCCCTTGTGCGCAATCCAGGGCGCGTTGCCGGTCGGCTCTCCGACGACCAGCGCCCCGGCCTCCCCCAGCGCACCGTCGGCTTCCGCCAGGTGGCGCGCACCCTGACAGGACGTCTCCTCGCCGGCTGTGAAGATCAGGGTGAGGCCAGCGGCGCGCCGCGGCAACGTCGCCATTCGGAGGGCCATGACTGCCATGGCGGCTACCGCACCCTTCATGTCCGACGCGCCGCGACCGTAGAGCTTGTCGCCGACCACCTCGCCGGCGAAGGGATCGTGGTCCCACCTGGCCGCGCCGAGCGGCACGGTATCCAGGTGCCCGGTGAAGCACATGGGAGGTTTGGTGCCAGTGGAGGAGAGACTGGCGACGAGTGAGGTGCGCCGATCCGCGAACTCGAAGTATCGGGTCGAGAAGCCGGCGTCCTCGAGCAGGCGCCCGAGGTACCGAGCGCACTCGCGTTCGTTGCCGGGTGGGTTAATGGTATTGAAAGCCAGCAGCTGGCGGGCGAGGCCGAGGGGATCTCGCGTCATGGTGGCATTTATCGCGTGGTTCGGGTCCGAGTGTCCGGGCTCGGGACCCACAGATTGCACGGATGGGCCGCATTTGTGGTCTTACCGGACGGGACATCCGAGATCCCGAGACCTACGGCATCATCGGTGCTGCGATGGAGGTGCATCGAAACCTGGGGTCGGAGTTCCTGGAGCCGGCCTACCAGGCTGCCCTGGAATTGGAGCTTGGTACGCGGGGCATTCCTCACGATCGGGAAGTGGAAATGCCCATTCACTACAAAGGGATCCCGCTCGGCGTTCACTATCGAGCGGATTTCGTGTGCTATGGGGCAGTCCTGGTGGAGCTGAAAGCCCTGGACAAAATGACTTCACGCGAGGAAGCCCAAATCATCAACTATCTCGCGGCAAGCGGGATCGGTCGCGGGATACTATTGAACTTTGGAACCACCAGCCTCCAGTTCAAGCGATTCGTGGGTCCAGCCTATCGAGCACTAACAAAAGTTTCCTCTGTGACATCTGTGGGCCACGGGTCATGAGGCACGGTTTCAGCGCTTTTCGATCGGCACGAAGGGCCGCTCCTCCGCTCCAGTGTACACCTGCCGGGGCCGGGCAATCTTCTGGTCCTTGTCCATCAGCAGCTCTTCCCACTGGGCCAGCCAGCCGGGCAGCCGTCCCACCGAAAAGAGGACCGTGAAGTAGTCCGTGGGGTACCCCATCGCCTGGTAAATGAGCCCGGAATAGAAATCGACGTTCGGATAGAGCTTGCGCTTGATGAAGTACTCGTCCGAGAGCGCGATCCGTTCCAGCTCCAGCGCGATTTCGAGTTTGGGATTGAGCCCGGTCTCCTGGAAAACCTGGTCGGCCACCTTCTTGATGAGCTTCGCCCGCGGGTCGTAGGACTTGTACACCCGGTGGCCAAACCCCATCAGGCGGCCCTCGCCCTGTTTTACCTTCTCGATGAACGCCGGGATGTTCTTCTTGTCGCCGATCTCACCCAGCATCTCGAGGACCGCCTCGTTAGCCCCGCCGTGGAGCGGGCCGTACAGCGCGGCAATGCCCGCCGAGATCGCCGAGAACGGGTCGACGTGGGATGAGCCGACCGACCGAACCGCGCTGGTCGAGCAGTTCTGCTCGTGGTCGGCGTGGAGGATCAGCAGGATCTCCAGTGCGCGCTGCAGCACCTTGTTGGGCTCGTGCTTCCCGCCGATCGAGAACATCATGTTCACGTAGTTCCCGATGTAGTCGAGGTCATTCCGGGGGAACTCGTAGGGAAGGCCGCGCGAGTGCCGGAAGGCAAAGGCGGCGATCGTGGGCATTTTCGCCATCAGGCGAACACGCTGGATGTACCGGTTCGCGGGATCCTCGATGTGCTTGGCGTCGGGGTAGAACGTGGACATCGCCCCCACGGTCCCCAGCAGCATCCCCATGGGATGGGCGTCGTACCGGAAGCCCTCCAGGAACTTGATGACGTTGGTGTGGACGTAGGTATGAAACTTGATGTCGTTTTCCCACTTGGTGAGCTGGTCACGATTGGGCAACTCGCCGACGGCCAGCAGGTACGCCACCTCGAGGAAGCTGGCCCGCTCGGCCAGCTGCTCGATGGGATACCCGCGATAGCGGAGAATTCCTACCTCGCCGTCGATGTAGGTAATGGCGCTGCGACAGGCCGCCGTATTCATGAAGGCCGGGTCGTAGGTCATCAGGCCGAAGTCGTCTTCGCCGGTCTTGATCTGGCGCAGGTCGGTGGCCTTGATGGTGCCATCGGAGATCGGCACCTCGTACGTCTTGCCGGTGCGATTGTCGGTAATAGCGAGGGAATTCGTGGCCACGGAAAGCGTCCTTCTGTCTGAAGCTCGAGTCGCTGCGGTTTGCGTGCGACAATTGTAATATCCCTGGGGCCGTTTCCGCGCCCGGCCCTTATCCCGCTACGAAAGACCCCGGATCCGATGCCGATTTCCGCCGCCTTCCGATCCACCCTGTATCGCACCCTCCGGCTGTGCGCGGCGACTGGAATCGCGGCCGGTTGCAGCACCACCGAGCCTGCCCCGGTGGCCGTCCGCCTCGGCCTGTCCGTGGCCCCCCCGACCACTGCCATGAGCGGCGTTGTGCTTTCGCCGCAACCGGTGATCCAATTGTTGGATGCCGGCGGCAGTCCCGTGGCGGAAGCGGGCCGGAGAGTCGTCGCGGTGCTCGCCACCCAGGGGGGGACGCTGGTCGGAACCCTCGAAGTGGGGACCGATGCGCAGGGCAAGGCGACCTTCACCAACCTGGCGCTCTCCGGTCCGGTCGGACAACGCACCCTGCGATTCGATTCGCAGGGACTGCAGTCGGTCACCGCCGCCCCTACTTCGGTCGGCGCTGGTACGCCGGCCACGCTTACGGTTTCGGCGGGGAATTTCCTGACTGCCGCCGCCGGCACCAGCACGTCGGTACCCCCTGCGGTACTGGTGAGTGACGGGGCGGGGAATCCAGTGCCGAATGTGCCGGTGAGCTTCGCGGTGGCCAGCGGCGGTGGTTCGATCGCCGCCGGCACCGGGGTCACCAACGCCTCGGGCATCGCCTCCCTCACCAGCTGGACGCTCGGGCCGGTGGTGGGGATCAACACCATCACGGTCACCAGCTCGGCGATTCCTACCGCCTCGCTCACCTTCACCGCCACGGGAATCCTCGGGCCCGCCGCCATTCTCACGATCGTGGCCGGGGACGACCAGACCGCAACGGTAGGCGCTGCCACGGCCGTCGCGCCGTCCGCCAAGCTGACCGATGCGTTCGGCAATCCGGTGGCGGGCGTGGTCGTCACCTTTGCGCCGGCCACTGGCGGCGGAGCGGTGACCGGGGGCGCGGCCACCACCAACCCGCAGGGCATTGCGACGGTCACGACCTGGACCCTGGGTCTCCTGCCCGGCGGGAACACCCTGACCGCGTCCCGGGCGGGAGTGCCCCCGGTCACCTTCGACGCCACCGGAACCGACTTTCCAGTGACGGCCATCGATGCCGGCGACCACCACTCCTGTGCGCTGGTCGAGGGAGGGCAGGCCTACTGCTGGGGATTCAACGCAACCGGCCAACTGGGGAACGGCACCGTCATCGATACCAAGGCGCCGTCCGCGGTGTCTGGCGGACTGTTGTTCACCGCCATCAGCGCGGGCACCAGCCACACTTGTGGCCTGGTGGGAGACGGGGACGCCTACTGCTGGGGCGACAATTTCTTCGGCCAGCTGGGCGACGCAACCGGCACCTCGCGTTCCGTTCCCACGGCGGTATTCGGGGGCTTCAAATTCACATCCATCGTCACCGGCCAGGCCCACACCTGCGCCCTCATCGCCGATGGATCGGCCTACTGTTGGGGGTCCGGGCTGTCCGGCCGCCTGGGCGATGGAACCCAGGCCAATCGGTTCTCCCCGACGCCGGTGATCGGCGGCATTGCGTTCTCGATGCTGAGCGCCGGCCAGAGCCACACCTGCGGCGTGGCCACCGGTGGCCAGCCCTACTGCTGGGGCGCCAACGGTAACGGGCGGTTGGGAGACCTCACCACCACCAACAGGTTGCAGCCCACCCTCGTCTCGACGGCACTGACCTTCACCGCGGTCAGCGCCGGAGGAGCCTTCACTTGCGGCATCGCGACGGGCGGGGCAGGCCAGTGCTGGGGAGGCGGCGGTTCCGGAGTGCTGGGCACCGGCAACAACACCCAGCAGCTGGCTCCGACGCCGATCAGTGGGGGCCTCGCGCTCACTTCAATTTCCTCCGGCGCAACCCACACCTGTGCCATCACTACCTTGGGACAGGCCTATTGCTGGGGTGCCAACGGGTCCGGCGAGCTCGGGGACGGGACCGTCGGAACGCGGAGCGTACCGACGCTGGTAGTGGGTGGACTGACATACTCAGTAATCCGGGCGGGCACCGAGCACTCCTGCGCCCGCGCCACCTCAGGGGGTGCGTACTGCTGGGGGCATAACGCGGTGGGCACTCTGGGTGACGATACGTTCCTGGACCGCCGCCAGCCGGTAGGGGTGATCAGGCCGTAGGCAGGGTCACCGTGCAGGTCGTTTCGAAGCCGCCGCGAACGTTGTACACCGTACGCACCGACAGTTTGCGCGGCGCCAGCAGCCGGAACAGGTCCTCGGCGATTCTCGCGGTGGCATGCTCCTGAAATATCCCCACGCTGCGAAAGCTGGTGACGTAGTATTTGAGGCTCTTGAGCTCGACGCAGCGGCGGTCGGGAACGTAGCTGATCACCAGCCGGGCGAAATCCGGCAGGCCGCTGTAGGGACACACCGCCGTGAATTCCCCGGTCTCGGTGACGATCTCCTGGGCCGGGCCCTCGTAGTCGAAGGTCTCCAGCACCGCTACGTCGATGTGCTCCGGTCCCACGAAGGGGAGGGTCCTGCCTTCGGCGGTCGGCATCGTCCGGCTCCTGCTCGAGTCGCCCCCAATCTAGATGCTGCGGTAGGAGTCGCAACGCAGAGGGGCGCGGCATCCGCCGCGCCCCACCGGTCACCGGTCACTGCAGTCTGACCATCCCCTCCTCCAGCCACGCCTCCTGGCCCTTGAGCACGCTCTGGGCCAGCCGGTAAGTCCGGTCGTCGTCGTTGTGGAACACGCTGCGGAAGAGCTGGTTCACCTTCCGCCGGCTCTGGCGGCTGAACACGTCGGCCATACGGAACGGACCGCGATTGGCCGGGTCCTTCTTCACCAGCATCATCGCCCGGCTGCAAGCCGCGCTGATCGCAAGCAGCTCGGCGCCGATCTCCACGTGGCGGAACAACACCGCCTGCTTCTTCTCGAGCTTGGGCCCGAACCGCACCATGGCGTGGAAGAGGCTCCGCGCAAGCTTGCGTGACTTGCGGTTCACGAACCGCATGTGCGGCGCCAGCGGCCCGAATTCGGCGTAACGCGGCCACCGGCCCCAGCCGAAGAAATGCTTGGGATACCAGACCGCGTAGAAGAGCCCGGCCCGGAACAACGCCTTGAGCTTGGTGCCGCCCGATGCCTTCGGGTTCACCAGGTCTCCTGCTACATCCAGATGGGTGTCCACCGCCTCCCGGGCGATGAACAATCGCATGATTTCGCTGGAGCCCTCGAAAATCAGATTGATCCGCCAGTCCCGCATCATCCGCTCCACCGGATCGGGGCGCTCTCCACGGCTCCGTAGCGAATCGGCCGTCTCGTAACCGCGGCCGCCCTTGATCTGCAGCGTGTCGTCCATAATGCGCCAGCCGACTTCGGTGTTCCACATTTTGGCGATGGCGGCTTCGAGCCGGATGTCGGTGCCCGGCCGGTCCGCCAGCAACGAGCCGAGCTCGGCGATCGCCTCCATGGCGAAGATGTCCGCCGCCATCCGGCCCAGTTTCTGGGCAATCGCGTCGTGCTTGCCGACCGGCTGGCCCCACTGAACCCGTTCCGCCGCCCAGGCGCGGGAGATCTCCAGCGCCCGCTTGGCGCCCGCCACGCACCCGGCCGGAATCGTGAGCCGCCCGGTATTGAGTGTGATCAGGGCGAGCTTGAGTCCCTTACCCTCGCCCCAGAGCAGATTCTCCGCCGGCACCTTCACGTCATGGAACCGGAGTACGCCATTCTCGATGGCCTTGAGCCCCATGAAATGCAACCGCTGCACGACCTCCACGCCCGGCCAGTCGGTCTCGACGATGAAGGCGCTGATTCCCTTGGGACCGGTTCGCGCCATCACCACCATGACCTCGGCCACGGTGCCGTTGGTGCACCAGAGCTTTTCCCCGTTGAGAATCCAATGGGTGCCGTCCTCGGACAGCTTCGCCGTCGTCGAGAGACCCGCTGGATCGCTGCCCACGTGGTTCTCGGTCAGGGCGAACGCCGAGATCGCGCCCTTGGCGATCATCGGCAGATACTTCTTCTTCTGCGCGTCGGTGCCGAAGAGCTTGAGCGGTACCGGAACGCCGATGGACTGGCTGGCGGAGAGCAGGGCGGTGAGGCTGCCGTCGATGCTGGTCACCAGCCCGATGGCGCGGGTGTACATCAGCTGGGAAAGACCTAACCCGCCGTACTGCTCGTCGATCTTGATCCCGAAGGCGCCCAGCTCGCGTAGGCCCTGGATGACATGAGGCGGGATCTTGCCTTCACGATCGATCAAGTCGCTGTCGACATGGTCGCGGAGGAACGCTTCCAACTTGTCGAGAAACGGCTGCGCCTTGGCCACATCCTCCGGCTTGGGCTCGGGGAAGGGATGGATCAGGTCGAGCCGGAACCGCCCCTCGAACAACTCCTTTACGAAGCTGGCAGACCACTCGACCTCCCGCGCGGCTTCGGCGACCTCCCGCGCCTCCTGTTCCGTCGCCATGACCGGTTTGCCCTGAACCGGGGGTTTCTCGAGAGGGGGCTTCAGAACGTCGGTCATGATCAGGACCAGGTGGAAGTGTTCGTGGACCGTTCGCGCAGCGCGCCGAGCAGCAGCGTGGTGATGTGGCGCTTGCGTTGTTCGGCAAAGTCCGGCGCCGTCGGATCGAGGCCGACGGCTTTCATGAAGGTCTGGCCGTGCACGATGGGGAACCAGGTCAGCGCGACCAGCGAGAGCAGCAGGTGCGCCGCCTCCGCCGAATCCGAGATGTCGAGACCCAGCTCCTGCTGGAAGGCTGCCAGCGCTTCCTGCCACACCGCGAGGCGGAGCGGCATACCGGTCAGCACCGTGCGGTCCGAGAGGGCTTCCCGCTCGATCAGCCGGACGAAGTTGGGTCGCGCCGCCACGAAATCGGCGTAGTCGGAAACTGCGCCCGCCAGGACGACTTCGGGCGTCTGCCCGCTGGCCAGCGCCCGCTCCTTGCCCTCCCGGACCGCGCGACGAACGTCGGCAAAGCAGCGCTCGAGTACGGCGCGGTGGAGGTCTGCCTTCGAGCCGAAGAAGTAGCCCGGCGTGGCGCGGGAAACGCCGGCCTGCTTGCCCACGTCCGACAGCGAGGTCTCCTCATATCCCTTTTCGGCAAAGAGCAGCTCCGCCGCGTCGAGAATGAGCTCCCGGGTCCGCTCGGCATCGCGAACCCGTTCGCGCGAATCGGGTTTGGTCGGTTTGCGCATTTGCTGTTATCCCCATCCCAGGGGTGGCTGATGGCACTTGCTGGACGTCTAGCAAGTTAAACCTCGAGCCCCAAACCAGCAAGGGCCATCCCCCAAACACCTTACATTGGTCCACTTAGGCTCTTAGCCTCTTAGCCTCTTAGCGTCCTGCACCATGCCGAACCGCCGCATCCTCCTCGCCGACTGCGACGCCATGTTCGTCGCCGTGGCCCGACTCGTCGATCCGGACGGGGCGGGGAAGGCGAGCCTGCTGGTGGTCGGGGGCCATGCCAAAAGCCGAGGAGTCGTCTGCTCCGCCTCGTGGGAG
>Ga0070699_100001818_pt1 | contig 19394 bp, 17 predicted proteins | sample KBSK1503metaG_FD_65473 | JGI IMG/M metagenome (GOLD analysis project Ga0070699, IMG submission 65473) | Corn, switchgrass and miscanthus rhizosphere microbial communities from Kellogg Biological Station, Michigan, USA - KBS K1-50-3 metaG | ecosystem: Host-associated > Plants > Roots >... | reverse complement strand
TCCTCGCCGCCAATCTCGACCGCCCGCGCGACGATCCGATTCCATTCCCCTTCCTCGGCCTGATCGTCTCGGGCGGTCACACGGGCCTCTACCTCGCACGCGCCGCCGGTGATTACCGCTGCCTCGGCCGTACGCGAGACGACGCCGTCGGGGAAGCGTTCGACAAGGTCGCCAAGCTGCTCGGACTCGGCTACCCGGGCGGTCCCGCGATCCAGCGGCTGGCCGAAGGGGGAGATCCCCGGGCGATCCGCTTGCCGCGCGCCCGCATCAAGCGCAGCCGCTTCGACTTCAGCTTCAGCGGCTTCAAGACGGCCGTCTGGCAGCGTGTCCACGACGACCCGCCACCGCCCGCAGCGCTCCCGCACCTCGCCGCCAGCGTCCAGGAGGCGCTGGTCGACATGCTCGTCGTGCCGACCATCGAGGCGGTCGGCGAGACCGGGGTTGCGCGTCTGGTCGTCTCGGGTGGAGTGTCGGCGAACCGGCGGCTCCGGACGCGCCTGACCGAGGCCGGCGCCGAGCACGGCGTCGATGTCATCTTTCCTCGTGTCCAGTTCTGCACCGACAACGGGGCCATGATCGCGATGGCCGGCTGGCGTCGGCTCGAGGCAGGCGAGGACGACGGCCTCTCGATAGGCGCCGAGGCCGATCTTCCCTTCGGTGTTCCCGATTGATGGGCGCGCGGCGGGAAGCGCGCGAGGCGCTCGCCGTCGCCGGGGTCCGGCCGAGGAAGCGGTGGGGCCAGCACTTCCTGTGTGATGCCGCCGTAGCGCACCGCATCGTGGAGACGGCCGAGATCGGGCCGCGCACGGTCGCCCTCGAGATCGGTCCCGGGCTCGGCGCGCTCACAGACGAGCTCGCCGGACGCGCGGGACGCCTCTACCTCGTGGAGATCGACCCCGCGCTCGCCGCTCGCCTCGCCGCGCGCTATGCCGAGAACCCGCGCGTTCGGGTGATCGAAGGTGACGTCCTGGCGCTGGCGCTGGAGACCCTCATCACCGAGCCGCGCGTCACGGTGATCGGCAATCTTCCCTACAACGTCGCGATCCCGATCCTCTTCGCGCTGCGCGAGCAGCGTGTCCGCATGCCGCACGCCGTTGTCATGCTTCAGCGCGAGGTCGCGCAGCGGCTCGTTGCCCGACCCGACACCCCGGACTACGGCGTGACGACGGTCCTCCTCCAGGCCGTCGCGGCCGTCCGCCTGGCATTCGGCGTTTCCCGCCGCAGCTTCCATCCGCCGCCCCGCGTCGAGTCGGCGGTGCTCGACATCCGCTGGAGCGCCACGCCGAGCGTCGACCTCGGCGACGAGCAGGGGTTCCGCGAGGTGGTCCGCGCCGCCTTCGGGCAGCGGCGGAAGATGCTGCGCAACGCCCTCGGCCCGCTCGCCCGGCACCGCGGGGTCGACCTCGAGCGCGCGTTCGCGCGCGCCGACGTGGCGCCGAGCGCGCGGGCCGAGACGCTCGACCTCGTGGCGTTCGCGCGCCTCGCGCGGGCGCTCACCCGGTAAGGCCGGTGCCCGAGCTGCCCGAGATCGAGACGGTGCTCAGGACCCTCGCGCCGGCCATCGTGGGCCGTCGGGTGGTTGCCGTCGAGGTGCGGGAGCGACGCCTCCGCGGCGGCGTGGCGCGAAACTTTGCAGCGCGGCTCACGGGCCGTCGCATCGGGGAGGCGGTGCGCCGGGGCAAGTACTTCCTCGCCCCCCTCGACGACGGGCGTCTGTGGCTCGTGCACCTCGGCATGACCGGCCAGCTGACGCTCGCGCCGCGCGACCGGCCCGACCGCCGCCACGACCACGTCGTGGTCGAGCTCGACGACGGCCGTGTCCTCACCTACAACGACCCTCGCCGCTTCGGCCGGATGGCGGTGATCGAGCCGTCGGGACTCGTGGCCGAGACCGGCGAGGGGATCGATCCGCTCGACGACACGTTCTCGCCCGACGCGCTCTTCGCGCTCACGCGGGCGCGTCGCACCTCGATCAAGGCCCTGCTCATGGACCAGCGCCGGGTTGCGGGCCTCGGCAACATCTACACGAACGAGATTCTCTTCCGGGCCGGGGTCCGCCCCGGCCGTCGGGCGGCCCGCCTCGCGCGCGACGACTGCCGGCGGATCGTGACGGCGAGCCGCGCGGTCCTCACGGAGGCCATCCGCCGCGGCGGCTCGTCGATCTCCGACTACCGCGACGGCCTCGGCCGCGAGGGCTGGTTCCAGCTCGACCACTGTGTCTACGACCGCGCCGGTCGTCCCTGTCCGACCTGCCGGACGCCGATCCGGTCGCGCGTCGTCGTCGGGCGGTCGACCTTCTACTGCCCGCGCTGCCAGCGCTGACGGCGCGTCAGGTCCCGAACCGCGCGGGCGAGAGCTGCTCCGCGTCGAACCGCTCCGTCTTTCCCTCGACGATCAGGTCGGCGGCGATCTGTCCCATGATCGGGCTCGTTTCGATGCCGCAGCCGCCCTGGCCCGCGAGCCAGAAGAAGCCGCGCACCCGCCCGTCCTCGCCGACGACCGGCACGCGGTCCGGAGTGAACGTGCGGAGCCCCGCCCACTTCCGCCGGAGCGTCCGCGGCACGAGGGCCGGGGCGAGGTAGGCGAGCCGCTCGAAGCCGCGCGCCACCGCCACGGTGTCGGGTTCGGGGTCGCAGGCCTCCATCGGCTCCTCGTCCATCGGGCTCAGCTTCAGTCCGCCGGACTCGGGCGCGAAGTAGAGCCGGTCGGCGTCGCTCGCCACCATGGGCCAGGCGCGCGCGTCGAGGGGCAGGTCGAAGACGACGATCGTCCGGCGGTGCGGGACGAGCGGAATCGGGGTGGCACCGGCGAGCGCGGCGACCTTTCCCGCCCAGGCCCCCGCGGCGTTCACCACCCAGCGCGCGGCGATCTCGCCGTCGGCCGTCACGACGCCGGTCGCCCGTCCACGCTCGACGCGTAGCCCCCGCACCTCGACGCCGAAGCGCTGCTCGACCCCATGCCGCCGGGCGTGCCCCAGATAGCTCCAGAGCAACGCGTGGACGTCGATGTGGCCATCCTCGGGGAGGAGCACGGCGCCGTCGAAGCGCTCCGCGAGCAGCACGGGGACGCGCGCCGTCGCCTCGGACGGCGAGAGGAGCGCGATCCGCGTACCGGCCTGCTCGATCAGCGGCGCGACCTGACGGAGCGCGCTCCAGAGCGGCTCGCGGAACAGGACCATGATCCCGGAGGGCTCGAGCAACGGGGTCTCGCAGAAGCTCGCGGGCGGATGGCGGAGGAAGCCGGCGCTCCGCACCTTCAGCTCCTGGAGCGTCGAGATCGGATCGAGCTCGGACAGCACGGCCGCGCTGCGGCCGGTGGCGTGAAAGCCGGGCTGGTGCTCCCGCTCGAGGAGGAGGACGTCGGTCACGCCGCGCTCGGCCAGGAAGTGCGCGAGGGACGCGCCGGCCATGCCGCCGCCGATGACGACGACGTCGACCGCACGAGTCACGGCGGGATCACCGATCGAGCCGGCCCTTCGGCGCCGACGTCCAGCAGGTCACGCAGGCCGTCGCCCAGGAGCTGGAGGGCCAGCACGGCCAGCGCGAGCGCGACGCCCGGGAAGAGCACGAGATGCGGCGCGACGAGCAGGAAGGGCCGGCCCTCGTCGATCATGCCTCCCCACGACGGCAGCGGGGGCGGCGCGCCGACGCCGAGGAAGGAGAGGCTTCCCTCGGCGACGATCGCGCCCGCCATCCCGAACGTCGCCTGGACGAGGAGCATCGGCGCGGCGAGCGGCAGGAGGTGGCGGAGGACGATCCGCGCCGGGTGGGCGCCGAGCGCGACGGTGGCTTCGACGAACTCGCGGCGGCGGAACGACAGGGTCGCGGCGCGGGCGAGCCGCGCGTAGCCTGTCCAGCCGAGCACGCTGAGGGCGAGGACGACGTTCGGGAGACTCGGCCCGCGGATCGCGGCGAGGGCGATGGCGAGGAGCAGGCCGGGAAACGCGAGCAACACGTCGATGACACGCGCCAGCGCCTCGTCGACCCAGCCGCCGGCGTATCCCGCGACGCAACCGAGGAGGGTGCCGGTGGTGAGAGACAGCGCCACCGTCGCCACGCCGACACCGAGCGAGATGCGCGCTCCGTAGAGGACGCGCGCGAGCACGTCACGGCCGAGCGTGTCCTGACCGAAAAGGTGCGCGTCGCTCGGCGCTCCGAGGCGCGCGGCCAGGTCGGCGGCGTACGGACCCGCGGGCGCGAGCACGGGCGCCACCGCACCGGCCAGGGCCAGGAGTGCGAGGCCGGAGGCGCCGGCGAGGGCCGCGCGTGCGCCCGGTCTCGTCATCGCCCGTCCTCGCCGAGACGCGGGTCGATCACACCGGCGAGCACGTCGGCCACCGTGTTGACGGCGACGTAGCTCAGGCCGATCGCCAGCACGCAGCCCTGCACCAAGGGGTAGTCGCGCGCCTGGATCGCCTGCACGAGCAGCCGGCCGATCCCGGGCCAGGAGAAGACGGTCTCCGTGATGACTGCCCCGGCGAGCAGGGCGCCTGCCTGCAGGCCGAGCACGGTGACGACCGGTACCAGCGCGTTACGGAGCGCGTGGACGCCCACGGCCCGCCAGCGGGGCGCCCCCTTGGCCCGCGCCGTGCGCACGTAATCCTCGCCGAGGGCGGCGAGGAGGCTCGCCCGCGTGAGGCGGACCAGGATGCCGGCCATGCCGAGCGCCAGGGTGACGGCGGGGAGAGCGAGGTGCGCGAGCCCGCCTCGACCGGAGACGGGAAGCCAGCCGAGTCGGATCGAGAACCAGAGCATCAGGAGCGGGCCGAGCCAGAAGCTCGGCAGACAGACGCCGACGAGGCTCGCCAGGCGGGCGGAACGGTCGAGCGCGGAGCCTCGCCGGACCGCGGCCAGCACGCCGAGCGGTACGGCGAAGGCGAGCGCGAGGACGAGCGCGGCCGCCGCCAGCTCGAGCGTCGCCGGGTAGCGCGCCGCGATCACGCGTCCGACCGGCGCCCGGAAGGCGATCGAGTGGCCGAGGTCGCCGCGGGCGGCGTGGGCGAGGAAGCGGACGTACTGCGCCGCCAGCGGACGATCGAGCCCGAGCTCCCGCCGGAGCCCCGCCACGTCGGCGGGTGCGGCCCATTCACCGAGCATGATCTCGACCGGATCGCCCGGCAGGAGATGGAGGAAGGCGAAGACGAGCGTCACGACCCCGATCACGGTGGGAAGAAGGAGCGTGAGACGCCGGATGGCCAGCGCGCGCATCAGTCGAGGTACGCGGCGGCGAGGCCCCGCAAGTCGCCGCTCGGCGAGGGCTCGAACCCCCGCAGCCGGCGCGTCTGCACGACCACGCGGTCCTCCCACCAGAGCGGCACGACGGGCAGGTCGTGTGCCAGCCGGTGCTGTACCCGGGCGTAGATCGCCCGCCGCCGGGCGGGCGCGAAGGTCTGACGGCCGGCCGTCGTCAGTCGATCCGTCACGCGGCTCACGTAGGCGCCGCGGTTGTAACCCGCGGGCGGCGTCATGGTCGAGTGGAAGGCCAGATAGTAGAGATCGGGGTCGGTGACGCCGACCCAGGCGAGCGAGGCGAGCTCGAAATTGCCGCTGCGGACGTCGGCATAGAGAGTGCCCCACTCGTAGACCCGCACGTCGACCGCGATGCCGATCGCCCCGAGCTCGGTCTGGACCGCCTCCGCCAGCCGCCGCCGAACCGGCTGGGCCGAAGTCTTGTAGACCAGCCGAAAGCGGGGCGCGCCCGGGCGCGCCCCGCGATAGCCAGCACGGTCGAGGAGCCGGCGCGCCCGCCGGGGGTCGTGGCGCGGCGGGCGTGCCGGGGCGTACGCCCAGTGCTCGGGAGCGAGCAGGCCGGTCGCCGGGCGGGCCGCGTCCCCGAGCACGAAACGCACCAGCCCCTCGCGGTCGAGCGCGAGCGTGATCGCCTCGCGGACGCGTCGATCGGCGAGCCGTGGGTCGCGCAGGTTGAGCGCCAGGTAGACGAAGCTCGTACCCGGAGAACGGCGCACGAGGAGGGTCGGGACGGTGGCGAGCCAGGCCACCATCTCCGGCTCGGGCGCGTCCTCGACCAGGTGCACCCCGCCGCGCCGGAGCTCCAGGACCCGGACCGTCTCGTCGGGCACGATGCGAATGATCACCGGGTGGAGCTTCGGGACCCCGTCCGGGTAGGCGGGATTCGGCGCGAGCACGAGCTGCTCGCCGCGCTCGGCGGAGACCAGCTGGAAGGGGCCCGCCCCGATCGTCACCTCGCCCGTGTCGCGCGCCCGTGCCGCGGGCAGGATGCCGAGTCCTGTGGCGTCGAGAAAAGGCGCGAACGGTTCCGTGAGGCGCATCACGACGGTCGCCGGATCGGGCGCCTCCACTGCAGACAACACAGCCAGCGCTGTACGCTTTGGCGACGCGAGTGCGGGGTCGCGCACCGCCTCGTAGGTGGACCGGACATCGGCGGCGGTCACCGCGGTCCCATCGGGAAAGCGAAAGTCCGGCCGCAGGTGGAAGACGAACGTCCGCGGATCCGGCATTTCCCAGGTCCGGGCGAGCTCGGGGACTCGCCGGCCGGCGGCGTCGGCCCGCGTGAGGCCAACCTGGAGGAGGCCGGCGAGCCGCGCGCCGTTGGCGTCGGTCTGGAAGCGGGGGTCGAGGCTCTGGGGGTCGCTGTCGAAGGCCACCACCAGCGCGCCCGCGGGTGGTGGCGCGTCACCGCAACCGCCGGTGAGCCCGCCCAGCACCGCCAAAACGATACTCAGAGCCGATCCACGTTTGACTCTGTTCGAAACGCTTTGGTAGCATGCGCAGAGCTGGCTGTCCCGTGCACGGCAGCGGCTGAGGGGCCGGTGGAGGCCAATGCGCGTCGGGTCTTGTTTTCTAGCGATTTTCTTATTCAGCACGTTGCCGATCGGTGCCGTCGGCGCCGACGAGACGCCGGCGCACGCTGACGCGTTCCCGCGTCCGGCGGGACTCGAGCCGCAAGTTCGCTTCTGGCGGCGCATCTTCGCCGAGTACTCGGTCCATCAGGTCGTTCTGCACGACGCGCTCCATCTCGACAAGGTCTACAAGGTGCTCGATTTCCGCCCCGAGCTCGAAGACGGCATGCGCCTGGTCGAAGTCGATCGCCTGCAACGCGTGGAGACCGATCTCGAGCTCGATCGCATCCGGGCCACGCTGCTCCGCCTGCACGCGCTCGGCTCGAACATCCAGGGTCTCACGGCCGAGGAGCGCGCGATCTACGAGCTCTTTGCCGACGACCACGCCCCCGACCGCTTTCTCGCCGCCGCCGACGAGAAGCGGCTGCGCGGCCAGCGTGGGCTGCGCGAGCGCTTCGCCGAGGGGATCCGCGTCTCGCGTCCCTATCTCCCGGAGATGGAGCGCATTTTCCGTGAGGAAGGCCTGCCCCCGGAGCTGACCCGGCTGCCGCTGGTCGAGTCATGTTTCAACCTCCACGCTTACTCCAAGGTCGGCGCCGCCGGCATCTGGCAGTTCATGCCCGCCACCGGCCGGCGCTTCCTCCGCGTCGACAACCTGATCGACGAGCGTCGCGACCCGATCTTCTCGACCCGGGCGGCGGCACGTTTTCTCGCCGAGATGCACCGCGCGCTCGGCCCGTGGCCGCTGGCGATCACGGCTTACAATCACGGCCCCGAGGGTATCGCCCGGGCGGTCGACCAGGTCGGCAGCACCGACATCGCGGAGATCGTCCGCGACTACCATGGCCCCGCCTTCGGCTTCGCGTCGCGGAACTTCTACGCCGAGTTCGTGGCGGCGCTGGACATCGAGCGGAACTGGCGCGAGTACTTCGGCAACCTGACCGTGGAGGCGCTGCCGCGGACGCACGAGCGCCGGCTCGACCGGGCGATCGGTATCCAGCAGGCGGCCCACATGGCGCACGCGGACCGGGAAGTGCTGGCGAGCCTGAACCCCTCCCTCTCGTCCCTGGTCGTCGCCGGGAGGCGCCCGATCCCGCGCGGCGTTCGGCTCCGGCTGCCGGAGTCCGGGGTGGCGGGCTTCGAGACGCGGCTCGCGCAGCTGCCGGCCGAAGAGCGGGTCGAGCGGAAGGTGGTCCCGGCCGTGGCCCATCGGACGGTCCGGGGCGCCCGCGTCCGTCCCGCCGTGCTCACCTACCGGGTCCAGCGCGGGCAGACGCTCTCGCACATCGCCAAGCGCTACAAGGTGAGCGTGGCGAGCCTGCGCGTCACCAACGGGCTCGGCAAGGCCGGCCACCTGCGTCCCGGACAGACCCTGCGGATTCCCCGTAGCGCCCGTCGCAGCGCGGCCTAAGCCCGCTCGTTTCGACCGCTTTTTGCTTCTGGTACGATCCAGAAGCGGATGCGGACCCATCCGGTCTTCCTGCGTCTCGAGGGCAGGCGGTGCGTGGTGCTCGGCGCCGACACCCCGGCCGCGACGAAGGCCACGGCGTGCCTCCGGGCCGGGGCGGACGTGACCCTGGTCGCGCCCGAACTGCCGGCGGCTCTGGCCGCGGAGAAGGACCTGCGTCACGTCGACCGGGACTATCGGCCCGGGGATCTCCGGGGTGCTTTCCTGGCCTTCGCCTCGACCCGCGATCCCGGGACGGTCGCGCTGCTCCGGGAGGAGGCCGAGCGCGAGCGGGTGCTCCTGAACGTCATCGACGTCCCCGACGCGTCGACGTTCCTCTCGCCGGCGGTGCTCGCGCGCGGCGAGCTCACGGTCGCGATCGGCACCGGCGGGGCGAGTCCGGCGCTTGCGGCCCGACTCCGGCGCGACCTCGAGTCGCACGTCGGGCCGGAGTACGGACCGTTCGTCGCCATTCTAGGGGCGATCCGGCGGGCGCTCGCGCCGGAGCCGGGACGGGCCGAGGTCCTGTCGGCTCTCCTCGATTCCTCCCTTCTGGACCTCGTGCGGCGCGGCGCGCGCGAGGAGATCGACGGGTTGCTCACCCGGGTGGCTGGCGAGCGTCTGACGCTCGCCCGGCTCGGAGTGACGCTCGGCGCGGAACGCTAGGCGATGGAGCTCGGCCTGCTACGGCTCGCCACGCTGCTCTACCTCGCCGCCACCCTCGTCGCCCTGGTGGGACTCGCCGTGCGGCGGGAGCTCCCGCAGCGGCTCCTGCCGCGGGTGTTGCTCGGCGCGCTCGGCGTACACTCCGCCGCCATCATCATCCGCTCCGTCGCGGGCGGCCACATCGCGGTCACCACGTTTGCCGAGGCCCTGTCGTTCGTGGCGGCGCTCCTGGTGGCGATCTTCCTGGCCGTCCAGGCCCGCCGGCCGCTCGTCGCGCTCGGCGCCGTCGTGAGCCCGCTCGCCTTCGGCCTCGTGCTGGCCGCCGCCGCCGCGTACAGCGGCGCCCGGCCATTGCCCCCCGCCCTCGACAGCGCCTGGCTGCCGGTGCACGTCGTGCTCGCGACGCTCGGCGACGCGGTCTTCGCGCTCGCCTTCAGCGCGAGCCTCCTCTATCTCGTCCAGGAGCGCCGCCTGAAGACCCACCGCGGCCGGGGCCTGCTGCGCCGCCTGCCCTCGCTCGAGACGCTCGACCGCGTCAACTACGCCTGCCTCGTCTGGGGTCTCATCCTGCTGACGCTCGGCATCGTGAGCGGCATCATGTGGGCGCACGAGGCCTGGGGACGGTCCTGGTCGACGGATCCGAAGCTCGTCTTCTCCCTCCTCACGTGGGCGGTCTACGTCGTCCTCCTCCAGGGCCGCATGACGGCCGGCTGGCGCGGCCGCTGGGCGGCGACGCTCACCATCGCCGGCTTCGCGGTGATCGTGCTCTCGCTGGTCAGCGTGAACGTGCTGGCGCTCGGCAACCACGGGAAGGCCTTCTAGCGTGGAGCAGCGCACGATCGTGCTCGTCGGCCTGAACCATCGCACGGCGCCGGTCGAGGTCCGGGAGCGGGTCGCGTTCGGCAACGGACGGCTCGAGACGGCGCTGCGCGACCTCGTGGCGCTGCCGGGCGTCCTCGAGGCCGCGATCGTGTCCACCTGCAATCGCGTCGAGGTGATCGCCTGCGGCGGGGACGTCGAGACGGTGGGGGGGGCGCTTCCCGGCTTCCTCGCGCGCGAGCACGGCCTCGACGAGCCGGTCCTCGCCGCCCACCTCTACACGCACGCCGACCGCGAAGCGGTCCGCCACCTCTTCCGGGTGGCGGCGAGTCTCGACTCGATGGTGGTCGGCGAGCCGCAGATCCTCGGACAGCTGAAGGAGCAGTACGCGCTGGCCGCATCCGTCGGCGCCTCCGGGCGGGTGCTGCACCGCTGCTTTCACAAGTCCTTCTCGGTCGCCAAGCGGGTGCGGAGCGAGACCGGCATCGCCGAGAAGGCGGTGTCCGTCGGGTCGGCCGCCGTCGAGCTGGCACGCGGCATCTTCGACCGGCTCGAGGACAAGAGCGCGATGCTGATCGGCGCGGGCGCGATGGGCGAGCTCACGGCGCGTCAGCTGCTGGCGCAGGGGGTGGGGTCGGTGCTGGTCGTCAACCGGACCTACGAGCGGGCGATGGACGTGGCGCGCGAGCTCGGCGGCATGCCCGTGCCCTTCGAGCGCCTGGCCCGCTACCTCCCGCTCGCCGACCTGGTGATCGGCACGGCGAGCGCCGACGAGTACCTGCTGACGCCGGCCCTGGTGGACGAGGCGATGCGCGAGCGGCGCCGCCGGCCGATGCTCTTCGTCGACCTGGCGGTGCCGCGCGGCTTCGACCCGGGCGTCAACGCGGTCGACGACGTCTACCTCTTCGACATCGATGACCTCGAGGGCGTCATCGCCGACAACAGGGGCGCGCGGGCCCGCGAGGCCGTCAAGGCCGAGACGATCATCGACGCCGAGGTCGAGGCATTCTGGCGCTGGTTCACGAGCCTCGACGTCGTGCCCACGATCGTCGCCCTGCGCGACAAGGTGGAGGCGATCCGCCAGCGGGAGGTCGCGCGCGGGCTCGCCGCCTGGCCCGACGTCGACGCCCGCCTGCCGGAGGTCCTCGAGCGGGTGACGAGCGCGATCGTCAACAAGATCCTGCACGGCCCGCTGACGGCGCTCCGCCGCCACGAGGCGCAGGCGGGCGAGGCCTTCTTCGTCGAGGCGGCGCGGCGACTCTTCCGCCTCGGCGGCGATCCCGACGACGGGGAGGAGTAGTGGGAGCCGCCACCGGTCGGCTCCGCCTGGGCACGCGCGCGAGCCCGCTGGCGCGGGCGCAGGCCGAGCTCGTGCGCGCGGCGCTCGCCTCGCGCCATGCCGGGCTCGAGGTCGAGCTGGTGTTCGTGCGCACGACGGGCGACCGGCTGCGAGGGCCGCTCGCGCCGGCGGGCGGCAAGGGCCTGTTCGTCAAGGAGATCGAGGAGGCGCTCGCCGGGGGGCACGTCGAGGCCGGCGTGCACTCGATGAAGGATCTGCCGGCGCGGCTCGCCCCCGGCCTCGTGGTCGCCGCGGTGCCCGAGCGCGTCGACCCCCGTGACGTCCTCGTCGGCGGGGAAGGGGGCCTCGCCGGCCTTCCCCGCGGCGCGCGCGTCGGCACGGCGAGCCCGCGTCGGCGGGCGCAGCTGCTCGCGCGCCGTCCCGACCTCGAGGTCGTCCTCCTCCGCGGCAACGTGGACACGCGGCTCCGCAAGTGGCGCGCAGGCGAGGTCGACGCCCTCCTGCTGGCCGCGGCGGGGCTCGCGCGCCTCGGGATCACCGAGCCGGCGGCGCGTCCCCTCGCGGTGGAGGAGTTCCTCCCGGCCGTCGGCCAGGGCGCCCTCGCGCTCGAGTGCCGGGCGGACGACGCTTCGACGCGGGCGATCCTGGCGGCGGTCGACGACCCGGTCGCAGCGACGGCGGTCGCGGCGGAGCGAGCGTTTCTCACGACCGTTGGCGGGGACTGCAACACGGCGCTCGCGGCGCACGCCACCGTCGCCGACGGCCAGGTGACCTTGCGGGCGCTGGTCGCCGACCCCGACGGACGCCGCCAGCTGGAGGACCACGGCACGGCCTCCGCCGGCGAGGCGGCCGCGCTCGGACGCAAGCTCGCGGAGCGGCTCCTCGCCGCCGGCGCGGCGGCGTTGATCGGCCGATGAGCGCGAGCGAAGAATGCCGATAAGCGCGAGCGAAGAATGCCGATGAGCGCGAGCGAAGAATACTGATGAGCGGTCGCGTCTACCTCGTGGGGGCCGGCCCCGGCGACCCTGGCCTGTTGACGCTGCGCGGCCAGCGTTGCCTGGCCGCCGCCGACGTGGTCGTGCACGACGACCTCGTCGGCCGCCGTCTGCTCGAGCATGCACGGCCCGACGCCGAGGTGATCGCGGTCGGCGGCGCGCACGGCGACCCGGCCCGGCTCGACCAGGCGGAGATCGAGCGGCTCCTCGTCGCTCGCGCGGCGAGCGGCAAGACGGTCGTGCGGCTCAAGAACGGCGATCCGTTTCTCTTCGGGCGCGGGGCGGAGGAGGCCGAGGCGCTCCGGCGGGCCGGGGTGCCGTTCGAGGTCGTGCCCGGCGTGAGTGCGGCGCTCGCCGTGCCGGCGTACGCCGGCATCCCGGCGACCCACCGCGACCACGCGTCGCTCGTGACCATCGCGACCGGCCATCAGGCGCGCTCCGCCGCGGGGGCGGAGCCGACCGTTCCCGCCCTGCCCTGGGCCGAGCTCGCCCGCCAGCGCGGCACGCTCGTCTTCCTCATGGGCATGCGGCAGCTGCCCGCGATCATGACGAAGCTCGTCGAGCACGGCCTGGCGGGGGCCACGCCGGCGGCAGCCGTCGAGCGCGGGACGACGGGCGACCAGCGGACGGTCGTAGCCACGGTCGCGACGCTCGCCGATCGCGTGCGCGCCGCCGGGCTCGGCCCCCCGGCGGTGGTCGTGGTGGGCAGTGTGGTGGGGGTACGCGAGCGCATTCGCTGGTTCGAGGAGCGGCCGCTGTTCGGCCGCCGCGTGGTGGTGACACGCCCCCGGGCGCAGGCGGGGGAGCTCGCGCGTCTCCTCGAGGACGCGGGCGCCGAGGTCATCCTCTTTCCCACCATTGCCATCGCGCCGCCGCGCGACCCGGGCGCGCTCGAACGCGCCGTGGCGGGAGCGGCAGCGTACGACTGGATCGTCTTCACGAGCCCGAACGGCGTGCGCGTCTTCTTCGAGGTCTTCGCGCGCCAGAAGCGCGACGTCCGCGAGCTCGCCCGCGTGCGCCTTGCGGCGATCGGCCCCGAGACCGCCGCGGAGCTCGGCCGGCGCCATCTCCGCGCCGACACCGTCCCGGCGGAATACCGTGCCGAGGGACTGATCGAGGCGCTCGCCGGCGAGGACCTGCGCGGGCGGCGGTTCCTCTTGCCGCGCGCCGCCGGCGCGCGCGCCGTGCTCCCCCGGGAGCTCGCGGCTCGCGGCGCGCTGGTCGAGGAAGTGATGGCCTACGAGGCGGTCCTGCCGCGCGACGCGGACGTCGGCGGCCTGAGAGACGCGCTCGCCGCCGGAGTCGTCGACGCGATCACCTTCACGAGCAGCTCCACGGTGCGCAACTTCGTCATGCTCCTCGGCGCGGAGCACGTGGGGCGTCTCGTGCGCGACGGCCGGCCGGCGATCGCCTGCATCGGCCCGGTGACGTCCGAGACCGCGCGTGGAGCCGACCTCGTGGTGGCCGTGGAGCCCCGGGCCTACACGGCGCCCGCGCTGGCCGCCGCACTGGTCGAGCACCTGCGCGCCCACGGTTGATGAGCGCCCCCCGTTTTTGCAAAGACCCTGCCGATCAACTATCGGAAGGAAGGGCATGAGCCGCTTCCCTGCCTACCGCCCGCGGCGGCTCCGCCGCAGCGAGGCGCTACGCCGCCTCGTGCGCGAGACGCGCATCGCCGCGGACCAGCTCGTCCAGCCGCTGTTCGTCGTGCCGGGTGAGCGGGTCGAGCGCCCGGTCGAGTCGATGCCCGGCGTGGCGCAGCGCTCGGTCGACCGTGTGGCCGAGGAATGCCGCCGCCTCGCGGACCTCGGCGTTCCGGCGGTGCTCCTCTTCGGCATCCCGGAGGAGAAGGACGCGCGCGGGCGGGGCGCGACCGATCCGGACGGCATCATCCCGCGCGCGCTGGGAGCCATCCGTCGGGCCGCCCCCGGCCTCGTGCTCATGACCGACGTCTGTCTCTGCGAGTACACCGACCACGGTCATTGCGGGGTGGTCCGTGAGGGCGACGTGGACAACGACGCCACGCTCGAGTTGCTGGCGGCCGAGGCGCTCGCCCACGCGCGGGCCGGTGCCGACCTGGTCGCGCCCTCCGACATGATGGACGGGCGGGTGGGCGCGATCCGCGGCGCGCTCGACGCGGCGGGCTTCGCGCATTTGCCGATCATGTCGTACGCGGCGAAGTTCGCCTCCGGGCTCTACGGGCCGTTCCGCGACGCCGCCGAATCCACGCCGGCGTTCGGCGACCGTCGCTCGTACCAGATGGACCCCGCGAACGCGGAGGAGGCGCTCCGGGAAGTCGCCCTCGACATCGAGGAGGGCGCTGACATCGTCATGGTGAAGCCCGCGCTCCCGTATCTCGACGTCGTCCGCCGGGTGAAGGAGCGCTTCGGCTACCCGGTGGCGGCCTACCAGGTGAGCGGCGAGTACGCGATGGTGAAGGCCGCCGCGGCGCGCGGCTGGCTCGACGAGGCGCGCGTCGTCGACGAGAGCCTGGTGGCGATCAAGCGGGCGGGGGCGGACCTCGTCATCACGTACTTTGCGAAGGACGTGGCGGCCCGGAGGCGCGGTCAGCCGTGAAGCACCGGCTCGCAACCCGGGCGCTCGGGTTCGGCCTCGCGGCGGCGGTCGCGATGGCTGCCCCCGCGGCCGCCGACAGTGAGGCGGAGCTCGGGCGGCGCTTCCTGCTGGCGGCGCGGGGCGAGCTGCCGATCGTCCAGGACCCGACGGTGACCACGTACGTCGAACGGATCGGGGAGAAGCTGGTCGGTGTCCTCGGCCCGCAGAGCTTCGACTACCGCTTCTTCGTCGTGCAGCACCCGGCGCTCAACGCCTTCGCCGTGCCCGGCGGGTACGTGTTCGTGTTCTCGGGTCTGCTCGCGCGGGTGGACAACGACGACGAGCTCGCCGGGGTGCTCGCGCACGAGATCGGCCACGTGAGCGGCCATCACCTCCTGCGGCAACAGAAGGAGGGCCAGGTGTGGACCGCCGCGGCCCTCCTCGGGCTCCTGGTCTCCGCCATCAACCCGGTCCTCGGCGCCGCCGGCATCGCCGCCGCCGAGACGGCGCAGCTCAAGTATTCGCGCGAGTTCGAGCAGGAGGCCGACTATCTCGGGCTCCGCTACGCCACGCAGGCGGGCTACGATCCGCATGCGCTCGGCGCGTTCTTCAAGGAGCTCCTCGCCGACCAGCGGATCAACTCGGCCGGGGTGCCGGCGTACATGCTAACCCACCCGCTCACCGAGGACCGCGTGGCCAACGTCGCGACCGCGATCAACGCCCAGCACTTGAAGACCCCCGCAGGACGACCCGCGGCCGGGGCGGATCTCCCCGAGGCGCAGGCGGTGGCACGCGCCATCGCGGAGCCCACCGACGTCGTCGTCGGCCGCTACCGTCGCATGGCCGACGAGAAGCCCGAGGACGCGCAGCGCCAGCTCCTCCTCGGACGCGTCTACCAGACGGTCGGCCAGCTCGAGGCCGCGCGCACGGCGCTCGAGCGCTGCCGCGCGCTCGGCGGCCTCGACGGGCGCGTCGACCGGCCGCTCGGCACGGTCTACGTCGCGCTCAAGAAGCCGGCCGAGGCACGCGAGGCGCTCGGCCGCTATCTCGCGAAGCACCCCGAGGACGGCTGGTCGCACCTCCAGCTCGGCAAGGCGCTCGCCGACGCCGGCGACGACGGCGGTGCCCTGCACGAGTTCCAGCGGGCGATCACCTGCGACCCCGAGCTCGACGAGGCCCAGCGGCTGGCCGGGGTGGCGTTCGGGCGGCGCGGCGACGAGGCCGAGGGCTTCTACCACCTGGCCGTCGCGTCGCGGCTCCGCGGCGAGCTCGAGCAGTCGCTCAGCCACTTCCAGCGGACCAAACCCCTCCTCGATCCGGCGAGCCCGCGCCGCCAGGAGGTCGACCAGGCGATCGCCGAGCTCATGCCGCTGGTGCGCGAGCGGGAGCGCGAGCGCCTCGAGCGGCGGCGTGGGCCGCGCCGCGGCGTGACGCTCGGAGGGTTGCGGCCCTAGGTCGGGTCCAGGTCGCCGATCGAGGCGACGACCGGCCGGAACCATGTACCGGGGGCTCTCCGTGATCGCGGTCGTGCCCGTGCTGAACGAGGAGGCGAAGATCGGCCGCGTGCTGCGACGCACGCCCCGCGCGCTGGTGGACGAGCTACTCGTCGTCGACGACGGCTCCACCGACCGCTCGCCCGAGGTCGCCCGCCAGCTGGGTGCCACCGTGCTGCCGATGGGCCGCGTGGCCGGCGTGGGAGCGGCGCTCCGGGCCGGCTACCACCATGCCGTCGAGCACGGTTACGATGTGTCGGTGGTGATGGCCGGCAACGACAAGGACGCGCCGGAGGAGATCCCGCTGCTCCTCGACCCGATCGCCGAGGATCGGGCCGACTTCGTCCAGGGGTCCCGCTTCTTGAAGCGCGGCGCGAGCTTCGGGGCGATGCCGTTCTACCGGCGACTGGCCACCCGGGTGCATCCCTTGCTCTTCTCGCTGGCGGCGCGGCGCTGGGTGACGGAGTCGACGAACGGCTTCCGCGCGGTGCATCGGCGCGTGCTGACCGATCCGCGCCTCGATCTCTCTCCGGCCTGGCTCGACGCGTACGAGCTCGAGCCGTTCCTCTACCTGCAGGCGATCCGCCTCGGCTACCGCACGGCCGAGGTCCCGGTCACCAAGGTCTACCCGCCCCGTCACCTGGGCCAGACGAAGATGAAACCCGTGATCGGCTGGTGGTCGATCCTGCGGCCGCTCGTGTACGCGGGCTGGTGGCGCAGGCGATGATCCGGATCGCGGTCGTCGGGGCCGGGCAGTGGGGCCCGAACCTCATCCGCAACTTCCACAACCGGCGGACGAGCGAGGTCGTGTGGGTAGTCGACCAGGACGGGGGACGACTCGACCAGGTGCGCGCGCGGTTCCCCGACATCCAGCTCGCGACCGACGCCGAGCTGGTCATGGTCGACGGCCGGATCGACGCGGTCGTGATCGCGACGCCGACCAGCACGCACTACGCGCTCGCCAAGCGCGCGCTCGCGGGCGGCAAGCACGTACTGGTCGAGAAGCCGATCACCGCCGACGCGGCCGAGGCCGACGAGCTCTGCGCGCTGGCGGCGGGTGCGGGTCGCGTCCTCATGGTCGGACATGTGTTCGTCTACAACCCGGGCGTCCAGCGCGTGAAGCAGCTGCTCGCCGCCGGCGAGCTCGGACGCGTCTACTACGTCTGTATGGTGCGCACCAACCTCGGTCCCATCCGCGTCGACGTCAACGCGGCCTGGGACCTCGCGTCGCACGACGTCTCGGTCGCGAACTACTGGCTCGGCACCGCCCCGCTGACGGCTTCGGCCGTCGGCGGCAGCTGGATCAACCCCGGGATCGAGGACGCGGTGTTCGTGACGCTCCGGTATCCGAACGACGTCCTCGTGAACATGCACGTCTCGTGGCTGAGCCCGCGGAAGACGCGCGAGATCACGCTCGTCGGCGACCGTCGCATGCTGACCTTCGACGATATGAACCTGAGCGAGCCCGTCCGCGTGTACGACAAGCAGGTGACGGAGCTCCGGACGCCGGCGCCCTACATCGACTCGTTCGCGTCTTTTCGGGCGAGTCTCCGGGAAGGCGACATCACGATCCCGAAGGTCGCGCTCGGAGAGCCGCTGAAGGCGGAGTGCGACCACTTCGTCGAGTGCATCGTCGACGGGAAGCCACCGCTGACCGCCGGCCGCGAGGCGGCGAGCGTGGTGCGTGTCCTCGAGGCCGTCCAGCGGTCCGTCCGCGGGGCGGGGCGCGAGGAGCCCGTCTGATGGCCGACATTCCTCTCGTCGACCTGCGGGAGCAGCACCGCCAGGTCGCGGAGGAGGTTGCTCGCGGCTTCGCCCGCGTGCTCGACAGCGGCTGCTTCGTTCTCGGCCCCGAGGTCGAAGCGTTCGAGGCCGCGTTCGCGCGCTTCTCGGCGGTGAAGCACTGCATCGGCGTCGCGAACGGGACCGACGCGCTCGAGATCGCGCTGCGGGCTGCCGGCATCGGGCCGGGTGACGAGGTGATCGTCCCCGTCAACTCGTTCGTCGCGACGGCGCTGGCCGTGGCGCGCGCGGGTGCCGCGCCCGTGCTGGTGGACTGCGACCCCGACCATCTTCTGATCGACGTGGCGGAGGTGGGGAGGAAGATCGGACCGCGCACGCGGGTGATCGTCCCGGTGCATCTCTACGGGCAGATGGCGCCGATGGAGGAGCTCGAAGGACTGGTCCGCGGATCCGGCGTCGTCGTGGTGGAGGACGCGGCCCAGGCCCACGGCGCGGCGCGCCACGGACGGGCGCCCGGGGCGTTCGGCCTCGCCGCGGGCACGAGCTTCTATCCCGGCAAGAACCTCGGCGCCTACGGCGACGCGGGCGCGATCGTCACCAACGACGAGACGGTCGACCGCCGCGCGCGCGCTCTGCGCAACTACGGGAGCGAGGTGAAGTACGCGCATCCGGAGCTCGGCTTCAACTCGCGCCTCGACCCGTTGCAGGCGGTCGTGCTGAACGCCAAGCTCGCGCACCTGCGCCGCTGGAACGAGCAGCGCCGGGAGGCCGCCCACCGCTACGACGCGTTGCTGGCCGGCGCGCCCGGCGTGCGCCTGCCGGCGACGTTGCCGGGCAACGAGCCGGTCTGGCATCTCTACGTGGTGCGTGTGCCTCGGCGGGACGAGGTGCTCGCGCGGCTGCACGCCGCAGGGATCCAGGCGGCCGTCCACTACCCGACCCCGATCCACCTGCAGGGCGCGTTCCGCGCGCTCGGCCACCGGCACGGCGACTTCCCCGTCGCCGAGGCCGCCGCCGGCGCCGTGCTGTCGCTCCCGATCTACCCCGGCATCACGCCGGCGCAGCAGGAGCGCGTCGCCGCGGCGCTGCGCGCGGCCGTCGGCTGATCCTTCGTGCGCCGCGTTCTTCGTGACGATTTCGGGGGCGCGCTCCGCGTCGTGGTGCTGATCGTCGCGGTCTTCGCCGCGTTCCTGCCCACCCTCCGGAACGGATTCGTCCTCTGGGACGACGACATGATTCTGCTCGAGAACCTGGACTTCCGCGGCCTGTCGGCGGCGCACCTCGGGTGGATGTTCACGACGTTCCTCGGGGGGCAGTACCAGCCGCTCACCTGGCTGAGCCTCGGTGTCGACTACGCGCTCTGGGAGATGAACCCGGCGGGCTACCACCTGACCAGTCTCATGCTGCACGCGACGAATGCGGTGCTCGCCTATCTTCTCATCCGGGCGATCCTGCGCCGGACGACGCCGGATCGAGAAGTCCTGGCGGCCGCCACGGTCGGGGCTCTCGCGTTCGCGATCCACCCCCTGCGCGTCGAGTCCGTCGCCTGGGCGAC
>Ga0070699_100001817_pt1 | contig 19403 bp, 23 predicted proteins | sample KBSK1503metaG_FD_65473 | JGI IMG/M metagenome (GOLD analysis project Ga0070699, IMG submission 65473) | Corn, switchgrass and miscanthus rhizosphere microbial communities from Kellogg Biological Station, Michigan, USA - KBS K1-50-3 metaG | ecosystem: Host-associated > Plants > Roots >... | reverse complement strand
TGGGCCAGGAACGCGATCGAGCTCATGGCCTCGTACACCACGCCCTCCGGATCGTCGTCGATCCGGGTCCGCCGCTCCTCCATGACCACCTTGCGCTCCGAATCGATCTCCGCGGGCGCGAGGAGGAGATTCCGCATCCGGTCGGCCTCGAGGCCCAGCACCAGGTCGAGCCGGTCCGCCGCGATGCTCACGTGGTAGCCGGTCATGTCCTTGGTGGTGAACGCGTTGTCCCGCCCGCCGTTGAGCTCGATCAGCCGGGAGATCTCCCCGCGCCCGTGCGTCGGGGTGCCCTTGAACATCATGTGCTCGAGGAAGTGCGCCAGCCCGGTGGCGCCCGGCAGCTCGTTGCGCGAGCCCACCCGGTAGAAGATCTGCACCGCGACGATCGGGTTGCGCGGATCCTCCTGGATCAGCACGCGCAGCCCGTTGTCGAGCGTGGCCTCGGTAACCGGGAAGCGCGCGGGGCCGGAGGTGACGGCCTGGGCCGACGCGGAGCCGACGAGGGCCAGGCTCAGGAGGAGCGCGGAGAGCGAGAGAGCACGTGATTGGAGCATGCCGACCATGGTAACACCCCCCGGCGAAGGCGCCGCGGGCCTAGCGGTCGGCGAGCCGGCGAGCCTGCGCGAACACCGCGCGGAGCATGGGGCGGGTCAGCTTGCCGGTGAACGTGTTCTGCTGGCTCGGGTGGAAGCTCCCGAGCAGAGTGACGCCGTCTCCCGGCATGAGCGCGCGCGCGCCGTGCCCGAAGCCGGGCAGCGGGCGCGGCAACGCGAGGCCCAGCTCGCGACGGGTGCGCAGGTAGGCGTCCCAGCCGATCTTGCCGAGCGCGACCACCACCCGCACATGGGAGAGCAGGCCGAGCTCCTCGAGCAGGAACGGCCGGCAGCGCGCGGTCTCGTCCGGCTGGGGCTTGTTGGCGGGCGGCGCGCAGCGGATCGTGGCGGTGATGTACGCGCCGCGGAGGCGGAGCCCGTCGCCCGCGTGGGTCGACGCGGGCTGGTTGGCGAACCCCGCCTCGTAGAGCGCGCGGAAGAGCCAGTCCCCGCTCCGGTCCCCGGTGAACATCCGACCGGTCCGGTTGCCGCCGTGGGCCGCGGGGGCCAGGCCCATCAGGAGCACCCGCGCGCGCGGATCGCCGAAGCCGGGGAGCGGGCGCGCCCAGTATGTCTCGCCACGGTGGCGCCGCGGCGGCACCGCCGCCACCGCCTCGCGGTGGGCCACGAGGCGCGGGCAGAGCCGGCAGGCGGCGATGCGCTCGGCGAGCGAGAGGAGACCCTGGCGTGACGGATCGGCGGTCATGGGCGCGCGGCTCGGACGAGACCGGATGGTAGCAACCCGCCGCGCGGCTCGCCAGGGCGCGCCCCGATCGATGCTAAGCTCTGCCTCATGACGAGCCGCGTTCCCGCCCTCATCGTGCACGGCGGAGCGGGCGCCGATCCGGGCGGCCGCGAGGAGCTGCGCGCGGGCATGCGCGAGGCGGTGCTGGCCGGCTGGCGCGCCCTCGCCGCGGGCGGCACCGCGCTCGACGCGGTCGAGGCCGCGGTGCGGAGCCTCGAGGACCACCCGCGCTTCAACGCGGGCCGCGGCTCGGTGCTCACCAGCGAGGGCACGGTGGAGACCGACGCCTCCATCATGGAGGGCGATCGGCTGCGCAACGGGGCGGTCGCGGCGGTCAGCGGGGTGCGCAACCCGATCACCCTCGCCCGCCGCATCCTCGAGGACGGCCACCACAGCCTCTTCGTGGGGCCGGGCGCGGCGGCCCGGGCCCGCGCGCTCGGGGTCGAGTGGTGCGATCCGACCGAGCTGATCACCGAGCACCAGCGGCGACGGCTCGCCCTGGTGCAGGCCGGCACCGTGGGCGCGGTGGCCCTCGATCGCGCCGGCACCATCGCGGCCGCCACCTCCACCGGCGGCACCGCGGGCAAGCTGCCGGGCCGGGTGGGCGACTCGGCCCTCATCGGCTGCGGCACCTACGCGGAGAGCACGCTCGGCGGCGTCTCCTGCACCGGCGACGGCGAGGCGATCATCCGGGTCGCCCTGGCGCGGCGCACCCTCGAGATCCTGAAATCGGTGGGCGACCCCGGCCACGCCGCCGAGGTCGCGGAGAGCGTGCTGGTCGAGGAAGGGCGCGGCCAGGGCGGGCTCATCGTGATGGACTGGCGCGGGCGGATGGGCTGGGCGCGCTCGACGGTGCTGATGCCGGTGGGGCTCATGTCCCCCGCCCGGTCCGAGCCCGAGCTGCCGTTCTGACCCGCGCCGCTCAGGCGTTCGGCTGCGAGAAGCGCGCGGTGACCTCCGCCCCCGGGCCCGCGAGCCACTCCTTCACGGTGCGATACCCGTAGCGCAGGGCGGCCCGGCTCGCCTCGAAGCCCATCGACGGCCCCACCAGCGGGGAGGGCTTCGGCTCGGGCTGGATCACCATGATCTGCACCTCGGGATGCCGCAGCTTGATCTCGCGCAGCCCCACGTTGAAGAGGTTGAGGCTCGCGATGTGGGTGGTCTGCTCCATGATCGCGTAGAGCCCGCCCTTCCGGATCTCGGGCGCGTCGTCCCCGTTCAGGCACTGGGGCACCGCCGGGTTCAGCGCGACGAGCACCGTGGCCCCCGCGTCCACCGCGAGATCGGCGTGGCCGGTGTAGCCCACGTCGCCGTCCACGTAGTCGCGCCCGCGGATGCGGTACGGCTCGAAGAAGCCGGGGATCGCGGAGGACGCCGCGATCGCCTCGGAGATCGGCACGTCCATCACGTCGCCGCTGCCGAAGACCACGCGCTCGGCCTGGTCGAGCGCGACGGCCGCGATCAGCAGCGGCCGCGGCGTGCGCGTGAAGTCGTTGGAGAGGCCCTTGGCCTCGAACGCCTCGCGCACGTACGACTCGAGCGGGGCCAGCGAGAAGAACCCGGGCGGCATGTCGCCGCCGCTGCGGGCAAGCAGGTCGGGCCACTCCAGGCGGAAGTCGGTCACCGCCCGCTTGCCGATCGCCCACACGAACTGGGCGATGTTGCGGGCCGCGCCCGAGAACGAGCCCTTGTGGTAGACCGAGCCGCGTTGGAAGTTCAGCGGATCGTCGCGCTCCTCGTCGAGGATCGCGTAGAGATCGCCCGGGCGCACCCCGTTGGCCATGAGCGCCCCGACCACCGAGCCCGCGCTCGAGCCCACGTAGAGGTCGAAGTCGTTGGCCCGGAAGCGGGGTAGCTCGTCGAGGGCCGCGAGCGCGCCGACCTCGTACATCCCGCCGATGACCCCGCCGCCGGCCAGGACCATCGCCCGGCGCTCGGGCGCGCGGCTCCAGCCGAGGCGCTCGAGCCACCCGCGCAGTCCGCTCGGGGGCGTCACCGCGGCGCGGGCCGCGCCCTCGGCGGGCGCGGCGAGCTCTCGATCATGCGCCGGTGAACTTCGGGGCCCGCTTCTCGAGGAAGGCGCGCACCCCTTCGGCGTGATCCTCGGTGGTGATGGTCTGCGCCTGTGCGTAGGCCTCGAAGCCGAGGGAGGTGGCGAGGTCCACGGTGGCCGAGCGGTTCAGGAGCGCCTTGGCGAGGCCGAGGGCGTTGGGCGGGCCCGCCGCGATGCGCGCGGCGAGCGCGCGCGTGGTCCCCTCCAGATCGGCGGCGGGCACCACGCGGTTCACCAGCCCGATGCGGAGCGCCTCCGCCGCGTCGATGATGTCGGCGGAGAAGACCAGCTCCTTGGCCTTGGCCAGGCCCACTAGCCGCGGCAGCAGCCAGGTGCCGCCGCCGTCCGGCACGAGGCCGATCTTGGCGAAGACCTCGCCGAAGCGGGCCCGGTCGGAAGCGATCACCATGTCGCAGCCGAGGGCGATGTTGCAGCCGGCGCCCACCGCGAAGCCGTCCACCATCGCGATGGTGGGCTTGGGGAACTCGAAGAGCCGGATGACGAAGCGGTTCAGCGACTCGACCCGCGCGCGGCCCTCGGCGGCGGTGTGCCGCTTGGCCGCCATGGTCTTGACGTCGCCCCCCGCCGAGAAATGGCCGCCCGCTCCGGTGAGAATGATCACCCGGGTCGCCGCGTCGGTCTCCAGCTCGTCGAGCGCGGTGAGCAGCTCGCGTCGCATCACGAGGTCGAGCGCGTTGCGCGCCTCGGGCCGGTTCAGGGTGACGCTCGCCACCCCGTCCGCGCGGTCCACCAGGATCGTGCTGTAGCCCATCAGCGTCCTCCGGCCGGCGGGAGCGGCTCCGGGCGCTCCCGTGGCGTGGTCACGCGGCGCGCCGGGCGCGCCGCCTCGTTGATCGTGATGCGCGAGAAGATGCGCGCGGGCGCGTCGGCGGCCGTCTTCACCATGACGAAATGATATCATTCCGTGCGATGAGTCTCGCCGCGATCATCGGACTCCCCGCCCACGTCACGCGCGCCGTCATCGGGATGGTGCACCTGCGCGCGTTGCCCGGCAGCCCGCGGTGGGACGGCGACATGGCGGCGGTGGTGCGGGCCGCCCTCGACGACGCGCGCGCCCTCGCCGAGGGCGGCGCCGACGCGATCGTGGTGGAGAACCACGGCGACGTCCCCTTCACCGCGGTTCGCGTGGACGCCGCCTCGGTGGCGGGCATGACGGTCGCGGTCACCGAGATCCGCCGGGAGGTGACGCTGCCGATCGGCATCAACGTGCTGAAGAACGACGTGCGCTCCGCCCTCGCGGTCGCCGCCGCCACCGGGGCGCGCTTCGTGCGTGTCAACGTCCACGTGGGCGCGGTCGCAGCGGACCAGGGCATCATCCAGTCCGAGGCGCACGACTCGCTGCGCTACCGCCGTCTCCTCGACGTCCCGGTCGCGATCTTCGCCGACGTGCAGGCCAAGCACGGCATGCCCCTGGCTCCGGTGCCGATCGAGCACGAGGCGCGCGACTGCTACGCGCGCGGGCTGGCCGACGCCCTCGTGGTCTCCGGGGTGGCCACCGGCGAGCCCACGCCGATGAGCGACCTGAAGCGCGTACGCGGGGCGGTGCCGGAGGCGCCCCTGCTGGTGGGCAGCGGAGCCTCGCCGGAGACGGTGGCCGAGCTCCTGTCGGTAGCCGACGGGGTGATCGTCGGCACCTCGCTCAAGCGCGACGGCCGGCTCGCCAACCCGGTCGACGTCGAGCGCGTCCGCCGCCTGGTCGCGGCGGCCCGGGTCGCCCGCGGGTGACCCGCGCCCCGTTCGTCTCGGTCGCGCTCGCGGTGTGCCTGGCCGGCTGCGCCCTCCTCACTCCGCGTCCGGCTCCCGATCCGGCGCGGCTCCGCATCGGCGATCTTCTGCTGATCGGCTTCACCGGCACCCAGGTCGCGGGCAACGAGGAGGTGCGCCGGCTCGTCTGCGACGTGAAGGTAGGCGGTCTGCTGCTCTTCGAGCGCTACACCTCCGGCCAGCCCCGCAACATGGTGAGCCCGGAGCAGATCGCGACGCTCACGCGCGATCTCCAGGCCCTCGCCGCGCGGTGCGCCGAGCGGCCGCTCTTCATCGCGGTAGACGCCGAGGGCGGCCGTGTCATGCGCCTCTCCCCGCGCCTGGGCTACCCGCCCACGCGACCCGCGCAGGATCTGGGCGAGCGCGACGACCCCGCGTTCACGCGCGCGGAGGCGCGGCGCATGGGCCTGATGCTGCGTGAGGCCGGAATCAACTGGAACCTCGCGCCGGTCGTCGACGTGGCGGTCAACCCGACCAACCCGGCGGTGGTCGCGCTGGGGCGGACCTACTCGGCCGACCCGGCGCGGGTGAGCGCGCACGCGGAGGCCTTCGTGCAGGGCATGCACGACGCGGGTGTGCTGACCGCCCTCAAGCACTTCCCCGGCCACGGCTCGAGCCGGAGCGACTCGCACGGGGGCTTCACCGACGTGACTGACACCGCGGAGCTGTCGGTCGAGCTCAGGCCGTATCGCACGCTGATCGCCGACGGGATGGCCGACAGCGTGATGACCGCACACGTGTTCAACCGCGGCCTCGATCCGTGGGACCCGGCCACCCTGTCGCGCTTCACGGTGCGCCGGGTGCTCCGGGGGTGGCTCCACTACGACGGGGTCGCGGTCTCCGACGACCTGCTGATGGGCGCCATCGCCCAGCACTACGGGCTCGAGGACGCGGCGGTGCAGGCCCTCGGCGCGGGCGTGGACGTGCTCCTGATATCGCAGAACACCGGCCGCATCGACGATCGCGCGGCCGAGCGCGTGGTCGCGGCCATCACCCGCGCCATCGCCGACGGGCGCCTGAGCGAGTCCGCGGTCATTGCCGCGGTCCGCCGCGTCGACGCCCTCCGCGCGCGCCTGCGGTAGGGGTCAGCGGAGGGATTGCAGGAAGCGCTCGACCGCGGCGCGGTCGGGCAGCGCGTCCTGAGCGCCGCGGCGCGTGCAGGTCAACGCGGCGGCCGCGCTGGCGAGCGGGATCACCTGCTCCAGGTTCCCGCCCGCGGAGAGGCCCACCGCGAGCCCGCCGTTGAAGGCGTCGCCGGCGCCGGTGGTGTCGACCACCTCGATCGGGAAGGCCTCGAAGTGGACCGCGGTCGCGCCGTCGTACACGAGCGCGCCCTCCTCGCCGAGCGTGATGATCACGGTGCCCACCCCGCGCTCGCAGAGCCGGGCGGCGGCCCGCCGGCCCGAGTCGAGGTCGCCCACCTCGATCCCGGTGAGCGCGGCGACCTCCCCCGCGTTCGGGGTGAGGTAGGTCACCAGCCCCAGCAGCTCGTCGGAGAGCTCCTGGACCGGGGCGGGATTGAGCACGGTCGGCACCCCGTGCCGCCGCGCGGTCTCGAGCGCCCAGCGGACGACCGGCACGGGCACCTCGAGCTGGCTCACCAGCACCTGCGCCCACTCGATCGAAGGCTCCCCCGCCCGCGCCATCTCCACGGTGAGCCGGTGATTGGCTCCCGGCGCCACCCCGATCTGGTTGTGCCCTTCGCGGTCGACGAAGATGAGCGCGGTTCCGGTGGCCACCCCCGGCGCGGTCACCACGCCCTCGACGCCGATGCCCTGCTCGTCGAGGGCCCGCCGCATCGCGGCGCCCGCGTCGTCATCCCCCACGCAGCCGATCAGCCGGACCTCGGCCCCGAGGCGCCGCGCGGCCACCGCCTGATTGGCCCCCTTGCCGCCGCGGTTGACCAGCAGGGTGCCCGAGGAGACGGTCTCCCCGACGCGAGGCAGCCGGGGCAGCGCGACGGTGTAGTCGAGGTTGGCCGAGCCGACTACGCAGACGCGGGGCACAGACGCTCCAGGAAGAGTCGCAGCACCGCCTCCGAGTCCACGTCCATCGCCACGCGGCAGCCGGGTACGCGCTTGCGGTGGGCGGGCAGCGCGCGCCGATCGGCGAGCGAGAGGCCGCGGGTGAGCTTGCCCTCGCACTCGACCTCGACGCTCATCGCCTCGAAGGTCACGAGCGACGGATCGAGGGCCACCGCCATCGCGAGCGGATCGTGCAGCACGATCCCGCCGCCCTCCTGCGCGGCGCCGAAGGCGAAGCCGTGCAGGGTGAAGTCGAGGATGAAGCGGGCGATGGGGTCGTCCGCGCAGCGGCGGAGCCGCTCGGTGAGCACCGACTGGGCCAGTACGACCTTTCGGGTCACGTCCAGCGGGATCAGCTCGACCGGGAGGCCGGCCTCGAGCACCTGCGCAGCCGCCTCCGGATCGACGAAGAAGTTGAACTCGGCGGCGGCGGTCACGTTGCCCGGCACCGTGATCGCGCCGCCCATCACCACGACGCGCCCGGCCCGCGCGAGACGCCGCACATCGAGCGCCGCGGCGGCGGCCAGATTGGTGAGCGGCCCCAGCGCGACCACCGTGAGCTCGGGGCCCCACCGATCCACCGTTTCCAGGATCGCCTCGGCGGCCGATCGCGTCTCGGGCGTGGAGGGCGGCTCGGGGTAGCGCAGCCGGCCGTCGGGCTCCACGAAGCGGTCGAGGTTGCCGAGCCCGTCCTGGCCGTGCACGTGGCCGGCGGTGACCAGGGCGCGCTTGAGCGGCGCCTCCGCCCCGCGGATCACGGGGGGCATCGGCGTCGGGGCCGCCACCGCGAGGATGCGCCGGGCATTGGCGGCGGCGAGGTCGACCGCCACGTTGCCCGCGACCACCGTGACCGCCTCGATGTGCGCCTCGGGCGAGGCGAGCGCGAGGAGGATCGCGAGCGCGTCGTCGATGCCCGGATCGGTGTCGATCAGGAGGTGGCAGGTCATGTCGCCGGCTCTCCGAGGTTCCGTATCATACGCGAGGCCCCGACGCCAGGACCAGGTGACCGCGGAATCGTGCTATTGTCGTCGTGCCTTCCTTGGGCCTTTGAGGGTGGCGCGTCCGGCGCCGAGGCCCACCGGCATCTGGCTCGACCGACCTTCCGGCAGGACCATGCCCAAGGTTCCCGCGCACGATCACCTCCCGAAGGGAGCCGCATGAGGAAGCAGCCTGGTGTTTTTCGCCTCCTGGCCACCGCCTTCACCGGATTCGGCACGCACCTGCTGACCCTCTGCACCGGCGCGCGAGATCGTCTATTCTCCCGCGAGGACGCCCGGCGGCGCCCGCGGAAGCGATGAGCGCATGTGCGTCTATTGTGCCGAGGACGTCGGCTGTGAGCATGAGCGGGACGCCTGCGCGGCCAGCCGCGGGGAGCCTTGCCCCGATTGCGGTCACGCCTCGGCGGCGCGCCCTTGGCACCCGCCCGCCTTTCGCGGACCCGGACTCCGTTGGAGTCGCCCCCGGCCGAAAGCGTCGAAGCCCCCCGGGGCCGAGACCGTGTCCGCACGGCGGGTGAAGCGATGAAGCTCCGGGAGGTCGGACAGTCCTCCGGGCAGGGTACCGTGTGGCCCCCTCATTGGGTCGACTCGACCGGCCCGGATGGTGACGCCGCCGTACCCGCTCACGGCCTGCTGGAGGGCCTCGAGCGCCTCGGCCGCCGGCTCCTGCTTCGCATCAACGTCGACGGCCAGCGGCGCACCGCTTCCCTTCAGTGGGATCCCCCGCCCCCCTTCGGCGACATCGAGGCGGTGCTGCTCGGGAGCATCGGCACCGCCATCGGGGAGCTCGGCGAGCGCGAGCTCCCGAGTCGCGCCCGCCGCTAGCGCGTCACGCCGTAGCGGGCGCGGGTGATCCAGACCAGATCGAGCTCGCTGTCGGTCCACCCGTGCGAGCGAAGATGGGCGAGCCACGTCCTCACCTCGACGGCGGTGACGCTCTGAGTGCCCGCTTCGACCTCGATCCGATTGGGGCACGGCGCTCGACCCGGCAGTGCGGGATGCGGCTGGACCTTGTCATTCATGTCGGCGTCCTCTTCGGTGCGGGGCTCGAGATCATCGGGCCCGGCAGGGCGATACGGGGCGAGGACGGAGAAGACGGCGGGGGCGCCAAGGCCTACCGTGCTCCTCGGGGAGGAGACGTTGAGTATAGCGCGTCGCGCGCCTCTGCGGGAGGGAGAGTCTTCGACATGGTATAAGGTCGTGCTGGACGGGCGGATCAGGAGATCGAACAGAGGAGACTCGAATGGCGACCCACTCGAAGACCAGAACCGCAGTCCAGCGGAATCGCCGCGCGGCCCGTCGGGTCCGTGCGCGGAAGATGCAGCGTGAGCGTCAGGCGGCCGCCGCGCCGCCCTCCAAGACCGGAACACGCTGACTCGAGGCGGTAGCCAAGCCGCAGGAGCCCGGCTGAACTAGTGGACTGACGTGGTCGAATCCGCTACGCTGGTCCTACCAGCGGCCATCGAATCCCGCCGGGCGGTGGGAGGAACTGGAGGGATTACATGCACATCCGAATCACGTACTGCGGCGAGTGAAATTACCTACCCCAGGCCTCCAGTTTGCAGGCCGCCATCAAGAGTAAGTACGGCATCTCCTCGGAGCTGCGGGAAGGCGTCGGCGGCATCTTCACCGTCGAGGTCGACGACAAGATGATCTACGACAACCAGGTCACCTACCGCTTCCCGGAGGACCGGGAGATCTTCACGGAGATCGACAAGGTCAGGACCTGATCTCCCGCTCGATCAGCTCCCGGAACGCCGGGTCGGCGATGCGGAGCAACGCCATCGCCCGCCCGGCGTCGCTTTTTCCCCGCAGGGCCGCCACCCCGTGCTCGGTGACCACGTAGTCGGTGAGGAAGCGCGGGGTCGTCACCCGCGCCCCTGCCCCCAGACGCGCGACGATCCGCGAGCGGCTGCCCCGCGCGGCAGTGGCGGGCAGCGCGATGATCGAGCGACCCCCCGTCGCGCGGCTGGCCCCCAGCACGAAGTCGAACTGCCCGCCGATGCCGGTCACCTGGCGGCCGTCCACGCTCTCCGCGTTGACCTGCCCGACTAGGTCGACCTCCAGGGCGGAGTTGACCGAGACGAAGTCTCCGAGGGTGCCCACTACCTGCGGGTCGTGGGCCACGTCGGACGGCTCCATGTTGACGGCCGGGTTCTCGTGGGCCCACTCGAAGAGCGCGGCGGTGCCCATGATCTCGCCCACGTCCATCCGCCCGGGATGCAGCCGCTTCCGCGCGTTGGTGATCACCCCGCGCCGGACGAGCGGCAGCATGTGGTCGACCAGCAGCGAGTGGACGCCCAGATCCTTCTTGCCGCCGAGGGCCTCCATGACCGCCTGCGGGATCGATCCCACCCCGACCTGCAGGGTGGCGCCGTCCGGGATCAGCTCGGCCACGTGCGCGGCGATGCGCCGCTCCACGTCGCCGACCGGGGTCGGCGGATACTCGCGGAGCGGCTCGTCGACCGCGGTCCACACGTCGACCTGCGAGCGGTGCAGGAACGCGTTGCCGAGGGTGCGGGGCATGCGCGCGTTCACCTGCGCGATCACGAGCGGGGCCCGGCGCGCGGCGGGCAGCACGAAGCTCACCGAGACGCCGAGCGAGAAGTGCCCGCCGCGGTCGGGCGGCGCAGTGTGGGCGATCACCGCGTCCGGCGCCCAGGGGCCGCCCGCCGCGAAGAGGCTCACCGTGTCGTAGTAGCGGGCGGGCACGAAGTCCACGTCGCCCCGCGCGGCCGCCTCCGCGAGGCGGGGCGACATGTGCCAGGTCGCGAACCGGATCTTCCCCGCGTAGGCGGGCGCGCCGAACGGGTAGTCGTCCACGCGCAGGCCGCCCATCAGGGTCAGGGGCGCGAGGCGATCGGCCTGCCTCAGGATCTCGCCGAGCAGCGCGGAGGGATCGCCGCAGCCGGCCGGGAGGAGGACCTTCATCCCGGGGCGGAGTCGGCCGACCGCGTCGGCCAGCGTGGCCTGCTCGAAGGAACGGCTCATTGAGCGCGGGTAGTATACGCGGGCAGGTACTTCCGCTCTACTGCGACGCTACACGCTGCTCTCAGATTTACTCGGCACTTGCGCGACGCCGTTTCCGTACCGAGCCTCAGGAGCAGACCATCTGGCCAGGGACCCAGGCCGGCTCGAAACGCTCGAAGCCGTACTGGTCGATATACGGCTGGTTGGGCCCCCAATAGCCGTCCTGCCAATAGCAGGAGCCCGACGGGGCGTAGGCGTCGTCGGGATAGGGCGCGTAGAAACCGCCGAACCCGTGCCCGAAGCGCTCGTGCCCACCATGAAACTCGCGTCCGCCGCCATGGAATGCCTGTCCGCCGTCCCTGGCTAGGGCTGGTACCGGAACGACCGCAACCGCCAGGACAACCAGTGCAAGGATGATCTTACGAACCATAGGTCGCCTCCGACTGCCTGAACTTACCCTTCAATTCTTCAGACGCTCGAACGGGCGGAGTGATGCATGGGGGAGTGTTCTAACCTTGCGCGGCATGAACCGGTAGTAGGGCGTAGAGCCCGAAAGAGCAGCCTCCAGAGGGCAACCCCCTCCTTCAGGCGAAGGCCGGGCGTGTCGTCGGCTTCTTGCTGAATCTGACTCCGCGTGCAACCGGCACCGTCGGCGCGATCCTCACAACTCTGAACGAGCTACGGAGCATCCGCACAAAGCAAGGAGGACTGGAGATGGTTCGCATGCGAGAAATAACCGGATGGACGAGAGCGATCCTGCCTCTCGTCGCGCTGGGCCTGGGCGTGACGGGCTGTGCCACTATTCGCGCGCATCAGACTGTCGAGACCGAGCAGATCCTGGACGCCGCGGGCTTTCAGGTGAAACCGGCCGACACGCCCGAGGAGCTCGCGCGTCTGCAGGCGCAGACACCGCGGAAGGTCGTACGGGACGTGCGCGACGGCCAGCCGCGGTACGTCTACGCTGATCCCGAGACGTGCAAGTGCTCGTACGTTGGCGACGAGCAGCGTTACCAGAAGTTCCAGGAGCTCAGGCTTCAGAAGAAGATCGCCGATGAGCAGATGTCGGCGGCGCACGCGAACTGGGAAGCGTCGATGAACTGGTGGGGGACCCCGTGGGGTTGGTGATCGCGAAAAGACGTTGAGGCCGCCCGGCCCTATGGGGCGGGCGAACGCCAGGCGTCTGCGCGTACCGCGCTAGGTCAACGGGAGCTTAGTCCCAGGCGCAGCGTCGGCCGGCGACACTAAGAACTGCGGATGACCGGATGCTTGATGCTGCGTGCGAAGAGGAATGCCAATCCATCGGCATCGACTCGCCATACCAACGCTCCAACCCGCAGCGGCTCTCCATCCGGCGGGACAAACTGTAGCCGAACCGTGGTGCCGCTGCGAAGCCATATCCTAGGAGCGACCTTCGCACCTTGGGCGCTAATGTCCACCGCCTGGCACGGATGGCGACGCTTCCCTACTTCAACGAGCACGGGCCATGCGACACGCGTTCGAGGATACTGTCGACGTTCTCGCTGGTGGTCTACGACCCTCACTCAATCACCTGATCCGCCCGCTGCAGGACCGACGGCGGGATCGTGAGGCCGAGGGCCGTGGCGGTCTTGAGGTTGATGGCCAGCTCGAACTTCGTCGCTTGTTGCACGGGTAGGTCGGCTGGATTGGCACCCTTCAGGATCCTGTCGACATACATGGCGCCGCGCCGGTAGAGATCGTCAAAATCCGGGCCGTAACTCATCAGGCCTCCTCGGACCCATTGGGGTGATCGCTTGGCGCCATTGGGTGCCTCCGGGGTTGGCCGCGAGTCTACCAGCACAGGCGGGCGTGGAGGAGAGCGCGGTGTGCCCTACTGTGGGCGCGGGAGATTGGCATCGCGCCGACTACTTCTCCTTCCAGTCTTGGCCGCACCGGCAAGCATGCTTGTCATCATGGCCCGGTGCCTTCTGGCATTGATGCCGCTTGCCGTCAGCGAGGATCTCGAGCGTACGGCAGCGGGGCAGATTGGTCCAGTACTGGAGGGCTCCTGCGCTGGGGCACGGTGGCACGGAGCTTCGCGACTTGGTCCGCCACGGGAGGATCGTCATCCGGGGCTCCTACTTCTCTTTCAGCCCCCGCGGGTCCACGTGTGGCGAACAAGACAGTAGCTTCACATTCAAATCCACACATCGTTCTGGGCCGTTCGCGCACCACCCTCCTGTCCCGTGTTGAGCACGCCTCGCGGTTCAATCAGGAGTAACTTAACTTCCTGTTCTGCGTAGGGCTTGTGTTCGACACCCTTTGGAACCACGAACATCTCTCCGGCCGACACATGGACCGCTCCATCCCGAAAATCGATTCGCAGATTGCCGTCTAGCACGATGAACGTCTCATCGGTATCTTTGTGATCGTGCCATATGAAATCCCCTTGCAGCTTCACGACCTTGAATTGATAGTCGTTCATTTCAGCGATGACCTTGGGCTGCCATTGTTCACTGAACAGCTCGAACTTTTGCCGGACGTTGATCGATTTGTAGTTCACGTTTTTCCTCCGTCGCTTGATAGAGGTTACGGCTACTCGATCACCTGATCCGCCCGCTGCAGGAGCGACGGCGGGATCGTGAGGCCGAGCGAGGTCACGCAGCCCGTGGAGGAAGGCCTCGTGCCTGTGGGGGCCAGCAGCCCGGTTGAGCGCCAGGTAGCCTATTCGGGCAATCTTGGCCGCTTGCTGCGCGTCCGCGGCGAGCGGTGCGGCGAGGAGGCCGCCGGTCAGGGTGCCGATAAAGACGCGCCGGTCCATCCGTGGTCTCACCCGGGCCGGAGTCTAGCAAAGGGACCATTGGAGTGCAGCCTCTTCGGGCGATGACCGTACGCGAACCGCCGGAGCGAGGAGGACGGACCAGTACGAGCCCAGATTGACGCCGTCAAGTCCTTCCTGCGTGCTGAGGGATTGGCGGATGTAGAAGATCCCCTAGAGATTCAGAAAGCTCATCGCCTTCCCTCTCTCTATGCTCCTTTCATGTGCTCGGCTAGGAAGCGCCGAACCTGATCCTCGGCGTCCTTTGCCGCATCGCGATTGTACCGGAGCGTATGACCGCAGCAGTTTTTGGCTGCTACGTCATCAAAGTCATGGTGGGCACCTTGGTAAACCTGCACGCGCAGTGACTGGGCGTCGGGGTTCAGCACTCTCAGTCTCGCTTGCATGTCCTCGCATTTCTTGGCTGGAGTCCAGTCGTCACTGCCCCCGATCAGCACGAGTAGTGGAGCGCGGAACGGTTCGGTGAGCGCGTCGCGGCAATATGGGTAAAACGCGATGGCGGCGCGGAACTGGTCAGGAGAGCTACGGTAGTGCCGCGACGCCATCGCCTCCAACGTCGTCCAACCGCCATGGGACCATCCCATAAGGGCCACGCGATCGGCGTCTACGAACGGCAGGCCCTTGAGGTGCCGCAGCGCCCCGTAAGCATCGGCGGCCCGATCCGTCGTCATCGAGGCCATCGTCTGGCTGCTTGCGCAAATTCCACTGATCCCGCGAGGCCGAAAGCTATCTACCAGGAGCGCGACATAACCCATGTCCCGAATGGCGCCAGCCCACTGGACGAAGTGTGGGCGGATTCCGCCGCAGCCGTGGAGCAGAACCACACCAGGAAACGGCCCCGCCCCGTCCGGCTTGAACAACGTGCCATCGACCGTCGTGCTCCGGTCGGCGCTCTGGAAGCTGACGCTGGTCGCACAGCCGGACAGATTGATGATGGCACTCACTACCAGGATCAGGCTCTTTAGCCGGGATTTCCGATGGGGACTCATTGTCGAGTCCTCCAAGCATTCCTACGCGCATCGACGAGGATAGGCCACATGACCGACCTCCGGGGAGTGTATGGGAGTGAACTATCAAGCGCCAGGGTGTACGGCCATGTCGCTGCATTCACGGTCACGCCACCAGGAGGCGTACCGACAGGTGTTCACACCCACGCGGTGGTAATTCAGACACCAGCCACATCGACTGGTAACGAACGTGAGGCTCCACCATCATGGGAGCGCTCCTGGTGTGTCGATCTGGCCGGACATCAACCACTACCGACAGATGTTTCCGGGTGGCAACGAAGACATTGCGATTCCCGCGCTTCCACCTGACGGCCAAATTCTCGTCTCCTACCTCTACTTTCGCCCTCGGACGTTCGCCCAAGTCAATGCGGGGATTGACTGCGACCAAGGCGGGGTCCAGCAGATACCCGTGCTGCTCCAGCGACAGCTACCTACATGGGTCAGACGGGTTGCCTTGCTCTACGCGGCGTACCGCCTCGCCCAGTATGCGGCGGCGCGGTTGTTCTGAAGATCCTTGCTCACTGCGCCCTCGCCCGATTCCGAGCCCGTGGCTGGCCCGCTCCGCCCGACGCGCTCGGCATCGCGTTGCCCAGGCGCTCCCACCGCGACCGAAGAAGAAGCGCAAAGCCCCCCCTGACCTCCCGCCTCGTGGCGCTCGTGGACCTGGACAGTGCTAACGCGCCGATTCTGTCCCGTCCTGGAGTTTGTCCCCCAAGTGTCCCGACGGAGGCGTCCCCGAACGAACGAAGGGCCCGGAAGCGTTGCACCTCCGGGCCCTTACTGTCCCTGCCCTGCCCCCCGCGCGAAGTTAGTATAATCGCGCGCGGATGGGCCACTCAACGCACCTTGGGGAGGCTGAGCGATGCCGGTGCATCCGCAGTGGGTGACGACCGGGCTCGAGTTCGAGGGTCACCGCATCGTGGGCCATCGCGGCGTGGTCCGCGGCATCACGGTGCGGTCGCGCAACGTCATCGTCAACCTGGACGCCGCGATCCAGACCCTCTTCGGCGGCAACATCACGCTCTACACCGAGCTCTGCGAGCGCGCACGCCAGGAGGCCTTCGACCTGATGCTGGAGCACGCGTCCCAGATGGGGGCCAACGCGGTGGTGGCCATGCGCTACGACGCCAACGACGTGGCGTCCGGGGTGACCGAGGTCCTCGCCTACGGCACCGCGGTGGTGATCGAGCCGGTGAGCCGCTAGCCCCTGGCCTCCGCCGCTCGCGCGGGACTATACTCTCGGGCGAGCCGTCCACTCGCGGACCGCACAGGAGGAGACGACATGGTCACGGATCGCCGGGAGCTCCTCAGGAGCTCGATGGCGGGGGCGCTGGTCGCGACGGCGGCCGCCGGGGTCACCCCGGCGCACGCCCAGGGTGCCAAGGTCAAGCCGGGGAGCCGCGACGTGCTCCTGGTGGTGGACGTGCAGAACGACTTCATCCCGGGCGGGGCGCTCGCGGTCAAGGAAGGCGACGTGATCGTGCCGCTGGTGAACCAGCTCGGGGCCGGCTTCGAGCACGTGATCCTGACCCAGGACTGGCATACCCCGGGCCACGTCTCCTTCGCCTCCGCGCACGCGGGCAAGAAACCCTTCGAGACCATCTCGCTCGACTACGGGACGCAGGTGCTGTGGCCGGATCACTGCGTGCACGGCACCCCGGGCGCCGACTTCCACAAGGACCTCAAGATTCCGCACGCCGAGCTGATCATCCGCAAGGGCTACCGCAAGCAGATGGACTCCTACTCCGCCTTCTACGAGGCCGACGGCAAGACCACCACCGGGCTCGCCGGCTACGTGAAGGACCGCGGCTTCCGCCAGGTGTACCTGGTCGGGCTCGCCACCGACTTCTGCGTGTGCTGGTCCGCGCTCGACGCGCGCAAGGTCGGCCTCGGGGCCACCGTGATCGAGGACGCCTGCCGCGGCATCGATAGCAACGGCTCGCTCGACAAGGCGTGGGCCCAGATGACCAAGGCCGGGGTGAAGCGGGTCCGCTCCGCCGACATCGCGGTGTGAGGTTTGAGATCGTGGGCCGCCGGGCCGGGGTCCGGGCGCTCCTGGTGGCCGGGGCCCTTGCCCTGGCCGGACCGACGCCCGCCACCGTGCCCGCGGCCCACGCCGAGCACGAGGTCGCGTACCGCTACACGGTGCTCGGCTACGTGACCGATCCGGACGGCCGGGCCCGGGCGGGCGTCCGCGTCGAGCTCTCCCGCGAGAAGACCGGTTTCTCCTACCTGGGCGAGACCGACACCGCCGGCTTCTACGTGATCGTCGCCCGCCTGGGCGACGAGAGCCGCGGCGAGACCCTCGCCCTGCGGGCCAATGCCCAGGCCCTCTCCCTGGTGGCCCGGTTCGATCCGGAGGATCACACCACCGAGCGAGGGACCCGCGTCGACTTCAACGGCCGGCGCCCCGTCGAGAACCCCACCCTCTTCGCGGGCACGCTCAAGCGGTTCCTGGAGCAGTGAGCGTCCAGGCGCCGGCCGCCGGCCCACCGGAGCGCATGGATCGATTCTATACGTGCGTCCGGCTGGTTAGCCGATTCTGGCTCTGGTTCTTCTTCAGGGACGTCTCGGTCGTCCACGCCGAGCGGGTGCCGGCGGGCGGACCCGTCCTCCTCTGCATCAACCACCCGAACAACCTGATCGACTCGCTCCTGGTGGGCGGGGTGCTCCCGCGGAAGGTGCACTACCTGACCACCGCAGCGCTCTTCCGCAACCGGCTGGTGGCCCGCTTCCTGACCGCGTGCGGCGCCATTCCGGTCTATCGCAAGCAGGACGACCCCACGCAGATGGACAAGAACGCCGACGCCTTCGCGGCCTGTTTCCGCGCGCTCGAGGCGGGGCGCCTGGTCGGCATCTATCCGGAGGGCACGACCCACTCCGAGATCCGCGTGCAGCGGATCAAGACGGGCGCCTCGCGCATCGCCCTCACCTACCAGGCTACCGCGCGGGGCGGCCCCCTCGCCCTGGTACCGGTCGGCCTGAGCTTCGACGCCCGCAAGTCGTTCCGCAGCCGGGTCCGCGTCTCCTTCGGCGAGCCGATCCCGGTGGCGCCGTACGCGGCGGTGCACCGGGACGATCCGCTGCGCGCGGTGGAGGCCCTGACCTCCGCGATCCAGACCGGCATGGAGGCGGAGATCCTGCACGTGGCCCGGCCCGAGCGCCAGGACCTCATCCGCGCGCTGGAGCAGATCTACCGCGGCGACCTCGTCCGCGAATTGCAGGAGGAGCGCGGCCTCGGCGGGCGACAGATCGACCCGCTGCGCCTCTCGCAGGGCATCGCGGACGCGGTCGCGCATTTCGAGGAGCGTGACCCCGCGCGCGTGGAGCGGCTCTGGGCCGGCATCCAGCGCTATCGCGGCCTCCTCGCCGCCCACCACGTGCGCGACCAGGCGGTGCGCGCCCGCGGGGAGCGGACGCGCGGTCGGGCCCGGCTGCGCCATTCCTGGGAGGCCTCGGTCGGCCTGCCGATCTTCGCCTACGGCTGTCTCGTCAACGGGCTGCCCTACCTGCTGCCGCGGCTGATCGCCCACCGCACCGCGCGCAAGGAGACTGACTACGCGACCACCCGTCTCCTCGCGAGCATCGTGGCCCTCCCGCTCTTCTGGGCGCTCGAGACCTGGATCGTCTGGCGTGTCGCCGGCCTCGGCTGGGCGCTCGCCTTCGCGGTCTCGCTGCCGGTGAGCGGCCTGCTCGCCTATCGCTACCTGGGCGGGGTCGGCCGGCTGCAGGGCCGGCTCCGGTTCGGTTGGCTCGCGCTCACCCACCGCGACTCCGCGGCCCGCCTGCTCGCCGAGCGGCAGGCGCTGGTCGCCGAGCTCGAGCAGGCCAAGGACGACTATCTGCGGGCGACCCGGGGCAGCAGCTTTTGACCGTCCACCGGCTGGAGGAGCTGTCCACCCCGGCGCTCGACGCGCTCGACCGCGAGCGCACGGTGGTGATCCTGTCGGTGAGCCCGCTCGAGACCCACGGCCCGCACCTGCCGCTCGGCGTCGACGCGTTCGCGGCGCGCCACTTCGCGGAGGCCATCGCCGAGCGCGTGGTCGCGACCCGGCCGGGCTGGGCGGTGGTGCTGGCCCCCACGCTCCACGTGGGCTCCTTCACGTTCGACACGGTCGGAACGGTCCGGGTGCGGCAGCGGGTCGTCCGCGACGTGGTCGTGGACTACGGGCGCGCGCTGGCGGGGGCGGGCTTCCGGCACATCCTGGTCTCGAACGGCCACGGCGGCCCCGGCCACCTGGTGGCTCTCGAGGAGGCGGCCGCCATCGTCTCGCGCCGACACCGGGTGATGATGGCCTCGTTCACCGGTCACCTCGCGTGGGAGTTCCTGCGCGGCCGGCTGCTGCCGCGGATCGAGACCGGGCTCGGCCGGCCCCTCACCGCGGCCGAGCGCGCCGCGTTTTCCGAGGACGCGCACGGCGGCTGGTGGGA
>Ga0070699_100001816_pt1 | contig 19404 bp, 13 predicted proteins | sample KBSK1503metaG_FD_65473 | JGI IMG/M metagenome (GOLD analysis project Ga0070699, IMG submission 65473) | Corn, switchgrass and miscanthus rhizosphere microbial communities from Kellogg Biological Station, Michigan, USA - KBS K1-50-3 metaG | ecosystem: Host-associated > Plants > Roots >... | reverse complement strand
CGCCGGTTCCAGCGCGTGCCGGCGCCGAACTCGGCGACAGGCAGGTCCCAGGCGAGGACGAACGGCACGACCCGCGACTCGCCGGCGGCGAGCTCGAACGTCGCGACGAGGGCTGCCCCGATCGCCTCGCCCGGCGCGCTCGCCCGCCCCGCCGGCCGCTCGTCGAGCCGACCGTCCGCCGCGAAGTCCGCCCAGACCTCCGCGCCGTCGTCGACCTCGAACCGGTCGAGGGTCGTCAGCTCCAGCCCGGCCGCCTCCTGGGCCGCGATCGCGAACGACCCGCGCCACGACTCACCCGCGGCGTCGTCCGGCCCGGCGAGGACGACGCCGACGATGCCGTCAGCCCGGATCGCCCGGTTCCTGTGGCCGCCGCGCCGGTCGGCGCCGCGCGTCCACCCGATGAGGTTCTGCCAGGTGAACATCAGCCCGACCGTCGCCGGCTCGTCGGAGCGGTTCTCGACCAGCGTCTCGAAGATCCCGACCGGCAGGCTCGACTCGCGGTAGTTGTGGGGGATCACCGGGCTGAACTGGCGCTGCAGGACGCGAACCGGGAGCGCGTCGGTGTCGTAGTCGAACCAGGCGTTCGGGAAGAGCGCGTGGTACGTCCCCGAGCCCTCGGGCAGGCCCCAGCCCCACGACGGCAGCGCGTCCGGACGGATCGTCGACAGGACGTGCGCGCTCGTCTGCCCGCCGCGCGCAACGAAGACGGAGAACTGATTCGCGGGAATCGTCTCGAACCGATGCACGCCGGCCTCGAGGTACCACCGGGCGAAGTCGCCGCGGGGCGTCCGCCCGATCGATCCGGAGCCGAGGCCGCCGATCGGGACCCCGCCCCACGCCCCGTCGTCGATCATCGGCAGGTCGACCCGCGGCCGCACGGATCCCTCGTAGGGCACACCGATCCCTCGCCGCCAGGCGTACTCCGACGGCCTGACGAAGGCGGCGGGATCGGAGCCCGGGTCCGAGCCGGGCGTCGCAGGCCGGGTCACGCGTCCCCTACTTCTCGACGCCGGTGACGACGACGCCCCGCATGAAGGCGCGCTGGGCGAGGAAGAACACGATGACCGGCACGGCCATCGTCATGAGCGACGCCGCCTGGATGAGGGTCGGCTGGGTCGAGTAGAGCGCGTTGTAGTGCTGGATCGCGATCGACAACGGCTGGATGTCCGGCTTCGCTGCCAGGTACAGCAGCGGCACGAAGAAGTCGTTCCAGGCGAAGAAGAAGTGGAAGAGCGTGACGGCGACGATCGCGGGCACGGACATCGGCAGGATCACGGAGCGGAGGATGCGGAACGGGCCGGCGCCGTCGATCATCGCGGCCTCGTCGAGGTCGCGCGGGATCGACATGAAGTACTGCCGCAGCAGGAACACGTTGTACGCGTTCGCGAACAGGTGCGGGACGATCAGCGGCAGCCACGTCCCGGTCCAGCCGAGCTTCGTGAAGATCACGTACGTCGGCAGGAGCGTGACCTGGAACGGCAGGATGATCGTCGCGATCAGCACAATGAACAGGGCGTTCCGGCCGGGGAACCGGAAACGGGCAAAGCCGTACGCGACGAGCGCCGACGAGACCACGGCACCCAGCGTGCTGAGCAGCGCGATCGCCGCCGTGTTGAAGAGCAGCCTCGGGAAGTTCAGCTGCGACCAGGCCGTCGTGAAGTTCGCGATCTCGGGGGCGAACCTGAACGCCTGCTGGAGCGTCCGCCAGCGGCCGTGCCACGGGATCGGCGTCGCCGTCGGGTCGGCCGGGTCGACGAACGTGCTGTCCTCGCGTCCCTTGATCACGAGCATGAGGTTGCGGGTGACGCCGTCGATCGGGACCGCGTAGATCGGGTACGCCTCGCCCTGGTAGGTGCCGGTGAGCGGCGCTGCGGGGTAGACGGGCGCGCCGGCCGTCGACGCCTGGCCGGGCTGCTGGAACGCCGTCGTGACCATGTAGAGCAAGGGCAGCAGGTAGGCGCTCAGGATGATGATCGCGAACATCGTCAGCGACGCCCGTCCGATGTACCGCCGGTAGCTCTTCGCGATCGGGCCGCTCTCGCCGAACGACCGCAGTCGCTGGGCCGGGGCCGTCGTGGTCATCGGTCACTCCCGGCGTAGTAGACCCGCTTCCGGGCGAACAGGAAGATCCCGAGCGTCAGCACCATGACGATCACGAACAGGAGCCAGGCGATCGCGGCGCCGTAGCCCATCCGGCTGAACGTGAACGCCTCGTTGAACAGGTTCAGGTTGATGAACAGCGTCGCGTGGTTGGGATCGCCGCGGCCGTTCGTCATCGTGTAGGCCTGGGTGAAGTACTGGAACGTCACGACGAGCGAGATGACGAGGTCGTAGAGCAGGATCGGCGACATCAGCGGGATCGTGATCCGCCGGAACATCTTCCAGGCGCTGGCACCGTCGATCCGGGCCGCCTCGTACAGCTCCGTCGGGACGGACTGCAATCCGGCGAGGTTGATCAGCATGAAGTTGCCGATGCCCCACAGACCGATCAGCGACAGCGCGGGGTAGATCCACGTCTCGCTGTTGATCCAGTCCGGTCCCTTGACGCCGAAGAACCCGATGATCGCGTTCAGCCAGCCCGTCTCCGTGTTGAGGAATCCGATCCAGACGAGCGTGCTGGCGACGAGCGGGATCTGGATCGGCATGTAGAACAGCGTCCGGAAGACGTTGCGCCCGATCAGCTTCGGGCTGTTCAGGAGCAGCGCGGCGCCGAGGCTCGCGCCCATCGTGACGGGGATCGCGATGATCGCGAAGCTGAAGGTGACCTGAAGCGATTTCAGGACGTTCGGGTCCGACGCCATCCGGACGTAGTTGTCGATCCCGACGAACCGGACGGCGTCCGGATGGACGAGGTCGAAGTTCGTCAGGGACAGGACGAGCGACGCGATCATCGGGCCGGCCGTGAGGAGCACGAGCCCGATCAGCCACGGCCCGATGAAGATGAATCCCCACAGCCGCTCGCGGCCGGACGGCGTCGAGTGCCAGCGCGGTCGACCGACCTGGCTGATCGGGACGATGAGGGCCTCGGTCGTGTCGCTCATGGTGCTCGATGGCTCCGTCAGTGGAGTGAGAGTAGGCCCCCTCGGGCCTGGGGGGAGACCGAGGGGGCCTGAAGCGAGCGAGCGGGGGCCTACGGGGCGACTTCGTCGAAGATGCCCTGGAGGGTCGTCTTCAACGTCGCGAGCTCGGCATCGATATCGACGCCGCCTTCCGTCGTCCGGTACTTGTTCTGGAAGGCCTGCCAAGCGGTCTTGGCCTTCGCATAGTTCGGGACGAACGACTGATGGTTGGGGATGTCGGGGTAGGCGAGCATCGCCTGCGGCACCGACCAGTCGAGGGTGACGCCGGGGAAGTTCGCGTCGGTCGTCTTGAAGAAGGCGTCCCGCTGGGCGGGGTTCGCCGGCATGCCGCCGTAGAGGGTCAGCAGCTCGGACGACCCAACGAGCGTCGTGAGGGCCTTGAAGGCCGCGTCCGGGACCTTCGTGCTCTTGAGCAGGCTGAACGTGTCGGCGTGGAGCTTGGCCGTGATCGTGCCCTTGTAGGCGGGGGCGATCGCGAAGCCGAAGTTCTTGATCTTGGGCGTGGCCGGCGCGGCCGGGTAGACGCAGCAGGTGAACCAGGTGTGCGACTCGTTCATCGCGAGGTTGCCCGATTCAAACTCGTTGCCCTTGTCGAGCAGGTCGCTGTTGATCTGGTTGGCGCTCGGGATGAAGTGATCTTTCCAGACGCCGTCGTTGTACCACTTCTCCCCGATCGAAATCTGCTCGGGGATCTGGGCGGTCTTGCCGTCAGAGCCGACGAACGAGCTGGCCCCGAAGAGCGACGCCTCGGCGAGCGGACTGTTGTCCGCGTACTGCATGTCGAAGCCCCACTGGACCACGTTCGACGGATCGAAGCTGGCGCTGGTCGCGTCGTTGCCGCTGGCGTCGACCGTGAGCTTCATCCCGAGCTCGCGGACCGCGTCCATGTCCCACGGCTTGCCCTGGTACATGTCACCGACCTTCGTCGGCGGGTACGGCAGGCCGGCCTCGTCGAAGAGGTCCTTGTTGAAGTACAGGAACGACGGGTACGTCGCGAACGGGACGCCGACCGTGGCGTTGTTCTCGCCGAGCTTGAAGAAGTCGACGAGCTTGGGATCGACGCCTTCGACGCTGTAGCCGGTGCTGTCGATGAGGGGCTGCAGGTCGAGTAGCTGGTCGCGGAACAGGTTGAGGCCCTCGACGCCGACCGGTCCGATGATGTCCGGCGGGTTGCCCGCGGCGATCTGCGTCTTGAGGATGTTCGCGGCGACGTTGTTGTTGTAGATCTCCAGGGCGATGTAGACCTCTTTCTGCGACGCGTTGAACGCGTTCACGAACTCGGCCTCTGCCTGGAGCTGCTGCGGCTGACCGCCGGCACCGAGACCGACGAACCAGCGGACGATGACGCCGCCATTCGGTCCGGGACCCGTCGGGGGAAGCGGTTCCGCGGTGACTGCGGGCGGCTCGGTCGGCGACGCGAGGGCCGTCGACGGGGCGGGGCTCGCTGAGCCCGGGGCCGGTGACGCGGCCGTGCCGCAGGCGCTCACGATGAGGACGATCCCCACGAGCGATCCAAGGGCCCGGCGCGTCCGGTCCCGGAACAAAGTGCGCTTGCCGTTCATGCTCGATGTCTCCTCCATCCATTCCAACCCTTCGCGTCTGCTGACGCCACGTCTTCGCTTATCCCTGGCGCACCCCCTCGCTCGACCGCCGACGCACGAGCTGCGTGGCGAGGATGACCTTCCGGGGCACGGAACCCGGATCGGCCGTGTGCTCGAGGAGGAGGCGGACCATCTCGCGGCCCATCTCCTCGATCGGCTGTCGAACGCTGGTGAGTGGCGGATCCGACGTCGCCGCGATCTGCGAGTCGTCGAAGCCGACGATGGCGACGTCCTCCGGGATCCGCCGGCCTGCTGACCGAAGGACCTGGATCGCGCCGGAGGCCATGAGGTCCGACGCGACGAACACCGCGTCGACATCGGGGCGGGCGTCGAGGATCCGGCGCATCGCGTCCGCGCCGCCCTTCTGGGTGAAGTCGCCGGTCGCCTCGAGGCCCGCGTCGCGTCGGTGGCCGGCCGCCTCGAGGGCCTGCTGATAGCCGACGAGGCGGTCGAACCCCGGAGACATGTCCGACGGCCCGCTGATCGTCGCGACGACCTGCCGTCCAGTGGCGATCAGGTGCTCGGTCGCGGAGCGGGCGCCCTGGACGTTGTCGACGTCGACGTAGCTCACTTCGGCGCCCTGCGGCGGACGACCGCCCACGACGACGGGGATGCCACGGCCCGCGACTGCCTTCGGCAGGGGGTCGTTGCCGTGCAGCGAGGCGAGCAGGGCCCCGTCGACGTGCCCGGCGGTGAGATAGCGTTCGGCGCGGCTCTCCTCGTGCGGTGACTGCGGCATGAGGAGGACAAGCTGCAGCTCGCGCGAGGAGAGGGCGGCGCCGATCCCACGGAGGAGTCGCGGGAAGAAGGGTTCTTCGAAGAGTCGTCCCGGCGGCTCGGCGATCACGAGACCGATGGACTGGCTGCGGCGAGTGGCGAGGCTTCGGGCCGCCGGGTTCGGGATGTACCCGAGGCGGTCGACCGCTCGCTCGACGCTGCGGCGGACGTCGGGTGCGACGCGGGGATTGCCGTTCACGACGCGAGAGACCGTCGCGCGGGAGACGCCCGCGACCCTGGCAACCTCCTCGAGGGTCACGCCGCGCCCGTTGGTCTCGACCCGGTCGCTCACTGGCTAATTGGCCCTCTGTTCGCGCAGCTCTGTGAGAGCGCTCTCACGCGTCTGGAGGACCGTATCACATGATGTCAAGAGAGCGTTCTCTCACCTGTCGGGAAGTTGACGCTCGGATTCGCTTGACCCGGATGGTCCACGGAACGGACGATCAGGCGACATGCGACGAGCGGCGAGCCTGATGGTTGTCCTGGCGCTGGTGGCTGCCTGCGCGGCCGACACCTACCCGATCCACGCCGGCGCGGGTTCGTCGCAGAGCACAATCGCGCCCGTTGGGGTGCCGGTCCAGGCCGTCGTGCTCTTCCTGCAGTTGCACCCGGGCGACCGGATCGAGTTCGTGAGCGCCGAGCCAGTGGGACTCACCGAGGGAGCCGACGCGAGGTTCTACGCGTCGCCGGCAACCCTTCAGGAGAACGGCGACTGGCTGACCGGATCGGTCCTCGAGGACCTCGCGGGGGCGGACTTCCAGGCGGCCGCGCCGACGGCGGGGCCCGAGAACCAGGTCGGGGTAGTCGCCGAGCTGAGGGCCTCGAAGGCGGGCCGATACGACCTGAAGGCGGTCCGGCTGACCTACCGGTTGAACGGTGGCGAAGAACGCGTCGCCGAGGGCGCCGACGTGGTCTTCACGCTCTGCGCGTCCGATCCCCTCCTGCCGCCGGGGTGCGAGGAGTTCGCACCGTCCGCGGGGACCGACTGAGCCAGGTCAGTCCTCCGCCGCGCCGCTCGTCGCGACGGCCGCGGCGCGCTTCCGGCTCGGGGCGATGCGGATCGTCTTCTCGGCGGAACGCCGGCCGTTGCCGTTGCCCCCGCCACGCCCCGACGCCTCGGCGAATGTCACATCGCTGAGCGGGACGAGCGGCTCGCCTCGGAGGACGCGGGCGAGGTACTCGCCGGTCGCGGAGCCCTCGACGGCGGCGACCTTCTCCGGCGTTCCCTCGGCGACGATCTGCCCGCCGCGCGATCCGCCGTCCGGCCCGAGGTCGATGATCCAGTCGGCGGTCTTGATGACGTCGAGGTTGTGCTCGATGACGATCACCGTGTTGCCGCCCTCGACCAGACGGTGGAGCACCTCGAGGAGCTTCTCGACGTCGGCGAAGTGGAGCCCGGTCGTCGGCTCGTCGAGGACGTAGAGCGTTCGGCCCGTCGCCCGCCGCGACAGCTCGGTGGCCAGCTTGACCCGCTGTGCCTCGCCGCCGGAGAGCGTCGTCGCCGGCTGGCCGAGATGGACGTAGCCGAGTCCGACGTCATTGAGCGTCTGGAGCTTCGTCCGGACGTTCGGGACCGCGGAGAAGAAGTCGAGCGCCTCGGCGATCGTCATCTCCAGGACGTCGGCGATCGACTTGCCCTTGAAGTGGATCTCGAGCGCCTCGCGGTTGTAGCGCTTGCCCTTGCAGACCTCGCAGGTCACGTAGACGTCCGGCAGGAACTGCATCTCGATCTTCAGGATCCCGTCGCCCTTGCAGTTCTCGCAGCGACCGCCCTTGACGTTGAAGCTGAAGCGGCCGGGGGAGTAGCCGCGGACCCGCGACTCCGGGATGCCCGCGTAGATCTCGCGGATGGGGCCGAAGAGGCCGGTGTACGTCGCCGGGTTCGAGCGCGGCGTCCGGCCGATGGGGCTCTGGTCGATCTCGACGATCTTGTCGATGTGCTCGGCGCCCTCGAGTCGATCGTGGGCCCCCACGGGCTCCCGCGATCCGTTGAGCTCCCGCGCCAGCGCCCGATAGAGCACGTCCGTGACGAGCGTGCTCTTGCCGCTCCCCGACACGCCGGTGACGGCGGTGAACGTCCCGAGCGGGATGCGGACGTCGAGGTTCCGGAGGTTGTGCTCGCGCGCCCCGCGAACCGCGAGCTTCTTGCCGGTGCCCTTGCGCCGAACCGTCGGGATCGGGACCGATCGCTCGCCACGCAGGAACGCGCCGGTCACCGATCGTGGCTCCGCGAGGACGGCCTCGAGCGGGCCGTTCGCGATGATCTCGCCACCGAGCTCCCCTGCCCCGGGCCCGATGTCGACGACCCAGTCGGCCGTTCGGATCGTCTCCTCGTCGTGCTCGACGACGAGAACCGTGTTGCCGAGGTCCCGCAACCGGGTCAACGTCGCGATCAGCTTCGCGTTGTCGCGCTGGTGGAGGCCGATCGAGGGCTCGTCCAGGATATAGAGGACGCCCATCAGCGTCGTCCCGATCTGCGTCGCGAGCCGGATCCGCTGGGCCTCGCCGCCAGACAACGTGACGCTGGTCCGGTCGAGCGCCAGGTAGTCGAGCCCGACGTCGACGAGGAACCCGAGCCTCGCGGAGATCTCCTTGAGCAGCTGGTACGCGATCGTCCGCTCGCGCTCGGTCAGCACCTTCGGGAGGGCCGCGACCCAGGCGAGGGCGTCGGTGATCGACATGATCGAGATGTCCCAGATGTTCTTGCCGTCGACGGTCACCGCGAGGATCTCCGGCTTCAGCCGCTTGCCGCCGCAGACCGGACAGGGCCGGGTCACCATGTACTTCTCGAGCTCGGTCTTGATGTACTCCGAGTCCGTCTCGCGGTATCGGCGCTCGAGGTTCGTGACGACGCCCTCGAACGTCGCCTTGTAGGTGTTCTCGCCGCGCTCGTGCTTGTAGCGGACGAGGACCTTCTCGTCCTTCGCGGCGTAGAGGAGGTACTCGACGGCCTCCTTCGGCAGGTCGCGGATGGGCGAGGTGTACGACCAGCCGTGGGACTTCGCGATCGCCTCGAGGATCTTGAGGCGCCACGAGGCGTCGGTCGGCATCTTCGCCCACGGCACGAGGGCTCCCGTGGCGAGGCTCTTCGACTTGTCGGGGATCACGAGGTCCGGATCGATCTCGAGCTTCGTCCCGAGCCCGGTGCAGGCCGGGCAGGCGCCGTGCGGCGAGTTGAACGAGAAGCTGCGCGGCTCGAGCTCGTCGATCGTGGTGCCGTCGTACGGGCAGGTGTAGCGCTCGCTGTAGCGGCGCTCCTCGAACGTCGGCCCCTCGTCGTCGCGGGCAGCCGGAGCAATGAGGACGACGCCCTCGCCGAGCCGGAGCGCGGTCTCGACGGAGTCGGCGAGGCGCGACGCGTCCGGGTCCGGGATCGGCTGGCCGGTCTCGGCGTCGATCGGCCGGCCCGTTGCGTCGCGCTCCGCGCCCTCGGGCGCGTCCGCCCGGCGGACGACGAACCGGTCGACGACGACCTCGATGCTGTGGCGCTTGTACTTGTCGAGCGTCGGGGCGTCCGCGAGGTCGTACATCTCCCCGTCGACCCGGACACGGACGAAGCCCTGCCGCCGGGCGCCCTCGATGACGCGGTCACCCTCGGTCTTGCGATCCTTGATGAGCGGACCGAGGACGAGGAGCCTGGTCCCTTCCGGCAGCGCGAGGACCTGGTCGACGATCTGCTGGACGGACTGGCGCTCGATCTCGCGGCCGCAGGTCGGGCAGTGCGGATGGCCGACCCGGGCGAACAGCAGCCTGAGGTGGTCGTAGATCTCGGTCACGGTCCCGACGGTCGATCGCGGGTTGCGCGACGCGCCCTTCTGGTCGATCGAGATCGCCGGCGAGAGCCCGTCGATCTGGTCGACGTCCGGCTTCTCCATCTGGCCGAGGAACTGGCGCGCGTAGGCGCTCAGGCTCTCGACGTAGCGGCGCTGGCCCTCGGCGTAGATCGTGTCGAACGCGAGGCTGCTCTTGCCGCTGCCCGAGAGGCCGGTGATGACGACGAGCCGATCGCGTGGGAACGCGACGGTCACATCCTTGAGGTTGTGTTCGCGGGCACCGCGAACGACGAGCTGGTCCTGGGGCATCGTCTCCAAATTGTACGCGAACCAACTGAAAGCGAACATGTGTTCGTGTCAGACGGTCGGCGACCGCCCGGGCCCTATGCTTCGTCGCCAGCCCTCCCCTCCCCGAGGTTCATGCCCGAATGCGTCTCCGAGCCCGCGATCCGTCCTGGCTCCTGACGCTGCTGGCCGTCGGCGCGGCGATCGCGGCGATCGCGGTCCTCGTCGCAACGCGCTTGCTCGTGCCGGCCGAGGGGGCCGTGATCCCGAGCCAGGAGTGGGCGTGGGGCCACGACGGGGTCACCGTCGAGCCGGTCGGGCCGGACAGCCGGTTCCGCAGCCGCGACGTCGTGATCGCGATGAACGGGATCCCCCTCGAGACGTGGGCGGCGGACGCATTCCGGCTCCCCTGGATGGCTCCGTCGGCACCTGCGGAGGCAGCACCGACGCGCGGCGACACGATCCGGTTCGACGTCCGGCGGGATGGCCAGGTCGTGAGCTTCGACGCGCCCCGCCTGTCGCCGTCGCTGGACCGGACGCGAGACCTGCCGATCGGGCTCATCGTGTTCGGCGTCGGAGTGCTGTTCCTCGCGCTCGTCCTGGTGATCCGGCGGCCGCGCGCGACGGCCATCCGGATCCTCTTCGTGCTCGCAGCGGCGAATGCCGCCGACATCGTCGCGTGGGAGATGGGGCTGCAACCGACGGACCTCGCGGGCCCCACGCCGTTCCTCGTGGCGTTCTGCGGCGCGGCCGCGTTCAACCTCGTGTTCTGGTCGTCGATCGTCCACCTCCTGACGATCTACCCGGTTCGCGGCCGGCTCCCGTTCGCGTCGCGGTTCGCGATCCCGGCGCTGTACGCGCTGCCCCTCGCCGCTCTCGCGCTGGGGCTCGCCGTGGCGCGCCTGGCCGGCGGGTCGGTCCTCGACTGGATCGGGCGCTGGGCGTCCGTCCAGGGGCTGGTCGCCAGCGCGATGCTCGTGCTCATCCTCGCGGCGACGGTCGCGGGGTACCGGCGGACCCGGGAGCCGCGCCGGCGGCAGGTGCGGTGGGTCGCGCTGGCCCTCGTGTTCGCGGCGACGGCCACGCTCGCCCTGCTGACCGTGCCGATCGTCGCCGTGGGACACCCGCTGGTCGCCAGGAGCACGGTCGACCTGCTGGCGCTCCCGGTGCCGATCGCCCTCGCGATCGCGGTCATCCGGAACCGTCTCTTCCAGGTCGACCTGCTCACGCGGAGCCGAGGCCGGATCGTCGCGGCTCGCGAGGACGAGCGGCGTCGGCTGCGACGCGACCTCCACGACCGCCTCGGTCCGACGCTCGCGGCGGTCGGGCTCAAGCTCGACCTCGCGCGCGAGAGCGCAGACGCGGGTGCGACCGACCTCGCGCCGCTCCTCGACGAGATCCGCACGGACGTCCGGAGCGTCATCTCGGACGTTCGACGGCTGGCTCGCGAGCTCCGGCCGCCGACGCTCGATTCGCTCGGCCTCGTCGGGGCAATCCGGCAGCAGGCGTTGGCCCTCGGCGGCGGTACCGGCCCGTCGCTCTCCGTCGAGGCCGCCGATGACCTCCCCGCCCTGCCCGCCGCGATCGAAGTCGTGGCCTATCGGATCGCAACCGAGGCGATGACGAATGCCGTTCGCCACGCGGAAGCGCGGAGCTGCATCGTCCGGCTCAGCCTCGATCGCGACGGCCTCATCGTCGAGGTGATCGACGACGGTCGCGGGCTCGACCCTGACGCACCGGCAGGGGTCGGGCTGCGGTCGATCGACGAGCGGGCCGCCGAGGTCGGCGGCGAGGTCGACCTCGTCGAGCGGCCGGGCGGCGGCACGATCGTGCGGGCGCGCCTCCCGCTGAGCGGCGATGATAGGCACCCCGGGGAAACGGAGAACGCATGACGGACCGCATCCGCGTGTTGATCGCGGACGACCACCCGGTCTTCCGCGACGGCCTGCGGGCTCTCGTCGAATCTGCGCCGGATCTCGACCTCGTCGGCGAGGCGACGACCGGCCTCGAGGCCGTCGACGTCGCGGCGACCAGCACGCCGGCCGTGATCCTCATGGACCTGCGGATGCCGGAGCTGTCGGGGATCGACGCGACGCGGCGAATCCTCGCGGCCGACCCGACGGTCGGGATCCTCGTCGTGACGATGTCCGAGGACGACGATTCGCTGTTTGCGGCGATGCGCGCCGGCGCTCGCGGCTACATCCCCAAGGACGCCGCTCGCGCCGAGATCCTGTCCGCGATCCGGGCGGCGGCCCTCGGTGAGGCGGTCTTCGGCGCCTCGATCGCCCGGCGCGTCGCGGATTTCTTCGCCGCCCCGCGCTCCGGTGCCGGTGAGCCGTTTCCGGACCTGACAGAACGCGAGAACGAGATCCTCGAGCTCATCGCCCAGGGTCGCTCGAACGGTGACATCGCGGGCCGGCTCGGGATCACCCCGAAGACCGTTCGGAACCACGTCGCGAACGTGTTCAACAAGCTCCAGGTCGCCGACCGAGCCCAGGCGATCGTGCGGGCGCGCGAGGCCGGGCTGGGGCGCGACGCGTCGCTCGGCTGACCCTCGCCGGGGAGCCCGCGCCGGCGGTTGCCCGATCGATCGCCCGACCTCCCGGGACTGCTGCCTCATGCGGCCGGGACACCGCCTCGCCGATACCTCTCCCAGACGGCCGCTCGGCCGCAAGCGAGAGGGATCCGATGGACGCACTGCCGGAGCCGCAGGCACAGCCGCAGGGGATCGACGCAGAAGTCACGGCCGTCTACCTCGCAACCCTGCCATCGCTCGAGCGCTACACGCGGTCACTGACCCACGACGACGAGCTGACCGCCGACGTCTGCCAGGAGGTCTTCATCAAGTTGCTCGTCGCCGCGCGAGCCGGCCAGATGCCGGACAGCCCGAGCGCCTGGATGCACCGCGTGAGTCACAACCTGGTCGTCAGCGCCGCGCGCCGGAAAAGCCGGACCGAGATCAGCCTCGAGGGGCTGCCGGAATTCGATCACACGCCGTCCACCGAGGACGCGGTCCTGCGCCGGGAGCGCGAGCGCGAGCTCGAGGCAGCCCTCGATCGCGTCCGACCGTTCGAGCGCCAGGCGATGGTCCTCGCGGCCCAGGGCTACCGCTCCGACGAGATCGGCGATCGGCTCGGCCGGTCGGCCCTTGCGACGCGGACGCTTACGTGCCGCGCCCGCGGCAGGCTCCGCACGGAGCTGATCGCCGCGGACGCGGCCTGAACCGCGCCTCACCCGTCAGCGGCGGCGGCGGTTGCCCGGTCGGGTGCCCGTCCGGCGACGAACGTTCGGCGTCACCGTCCGATCCCACGTCGGCCGATCCAGCCAGCGGGCCTGCCAGCCGTTGTCGTCCTCGTGCTCATCCTTGATCCCCGGCAGCCAGTCCGCGGCGGTGTTCTCGTCGATCGCCGGCACGCCGTCGAGGGTCTCGGACGGCTCGTCCTCGGCCGGGAGCACGGTCACGCTCGTCACCTCGAGCCCGGGCCCGGCCGTGTCGGCGGCAGCGGCGGTCCGCTTCCGGTCGGCGGCGCCGACGAGGCCGCTGCCGCGACCGGCACGCTCCGCCGCCCGCCCGACGATCACCGACTGATCCTGCTCGAGGACCCGGAGGCGGATCTGCTGGATCTCGTCGCGCAGCGCCGCCGCGCGCTCGAACTCGAGCTGCTTGGCGGCGGCCTTCATCTCCGCCTCCATCCGGGCGACGAGCTTCTCGATGGCCTTCGTGTTCTCGAGGGTCAACGCGCGACCCGTGAGGTCGTCCCGGTCCGACGTGTAGACGACGGTCCGTTCCGCGACGGCGCGCAGCCGCTCGTTGATGTCGTGGATGCCCTTGACGATCGTCGTCGGCTCGATCCCGCGCTCCACGTTGTACGCCGTCTGGACGGCTCGGCGGCGGTTCGTCTCGTCGATCGCGGCCGCCATCGACTCCGTCGTGCGGTCGGCGTACATCACGACCCGTCCGCCGATGTTCCGCGCGGCCCGCCCGATCATCTGGATCAGCGACCACGAGCTCCGCAGGAATCCTTCCTTGTCGGCGTCGAGGATCGCGACGAGGGTGACCTCCGGCAGGTCGATCCCCTCGCGGAGGAGGTTGATCCCGACGAGCACGTCGAACACGCCGAGCCGGAGGTCGCGCAGGATCGCGACGCGCTCGAGCGTGTCGACCTCGCTGTGGAGGTACTGGACCTTGACCCCGAGCTCCTTGAGGTAGTCCGCGAGGTCCTCGGCCATCTTCTTCGTGAGCGTCGTCACGAGGGCCCGCTCGCCACGCTCGACCCGGATGCGGATCTCCTCGAGGAGGTCGTCGATCTGGCCGTCCGTCGGGCGGACCTCGATCGTCGGATCCACGACGCCGGTCGGCCGGATCAGCTGCTCGACGACCTTCTCGCTGCGCTCCAGCTCGTACGGGCCCGGCGTCGCGCTCATGTAGACGACCTGATTGAGGTGGCCCTCGAACTCCTCGAACGTCAGCGGCCGGTTGTCGAGGGCCGACGGCAGCCGGAACCCGAAGTCGACGAGGATCTCCTTGCGCGTCCGGTCGTTCTTGTACATCCCGACGACCTGCGGGATCGTCATGTGCGACTCATCGACGACGAGCAGCCAGTCCGGCGGGAAGTAGTCGAGCAGCGTCCACGGACGTGAGCCCGCCTCGCGCTGCGACAGGTGGCGCGAGTAGTTCTCGATCCCCGTGCAGAAGCCGAGCTCGCGCATCATCTCGAGGTCGAACGTCGTCCGCTGGCGGAGGCGCGCCGCCTCGAGGATGCGGCCCTCCGCCTCGAGCTGTCCGACCCGCTCCTCCATCTCGAGATCGATGTCGCGGATCGCGAGCTTCATCTTGTCCGCCGGCGTGACGTAGTGGCTCGCCGGGTAGACGTTGACTTCCTTGCGCTCGGCCAGGAGCTCGCCGGTCAGCGGGTCGAGCTCCGTGATCCGCTCAACCTCGTCGCCGAAGAACTCGACCCGGACGAGCGTCTCCTCCGAGGCGGGCTGGAACTCGAGCGTGTCGCCACGAACCCGGAACCGTGCCCGCTGGAGCGCCTGGTCGTTGCGCTGGTACTGGAGGTCGACGAGTTGGCGAAGGACCGTGTCGCGCCGGTAGGACCCGCCCTGGCGGAGGCGGAGGACGGTTGCCCCGTAGTCGACGGGCGCACCGAGACCGTAGATGCACGACACCGACGCGACGATGATCACGTCGCGCCGCTCGAACAGGGCATGTGTCGCCGCGTGCCGGAGCCGGTCGATCTCGTCGTTGCGCGACGAATCCTTCTCGATGTAGGTGTCGCTCCGGGGCAGGTACGCCTCCGGCTGGTAGTAGTCGAAGTAGCTGACGAAGTACTCGACGGCGTTGTCCGGGAAGAACTCCCGGAACTCCGAATACAGCTGCGCGGCGAGTGTCTTGTTGTGGGCCAGCACGAGCGTCGGCTTCTGGTAGCGCTCGATCGTCCAGGCCAGCGTCGCCGTCTTGCCGGTCCCCGTCGCCCCGAGCAGCGTCTGGTGGCGGGCCCCTCGTTGGAGCCCGTCGACGAGCTTCTCGATGGCCTGCGGCTGGTCGCCGGTCGGTTGGAAGGGGGCGACGAATCGGAAGTCGGGCATGGGCGAAAAGAATAGCACGATCCGGCCGAGACAGAACGGGTGTTCGGTATGCGACGGGGCCGCTCTCGTGCCTACGTCGTACGGCGGGGGTACGTTCGGTGGGACGAAGGACCCATACCGGCCGGTCAACGCGGCATCGACACTTTGGCTGTCCAGCATTCACCCCGGAGGACGCCCGTTTCGGTGCGCTTCAGATCACTCGTCAGTCACAGGTCGAGCCGACATCGCCGCGACGCCGAGGGCCAGAGCCTCGTCGAGTTCTCGCTGATCCTGATGCCGCTGTTCTTCATCCTGCTCGGGATCATCCAGTTCGGCTTCATCTTCAACACCTACGTGACGATGACGAACGCGGCTCGCGACGCCGCGCGCCTCGGCACGGTCTACGTCTATGACCGGACGCTGACGAAGTCCCAAAACGACCTGGCCCGGAACGAGTCGATCAAGACCTCCGTGCTCAACTCGATGAACATGCTGGGCAAGACCGCCCCGCACTTCACGACGGGCTCGACGTGGTCGCAGAGCGGCACGACGTACACGAACGGCGACCTCGTCATCACCTACGTCCTGCCCACCGGCGTGACCCAGACCGACCCGCGAACGGGCCAGGAGGTCACGGTCCGCGCCGTCTACCACGAGGACCTCGTGATCCCCCTGATCTCGAACTTCTTGCCGCAGGACGCTGGCGGCCGCCTGAGACTCACCGGCGAAGTCACGATGGTCTTGAACTGATGCGCCGCCGAGGGGTCATGGGCGCGCTTCGCGGAGAGCGGCGCGCCGATCGCGGGCAGGTGCTCGTCATCTTCGCGCTCTCGATCACGGTGCTCTTCGCGGCCGCCGGACTCGCCTTCGACGTGGGCCGGTTCTACAGCGAGAAGCGCTTTCTCCAGAACTCCGCCGACGCGGCGGCTCTCGCGGCCGCGAACGCCCTGATCCGCGGCGAGTCGAACGCCCAGGCCGACGCGCGAGCCCGCGAGGTGCTCACGGCGAACTTCGCCCACTCCCCGTCCGGTGTCACGCCGGCGATGCCGCCGACGACGCCTGTCTACGAGTCCGGCCACGCCGGCGATCCCAATTACCTGATCAACGGCATCCTCATCGGCGGAGGCGACATCCGCGTCGCCGTCCAGAACCCGGTCGGCTACACGTTCGGAAGGATCGTGGGTCTCGATCAGAACACGATCGGTGGTCGGGCGCGGGTCAAGACGAACGGCAACATCCTGCCGATCGCGGTCCGCCGCTACGTGAACCTGCCGGGCCCGAACGCCGGCGCGACGAGCCCGTGCGCCGAGGACCAGGGCGAGTTCATGGACTTCTTCGCGACGGGTCAGACCTCGTGCCTCGGCTCCGAGACGAGCACGTCGCTTCGCACCGAGCCGAGCGCCGGCGCCAACTTCGATTCGACCAACCCCGGCAGCGACTCGGTCAACCACGGGCCCGTCGTCGCGATCCTCGGCCAGGGCGCCCAGCCGAACAACGGCGCGGACTTCCGCGGCTTCATCGCCCTCGACATCCGGAACTTCCAGGCTGCCGGCACCCAGCTCTACTACAACGGCGTGACGTCCTCGACCGGGCCGAACACGCTCAAGGCGATGGAGGCCAACTGGGTCACGATCGGCGGCTACCCGGGCCCGATGTTCCCCGCCGCCATCACGCCTCCTGACGTGAACGACCAGGTCGCGACGATGAGCGGCAACTCGACTGGGATCGTGATCGACGAGGTCCTCGCCCGATTCTTCCCCGGCGACGAAATCCTGATCGCCGTGTATCCGGGCAATGTCATGGCGATCCCGGACTTCTCGATCACACCGCCGTCGACAATCGCCCTGCCCGGCCCGCCCGGCGGCACCGTCGCCTCGGCGGGCTCCATCAAGGTCTCGCGCAACCAGGCATTCAGCGGGCAGGTCGCGCTCTCGACCCTCGCGGACACCCTCGACCCCGCCAACCCGATGGTGCTGGGAACCCTGGCCGGCGGCGCGACGCCGGTGACGTACACGCCGAACCCGGTCACACCCTCGCTCGGCTCCGGGCAGACCGTGACCCTGTCGAACGTGACGACGACGGCAACGGTGACGGCCGGCATCTACACGCTCTGGATCCAGGGTCAGGCCGGCAGCCCGTACCTGACGACGAAGTGGGAGCCGATGTCGATCAAGGTCGGGACCGTGAGCCGCGACTTCACGATGACCGCCGACGCCTCCGTCAAGGCCGCGGCCGCGGTCGGCAACACCGTCACGTTCACCCTCAACCTCAAGCGCTCCGGTGCCGCGTACGGCGCGAACGTCAACCTCTCGCTCGACGGGCCGCTGCCCACCGGGATCGGGGCGACGAGCTTCAGTCCCGCAGCCGTCACACCGACCAACGGCAACGGCGTGAACTCGACCCTGACGATCAACACGGGAACGATGGCGCCGGGCCGCCATCGAATCGTCGTCCGCGCGACCGGCATGAACGGCGACAGCCCGGCCCACAAGGTCACGCACCTCATGCAGCTGTGGGTCGACGTCGCGACCGGCAGCTCCGGACACGACGAATACGTCGACATCGTCGGCTTTGCCGTCATGCGCATCGCGTCAATGGACTCGAACACCGTCAACGCTTACGCCATCACCCCTGTCATCGCCGATCCCAACGATCCCCGGCTGCGCCGCGGTCAGGTGGCGCGACTGGTGCCCTGGAACTAGCCGGACGGGCACGGCACAAACCTAACGAGGGCGGCGCAGCAGCCTGCGCCGACCCCACCCTGGGAGGCAACGAACCATGGAGATGGAATACCGGGATCCGTCGAAGCGCGGAAAGTTCATCGTCGTCATCGGAATCATCCTCGCCGTCGCGGCCGGCGGCGCCGCGTTCTTCCTGATCAACCAGGCCCAGCAGCAGGCCGGTCAGAGCGGCCTCAAGACGGTCGACGTCGTCGTTGCCGCGCGGGCCATCCCGGCCCGGAAACCGGTCGAGGTCGAGGACGTCGAGGTCCGCAAGATCCCGCTCGATCCGACGAACTCCGAGGCGATCATCGTCAAGACGCCGGAGGACGTGATCGGCCACGTCCTGGCCGTGTCCGTCCTCCAGGGCCAGATGATCACGCAGAACATGATGGCCTCGGCGATCGTCGGCGGCCAATTCTCCATCCTCGACCCGGGCGAGAGCGTCGCGCCGGATTCGCCCGCCTGGCGGGCAGTGTCGCTGACGGTGCCGGACGACCGAGCCGTCGGCGGGCTGCTCCAGCCCGGGATGACCGTCGACATCTTCACGAGCGCTACGGTCAACGTCCCGCAGGACCTCCTCGAGGCCGGCAAGTACTACACGGACAAGTCGACGAAGATCACCTACCAGAACATGGTGATCCTGGCCCGGACCGGCCAGTACTACGTCGTCAAGGCCACGCTCGACGTCGCCGAGGAGATCTCGCATCTCCAGGCGTCAGGCAACGCGACATTCAGCCTGGCCATGCGGCCGGAAGCCGACGTCCGTCTGGTCGACGCCTCGAAGCTCGGCGAGACGACGAACATGCTGATCTCGAAGTACGGCCTCCCGGTGCCGCTGGTGTTCCCACCCGGCAACGGGCCGATCCCGACCGCCCAGCCGACACCGACGCCCGGCCCGAGCGCCTCGCCGTCGCCCGGCGCCTCCGGCTCGCCCGCGCCAAGCGCGGCTCCCTGACCCGCGAGCCCGGCGCGTCCGGGCAACCAGCCGGCCTGCGCGGACCGATTTCACCCCGCGCCGCTGACCCGGCGCGCCTCCCTGCCACCCGGCTCGCCTCGCGGGCCGGGTGGCGCTTCGTTCAGAGATCGGCCGGCGCCGTCGCCTCGGCCCAGGCTTCCTCGACCAGGCGACGTGTCTCCCCACGTTCGCCGGACGTGTCGATGACCCGCGTCGCGGCCGGCCGAAGGCGGTCGGTGAGGTCCGACTGCGCCGCGATTCGCTGACCGGCGTCCTCCGCCGGTGTCCCACGGCCGAGCAATCGCAATCGCTGGGCGCCGGGCTCACAGGTCACGAGCCACACCTCGTCGCAGTCCGCTGCTAGCCCACCCTCGACGAGCTTGATCGCCTCGATGACGACCGCCGGCGCTCCGGACTCCCCGGCTTCGCGAATGGCTCGCTCGATGTGCCGCCGGACGGCAGGGTGGACGATCGCCTCGAGGGCGGCGAGCGCCTTGGGATCGGCAAAGACGTGACGCCCGAGAGCCGCCCGGTCCAGCGAGCCGTCGAGCAACCGGTAGCCATCGCCGAACCGCTCGAACACGGCCGCGAGTGCCGGCTCGCCGGGGAGCGTCACCTCGCGGGCGACGTCGTCGGCGT
>Ga0070699_100001815_pt1 | contig 19406 bp, 13 predicted proteins | sample KBSK1503metaG_FD_65473 | JGI IMG/M metagenome (GOLD analysis project Ga0070699, IMG submission 65473) | Corn, switchgrass and miscanthus rhizosphere microbial communities from Kellogg Biological Station, Michigan, USA - KBS K1-50-3 metaG | ecosystem: Host-associated > Plants > Roots >... | reverse complement strand
CGTCATTTGATTGGGACTTCGGTGACGGCGCGAGCGCGATTGACGGTCGAGCCGAAGAACAACACGTGTACCGGACCAAGGGATCGCTCACGGTGACTGTCACCGGCCGGCGATCCAGCGGAGGGCCCGTCGTCGGGACACTGAAGATCGAGGTGCAGTGACGCGGTCGCGCAAGCCGCGAACGTGGAGCGAACGGTTGCGGCCTAGCGTTTGGTCGGGCTCGGATTTCAGTTCTTAGGACAATGCGCCTGCAAGCGGCAGCATCTGCGCGACCCAGGCCTGATACTGCCGCCGGATCGCGTCGAAGCGATCCGCGTGCATGGTTCGGACGTCCGCCTTCTCGCCGGGATCGTTCATCAGGTCGAACAGGTGCTCACCTGCGTGATCCTTTAAATACTTCCATGATCCGACGCGCGCCGCGTCGAAGCCCGTGATCCGCCAGAATAACGCCCGTTCATACGGCGCCCGCTGACCCGTGCAGACCGGCATCAGGTTCTCACCGTCGAGCGGAAACGTTGGATCGGCCGGGGTGCCAGTGACGCCAAGAATGGTCGCCGTCCAGTCCATCGTGATCGCCGGCTGATCGGTGACGCGGCCGGCGGGAATCACTCCCGGCCATCGCACGATCGCCGGCACCCGCGTCCCTCCTTCGTACAAGTACATCTTCTGAAACGAGAACGGCCAGTTGTAGGAGTATCGTTCGCCGCCGTTGTCGCTCGTGAAGATCACGAGCGTGTCTCGATCGATCTTCGCACGCTCAAGCGCCTTGAGGACGCGGCCGATACCGGCATCCATGCTCTTCATCATCGCGCCGTAAATCTTCGGCGAGCCGCCCTCAACCATCGGACCGGGACCGTGCGTCGTATGGCCGATCGCCTCGTCCTCAGGTCCCTCCCACGGCGAATGCGGCGCCGTGTACTGAAGACTGAGAAAGAACGGCTTCGCATGCGGCCTCGAGATCACCTCCACGGCTTTGTCCGACAGCACGTCCGTGAGATAGCCAACGCGTTCGATGGGCGCGAGGTTCTGCCACAGATCTCGACCGCCACCCTCGGCCGCGATGCCGCCAGGCATGTCGGCCGCTTTGTGCGTGAAGTAGTCGACTGCGCCGCTCAGCACGCCAAAGAACTCGTCGAATCCATGGCGGTTGGGACCAAACTCCGGCTTCCAGCCAAGATGCCACTTGCCGACGAGAGACGTGTCGTAGCCGTTCGCTTTGAGCAGCGATGCAATTGTCGGATGCTCCGGTGGCAGTCCGACATTCGAGGGGGAACTCGATTTCAACGGCTCCTCCAGACCGACGGGGAGCCGCTGCGGGTAGCGCCCCGTGATGTACGCGCACCGCGTCGGCGTGCACACCGGCGCCGCCGAGTAGCTGCTGGTGAACTTCAATCCCTGGCGCGCGAGCCGATCGAGCACGGGCGTCCGATAGTCCGGTCGGCCGTAACAGCTCAAGTCGCCGTAGCCGAGATCGTCCGCGAGAATGAACAGCACATTCGGCCGTTGAGCCGGCGCGGCATGGACGACGCCACTCGCCGCGAGCGCGGTCGTAGCCACAGCCGACTCGATGAATTCCCGGCGTGTTAATTTGTGCGGCATACGCGCATGCTACCCGAAGATGGCCAAGCGCCTTCGCGCGTTTTGTGCACTGATTCACGTGTAGCCGGGAACGCCTCTGGAGAGCCAGCACTTCGATTCGGACTGGTCCCGATAAACGTTGCGGCTACTGAAGGCTCGTCGGCGTCGATAGCCGTATGACGCGGGGCCATTCTGGCTGGATGGCCCTTCCTGATGCGCCTCATCCCCGTAACCTCACCGACGAGCAATGGAACTTCATTGGGCCCTGCTTGCCCAAGCTGTGCACGCCGTGGCGTAGAGCTGATCGCTCCGCACCGGAGGACCGGGAAACAGCGGACGCAAGACGGTCGCCCGCTGCGTCGCTACCGACGGAGGTGGAAGGTAGAGCGACTTTTTGCCTGGCTCCAGAACTTTCGGCGGATCGTGTTCTGATGGGGTGAAGCCGTCGCGCGATAGTGGGCTAGTTTGAGCGTAATCCGCGCGCTTCAACCCATCGCCCGTCGATTCGAACAACCATCGTTCCAATTGGAACGCCATCCTGAGTCCGTTCCACGCGAAAGCCGATGTCGCTCCCGGATAAGATCGTCGTGCCCTCAGTCATTAATGGGGGCTGGCCAGGCACCGGGACCCGCACTTGAGCCGATGTGAGCACTGATGCAATCGCTCCGACTGCCACCAAAGAGAGCATCCACGCCACAACCAGCTTCCACACGCGCGCGACCTTTGTAGTCATGGTCTTTCTCTCCTGGGACAAGCCTACCGCTTTTCACGATTCGAGGATAACCAACGAGCTTTGTTTGCGATGTTGAAATGTGCGCGCCGGCCATTGGGATTATTCCCGCCGGAGGATAGGCGCGAGAATCCCGGCAGACACGAGAGCAACGGGCAACAGAAGGAGGCCGATCGCGATGTGTCCGACGGCTAAGGCACGGAGCATGCCTACGTCGTCATGCGCAGCAGCTTGATAAGGTTGCCGCCGAGGATCGCCTCCTTCTCAGGGTTACTCAGGAATCCGGCGTTGACGATCAGATCAACCGTGACCGGCCAGTTGAAGGGTGTGTCAGTGCCGAAGACGACCTGACTGACGCCCATCTCCGCGACGAGATGGCGGAGCCCTTCAGGAGAGAACACCATCGAGTCGGCCAGGATCTGCGAGCGCATGTATTCGCTCGGGCGCTTCTTGATGATGCAGTTCTGGCCCGTTCGCTGGCAGGCCACCTCGGTCCGGCCGAGATACGACGGCAGGTACCCGCCGCCATGCGAGCCGCAGACGCGAAGGGAGGGAAACTTGTCGAACGTACCGTCGAAAATGAGCCGCGACAGGAACACAGTCGTCTCCAGCGGGTTGCCGACGATGTTTCCGAGCCCACCGCGTCCGGCCAGGGCCCCCTGCTGAATGATGTTGGCGGAGCCATTCGGATGCATGAACACCAGCTCGCCCAGCTCCGCTGCTTTCGCCCAGAACACGTCGTACTTCGGAAGCGTCAGGCTTTCGCCGTTCACGTGGCCGCCGACCGTCACACCGCGTGCGCCAAGTCGCTTGACAACGTCCTGGAGCATGTCTGCGGCAAGTTCCGGAAACTGGAGCGGCACCGAGGCCATCCCGACGAAGCGATCGGGATGCTGCCGCGACCACTGCGCAAGCGTCTCGTTATGTTTGTTGCAGATGGCGCGTGCCAGCCCCTGGTCTTTTATTTCCCACCACCAGAAGTCATTGACGGTCAGCGCCGCAACATCTATCCCGAGCTTGTCCATGACCGCGAGGCGATCTTCCAGACCGGGGCCCGTGGCCCGATCTTTTTCGTACGGCGTGCCCTTGACGACGTCGCCGAGCGGCATGTCCCAGTGCGCGTGCACGTCAACGACGCGCACGCGTCGTCCTCCGATCGTGACCTGGCGACGGGCGGGCGGTGCCTGCGCGCGTAATCCCGGTCCACGTCCTGCGACGCAGGCACCGGCGGTGGCTGCGGCGACAGTCTTGAAGAATTCTCTGCGATTCGGCACGGCTTGCCTCCTGACGTGGTTTCCCGGGAGCAGTTATCGTGTGCTTCGCGATTTTCGTGACCGTCGTGGTCAAGACAGACAGCGCGGATGATCAAGCCGCAGCGACGGCATGTCAAGGCTTCGTGTATGGCTTCGCGACGCGAGGACGTCCGCTGGTCCAAAGAGTCAGTAATGATTTGCTGCAGAATTTCCCTTATGACCGCTAGGGGTTTTCCCTGACCGCCTTGGCGCGTTGGACCTTCGATGCATTCAACGCGACGCCGGATCTGTGCTGTTCCATGATGCGTCCAACGGTTCGCGCGATTTCCTCCGCGGCCGCCTGCGGCGGCTTGCCTTTCGGATGGATTCCGCAGATCGCGCTCGTGACGGAGTGATCGAGGTCGCGACTCCAGCGTGATTGGCCCGACTCGTCACGCCCGTAGGTAAGGTAAGCCGACACCATATTGAGCCCGGTCCCGGGTCGCTCGCCCACGACGTGGACGATGACGGCGGCGCCGACGAGTCCGCCGATTTCATAACCTGCGCGCACGCGTCCGTTCTGTACGACGACATCGGTTTCGCCGACGTGGCATCCGTTGTCGGACAGGAGCCGGCGCAGCGGCGGCAGCAACGCGCGAAGCTGCTCGTTGATGGCATCGGCATTCAGCCCATCCGAAACCACAAGCTGCACCTGCGGTTCCCGTGCTCGATACAGTGTCGCCACCGCGCGCGCGTCGTCGTCGCGCAGGCGCTCGCCGGCCGCCGGATGTGCAAGATAGTCGTCGCGGTTCGTTGCCGTCGTCCGCACACGCACGCTGCGTGGGCTCGCGTCCCTGATGATGCCGTCGTCGACAGTCGCATACAGCGCGCGGCGCGCGTGTGTGTAGATAGCCTCGACTCGCGCATCGGCTTCCGATGCGTCCACGACGCCAAGGTCGAACCCGCGTTCACGCAGTTCGTACAGTCGCCGGCGTCCTGCGTCTTCGAGTAATGACGCCGTGCGCTGGTCGCCGCCCTTCCCGGCGTACGTCGCGTAGAGACGCGCGACCGTGTCGGCCCCCGGTTTCGGCTCGCCGTCATGGCCCAGCACACCGAGAGCTGTCAGCCGCTGCTCCATCGAGGACGTCATGCGCCGGCCGACCTGGCGGCGCAGACGAGGGTGCTCGCGAAACGACGTGGTGAGATACCCCAGCATCGGATCGGCGTTGCCGGCCACCGCCATCATGTACGCGGGCGCGGCGCGATCGACGAGGCGCTCGGCAAGACGACGCAACGTCGAGGGAGCGACGCCCATATGGAAGGTCGCGCACACGTCGAGCCCCATGCTGATGCCGTGGAGCTTCGCCATCACCGTGTCCTCGAGGCATGCGCGCTCGAGTTGCTCCGGGTCTGTGAACACCTCGGGCCCGATAAAGCCGGCCACATCGTTCACAATCATCCAGGGCCTTGCCGCCGGACGGATCCTGTTAACGCCGCTTGTCTCCTGGCGGAGGTGGCGCGCGAGCCCGTACGTGCGCGCCTCCAGCGTCACCATGTCGACACCTTCGGCGGAGCCGTTGGTCACCTCCGATCCCTGCCCCGTCTCGAAGTACAGCCCATCGAAGTCCCGGACCAGATCGAGTAGATCATCCACATCCAGGCCCGCCATGCCGACAAGGGCTCGAGATGTGCCGGCCAGGCTCTGGAACACAACGTCGATCCGCGTGTGCTTCTGCGCCTTGTGCTGCTTCACGACGTCCGACAGCACGCAGTAGCGGGTGGGAAGATCGAGGCGTCGCACGACGCCTTCCAGCAACTGCTCGAGCCGGACGATCGTGTCGAGATCGTCGGCGGCAGGATTGACACCGATGATCACGTCGCCACAGCCGTACGACAGCCCCTCCAGAATGGAAAACAGGATCTCCTCTTCGTCGTCGCCGGGGCTGTTCGGCTGGAGGCGCGAGCCAAAATGGCGCGCTGCGCCGATCGTGACGCCATCGCCATCCAGTGGATTGAACAGCGCGCGCGCGACGCACGACAGCTCGTCGTTCGTCATCACTTTTGCGACTGCGGCAATCGCCTCACTTGGCAGCGCGTAACAGTGCGTCCGCGCCCACGCCGCCCCATCGGGTCCAAGCAGCATGGCTTTCACGCGGGCAATCGTGAGGGCATCAAGGCCGTCGTCGAAACGACGATCGCGCGACCGCTTGAGTGCGGCCGTCACCCCGTCGTCGACAAAGACAGCCCGTCGGATGTCACCGATCGTGGTCGCCAGCAACACGCTGCGCGCGTCCTCGCGCAGGCGGTCATCGGCGGTACCGCCCACCACGAGGTCGCCCTCCTTGAACGCGTTTGCAAGCGTGAAGACTCGGCGCAGCTCCCGGTCATTCATTGCCGTCAGTGTCTATCCTCAGGCGGTGGCGCGCACCCCTTCCATGAAATCGTGACGTCACTAAAACGTCCAGCCGTAACTCTGCGCTAGAGATCTCACAGCCCTAACTGCTCGAGAAATCGTCCTGGCGAAGTAAGTCTTCGTGCAGCGGCCATTTGTGGAGTCCCCTGAGGCGCTGCGGGCTACAAACCCGGCGCCACTAATTAGGTACCCCTTTTGAATGATTCCGCGCCTGATTGATAGTCCTCGCTCGCCAACCGCCGAAGACCGCCACGCGCGAGGACCCGATGCCCCAGAGTCAGTCCGCACTCATGGGCTTGCAACTGGTTCGCTCCAGCTTTGTACTCATTGCGATTAGAGTTAGGCATTTACGCCAGGGCCATGACGAAACCTAAGACCACGCTGACTCTGGCGCCGCGGATGTCGTTTCATGAACGGCTGGGGGTATCCATCGCATTGTCACTGGCGGTGATCGCCTCCGCCTGTGGCGCAACGGCCACGACTACCACCGGGGTCGGACCGACCCCCGCAAAGTGCGCAGTCTCGATCACGGCGCCTCCGTCAGCAATAGACGCCGCCGGCGGCGCCGGGAGCATCGCGGTGGCGACGCAACCCGAATGCACATGGACAGCGTCGACTGACGCAAGCTGGATATCCGCACTGGCTCCCGAGTCTGGACAGGGGAGCGCCGACGTCGCGTTCCAAGCGGCGCCGAATCCAAACGGCATCGCACGCCAGGCGGGTGTGACCGTCAGCGGACAGCGAGCGACCATCAGCCAGGCCGCGGCGCCCTGTCGCGTGAACCTTGCCGAATCGAGCGGGCAGTTGCCAGCTACAGGCGGCAGCTTGACCGTATCCGTTGCTGCACCGAATGGGTGCTCGTGGCAGGCGGTGAGCAACTCAGGCTGGCTATCCGTGAGCGCTGGAAATAGCGGCAGCGGCAATGGCACCGTTACATCTACAGCCGCCTCCAATACCGGCGGTGCGCGAACTGGCGTGTTGGTCATCGAAGGACAGTCGTTCACGGTATCGCAGGCAGCAGCCGTACCGGTCTCGCCCTGTGAACTCGCCATTCAACCCGCCACCGCGTCACTGCCCGCTGCCGGTGGCACCGGCACGGTAACTGTGAACGCAGGGGCAGGCTGTCTGTGGAATGCGACGACTTCCGCATCCTGGATCGCGATCACCTCCGGCGCGAGCGGCAGCGGAGCCGGCAGCGTGAGATTCTCCGTCGGCGTCAACACAGGATCGGCACGAACGGGGAGCGTGTCGATTTCCGGAGAGGAATTTTCGATAACTCAAGCCGGAAACTGCTCCGTCTCCGTCACTCCGACATCGCAGTCGGTGGGCGCCGCCGGAGGTGCAGGTTCGCCGATCGCGGTTTCGACTACCACGGGCTGTACATGGACCGCCGCGAGTACCGTGCCGTGGTTGACGATCGTCTCTGGGACGAGTGGCAGCGGCAGCGGAAGCGTGACGTTCTCCATCGAGGCAAATACGAATAGCGCGCGGGTCGGCACCCTCATGATTGGTAACCAGACCTTTACTGTGAATCAGGCGGCGACTACCTGCTCCTTCACGATCAATCCGACCAACCAGTCAATTGGTGCGGCGGGCGGGGCCGGAACCCGGGTCAGCGTATCGACGACGTCGGGATGCGCATGGTCCGCATCCAGCACTGCAACGTGGATCACCGTCACCTCCGGAGCGAGCGGCACGGGTCCCGGAAACGTGAACTTCAGCGTCGCAGCCAATACTGGCGCCGTCCGAAACGGGACGCTGACGATCGCCGGCCAGACATTCACCGTCACGCAAGCGGCGAACTGCACGTACTCGATCACTCCCACGAGCCAGTCCGTCGCTGCCGGCGCGGGGGGAGGAACACCTATTGCCGTTTCAACCGGCACGGGCTGCAGCTGGACGGCTGCGAGCAACGTCTCGTGGATAACCATCGCATCGGGTTCCACTGGGAGCGGCAACGGCTCCGCCACGTTCACCGTGGCCGCCAATCCTGGAGCGGTGCGAACAGGGACACTCACCGTTGCCGGTCAGACCTTCACAGTGACTCAGGCCGCGACCTGTTCGTACACGATTAGCCCGTCCAGCAAGTCGTTTTCTGACAAGGGAGGCGATGGAACGTCGTCGGTCACGGCGCCTTCGTCGTGTAGCTGGACCGCGGTGAGCAATGCACCTTGGATCACTGTCACCTCGGACGCGAGCGACAGCGGAAACGGAAAGGTCACGTTTAAGGTAGCGGAGAACAGGGACAACTTCGAGCGCATCGGCACTCTTACGATTGCGGGCAACACGTTTACCGTCACTCAGGCCAAGCACTGAGTCGGGAATTTCACGGTCATGGAACGCCGACCCGACCACACGCCACCGAAGACCACGGCCGTGTCGACGCGCGCGACAGACCAGCGGACATCGCGCGCGCTTGTCGTCTCGATGCTGCTCACCCTCGGCGTGCCCGGTGCGGCGGAAGCGCAGCAGAACCTTGAAGGTGTCCTCTCGTTTCTGCTGACGAATCGATCCATACGGACGGACGATCCGACGCAGGACGAGCAGGCTGCGTCAGCCACACGTGACACGATCTCACGTTTCCTGTTGGCGGAACTGAGTACTCTGCCCACGAGCTCATCGGCGAGTGGCTTTACCTATCGACTCGATCCTGGCCTGGGTGGAGGCGTCGTCCGATCCAGCGACAGCTTCGGCCCATTCTTCGTCGAACGATCGCTGACGGCCGGAAAATGGAGACCGTCGGTCGGGGTCAGTTATCAGGACGCGACGTTTCACGCCATCGACGGGAGGAACCTTCGCGATGGCACCCTCGTGGCCACTGCAAGTCGCTTGCGGGGGGAAGCCCTGCCGTTCGACGTGGAAACGGTCGCCCTCTTTCTCCGCAGTCATACGGCGACCTTTTCGGGCAACCTTGGTGTAACAGATCGGCTCGACGTGGGCGTGGCGCTGCCGTTCGTCCGCCTCACCCTTCGCGGCGAGAGAGTTGACGCGCTGCGCGGTGTGACGTTTCTGCAGGCACGCGCCGACGCCTCGGCCTCGGGTATCGGCGACATCGTTATTCGCGCGAAATACAACGTGCTGCGCCGCGGAGGCAGCGGCCTCGCAGTGGGCGCCGAATCAAGGCTGCCGACCGGAGCGAAAGAAAATCTGCTGGGATCAGGCAAAACAGTCCTGAAACCACGGGTCGTCGCGTCGCTCGAAGGCACTCGTGTAGGTGTCCATGGTGACCTGGGATACTCATTCGGAGGACTTTTCAAGCAACTCGACTACGGCACGGCGGTGACGATCGCGGCGAATCCCAGACTGACCGTCGTTGGAGAAATGCTCGGCCAGCGGCTCGATACCGGTGGACGCCTCATGGAAACCACCGCACCGCATCCTCGGTTGATTGGCGTTGATACCATTCGTTTGTCGGCCGTACCCGAAGGCACGGAACGCGTGCTGGCAATTGGAGGGGTGAAATGGAACCTGGCCGCAAGCATGCTGCTGAGCGCCACGGTTCTTCGCCCGCTCACTGACGCGGGCCTCACGCCGCGCTGGGTCCCGGCTGTCGCGATTGAATACTCGTTCGGCGGATAACGGTCATGGATTCTGAATCAATCGGTCCCATCATCGTCACATCCGAAGACGCCGAGAACGCGCTGATGCTTTTCCCGGCAGAGCAGGGGATAGCGACCGCTGGCAACCTCGTCGAGGCTGATGCTCGCGCTTCGGATTCACCTCCCGGCAGCGTGATCGAGCGACAGCATCAAGCACCACTCGCCGGTGACGCGTTCGGCGTATCGAAGCCCCTGCCCGGCCGGCCGGCTTCCACGTTTCATTTCGAGAATTGGAGCCTGGGGCGGGCGCAGTGGCTCTTCGAGGCCACGCCTTCGACGCAAGTCTGGGTGTCGGCCGCTCTCGTGTCTGCGGCCGCGCTCGTTTTGCTGGTGTTCGCGGTCGGTCGCGATCCAGCAGCACCCGGCGTAAGCCGATCGACTCAGGCGGCCGCAGTTGCCCAACCTGGCGTCGTGATCCCGCCCCGAACGCCGCCGCGCGTGGCGGACACTCCCCCGGCTCCCTTGCTGGAGGCGACGGCACCGTTTTCGACGTCGTCGGCCGCGACTACATCGCAACTCTCGGGCAAAGCCGCGCCGGCTCCGCGATCGCGTTTTCCAGAAATCGACGTTCCCCGGCAGCGTCGCGACGCTCGGCAAACGATTGCGACCCCAGTTCCTCAGATACCTGCCGCCGCGGCGTTGCCGACAAGTACCGACCGTGCGATCGGTGCGTCGACGACTGCAAACCTGGACGTCGCGATAGCGCCAGCCGATTCAAAAGCTCCTTCGGACCCTCCGCCCGCTCCGATGCCTGGAACCACCGGCGTGACACCGCCGGGAAGATCCACTGCCGTATCAGCGGTTCCACCAGTCGTCATGTCTGACACGAGCGCCATTCAAAACGTGCTGGGCCGCTACCTCACCGCGTTCATGAATTTGGATGTTGAAGAAGCGAAAGCCGTCTGGCCGACAGTCAACGAAAAAGCGCTGAGCCGAGCCTTCGCGAGCGTGGACGAACAGCAGTTCGAGCTCAATGAGTGCGAAATCGCTGTCGCAGGACCGAATGCCGACGCCTCCTGTACGGGTATCGTCCGATACGTCCAGAAGGTTGGCAGCAAGATGATGCGTGTCGAACCGCGCCGGTGGAAGTTCGAGTTTCGCAACAGCGATAGCCAATGGTTTATTGAGAACGTCGATAGTCGTCAGTGACAACAGGATGACACTCAAGCACCTCATCACAACGCCGGCGATGCTGCTTACGATTCAGCTGCTGTGCGGAGTGGCACACGCGCAGGCATTTCTTCCCGAAGACAATCTTGCGTATCCGGTACAGATTGTCGTGCCCGGTGGAGGTGGCACCGGTTTCTTTGTCAGACGAGATCGCGAGGTCTTTCTTGTCACCGCGATGCATGTGCTGTTCGATCTTCGCACCGGACAGCTCCAGTCCAGTGAAGCCACCCTTCGCGCGTTGAGTAAGGACGTACGGGAAACCGCTGTGAACGTGATTCGCGTGAACGCGGTCCAGCTACAGGAAGCAAAGCAGATTCGTACGGATGCACGGCGAGACGTCGCTGTTGCACGTATCGCGACGCTTGCGCGGGATGGGTTGAACACCACGCCCGGTGTTGTGGTCGTGGAGCAGACGAAGGGCGCAATGGTCGTGGCTCCGTTCGACTACTTGTCTCGCTATGAGGGGGTGAACATCTCCAGCCAGATCTTCATGTTCGGCTATCCGTCAATCGGATTGTCTGATGCTCCACAGATCGACCGTTCGAGGCCGTTGGTGAGAGGTGGAATTGTCGCTGGCGTCAATGCTGCCCTGAAAACAATCATCATCGACGCTCCGGTGAATCACGGCAACAGCGGCGGCCCGGTTGTGCAGCTTTCCGCGACCAACAAACTGCGCATCATCGGCATCGCCACGCAGTACGTGCCAGTACCCGAGGATGTGTTGCCATTGACGCCCGGCGGTTCTCCAGGCTCCGCACTTCCTCCGTCTCCGACAGGTGTCGCCCTCGGCAACTCCGGATACGGCGTCGTGGCGTCGGCAGATTCCATCATTGACCTCATATCGACGTTTTGATGGCACGCCCTGATTTCCTCCGCGACCCGAGCCGTTCCTGCGTTACTATGCCGAATCTCCCTGGCACGCGCGGCGCCGCCGCCGGCGACGTGTAAGTCGTATAGAGGTCAGCTGGCGAGGTCTGCCGGGCCCTCCACGTCGGGACAATCAGACGATGAACATGCTTCGGATGAGAGTCAGGGGACTCTCCCTGCTTTCCGTCGTGCTCTGCGCATACGCATCGCCCGCGCTGGCGCAGGTCGAGGCAGTTCCACCGCAGGCCACAGCCGCGAGTCCCCCGTCGCCGCCTGCGGGTCAGCAGGGTGGGCCGCCAAACGGCCAAGGAGCGCAGGACAACGGTGGGCGGCGGACCATCATCGCGGTCAGCCTCCTGGACGGCGAGTCGATGACGCTCGACGGCCGTCTCGATGAGCCGGTTTGGTCGAAGGCCGTCCCCGCTGCCGATTTCATCCAGATCGACCCGGCCAATGGCAGGCCCGCCACCGAGCGCACGGAGGTGCGCATCGCCTTCAACCGCGATGCGCTCTACCTCGGGGTCACGTGCTTCGATTCCGAACCCGACCGGTGGATCGGGTGGCAGCTCCGCCGCGACGAGCGGCTCTTCTCCGACGACGGCTTCATGTGGACCATTGACACGTTTCTCAACGGCAGGACCGGGTACTTTTTCGAGATGAACCCGTCCGGCCTGATGGCCGATGCGCTGATTGGCCTCAACGGCAACCAAAACCGTGAGTGGGACGGCATCTGGAACGCGCGCGTGCAGCGCAGCGAGATCGGATGGACCCTGGAGATCGAGATACCGTTCCGCACGCTCAACTTCGACCCGGACAACGACACCTGGGGCATCAATTTCCAGCGGGTTGTCCGCCGCAAGAACGAGCAGTCGATCTGGACCGGATGGGCGCGCAACCAGGGATTGCAGCGGATGAACAACGCCGGAGCCCTCACCGGGGTTCGCGACGTGACGCAGGGACACGGCCTCGACATCAAGCCGTACGGGCTCGCGTCGGCGCTCGCGGCGCCTGGCCGGAACAAGCCAGCGATGACCACCGACGCGAGCGCAGGGCTCGATCTGTTCTACAACCCGACGCCGCTGCTGCGTGCGAACTTCACCATCAACACCGACTTCGCGCAGACGGAAGTCGATCAGCGGCAGGTCAACCTCACGCGCTACTCACTGTTCTTTCCGGAACAGCGCGACTTCTTCCTCGATGGCGCCACGTTTTTCGATTTCGCCACCGACGGGAGAGACGGCGAGAGCCTTTTGGGTCCCTTCGGCACCAACGACGAGCGCATCATCCCCTTCTTCAGCCGCCGCATCGGCCTCAGCGCCGATGCCACGCCGCAGAAGATCGACGTCGGCACCAAGGTGACGGGCCAGGCGGGCGCCCAGGACATCGGGCTGCTGCACGTACGGACGGGCGAAGACAACGGCTTCGGGAGCGAGGACTTCACGGTGGCGCGGGTGAAGCGGAGCGTGCTGCGGCAGTCCTACGTCGGCGGTCTGTACACGCGTCGCGACCCGCGGCTAGCCGGCGTCGGCGCCAACCAGACTGCAGGGGTCGACTCGCGGCTCGCGACCTCGACATTCCTCGGCGACCAGAACCTCGAAGGGAGCGGATGGTTCCTGCACAACAGCCGGCCTGGCGTGTCCGGAGGGAATAACGCGTTTGGGGCTTCGCTGCTCTACCCGAACGACCTCTGGAACGCGCGCGTCGAGGCCACCGAGGTGCAGGAGAACTTCAATCCGGCCATCGGGTTCGTGTCGCGCCACGCCTACCGCCAGTACGGCCAGGCGGTGGAGTTCGGGCCGCGTCCCGCCAATCATAAGTACATCAGGCAGGTAAATGTCGGCGCCGGCCTCGATACCCTGACGGATCTGAAGAACGATTTGCTCAAACGGAAGATCGTCGTCCAGCCGTTCCAGGTGCAATTGCATTCGCAGGACAGTTTCAGGCTGTCGGCCGCCCGCCACTACGAGCGTCTCGATACACCCTTTCAGATTACGGAGGGGATCACGCTCCCGCTCGGCGCGACATATTCGTTCACTCGGTATCGGATGTTCCTGTCGACCGCGAACAGACGCAGGCTGTCCGTCAACTCGTCGATGGAGCTTGGGCAGTTCTATTCCGGCACGAGGGCCGAGCGGCAGGTCAACCTCTCGGTCCGCGCTCGCCCAGGGCTCTTTTTCTTCCTGACCGGGCAGTGGAACAACGTCAAGCTGTCCGAGGGGCACTTCACCACGCGCCTGTACCGGATTGTCGGAGAGACGCAGTTTTCCCCGTTCATCGCGCTCACGAACAACATTCAGTACGACTCGCAGAGCAGCGTCCTCGGCTGGCAGTCGCGTTTCCGCTGGATCGTGACTCCCGGCAGCGATCTGTACGTGGTGTACACGCACAACTGGCGGGACGACCCGTTGCTCGACCGCTTCTCGACGCTCGACAACCGGCTCGCGTCAAAGATCCTTTATACCTACCGGTTCTAACCCAGGAGAGGATCAGACCGCCGCGGCTCCCCAGACCTGACGAGTCACGTCCAGGATCCGCTCCAGCTTGGCCCATTGATCCGCCTCGGTGATCTGATTGCCGTGCACCGTGCTGGCGAAGCCGCATTGCGGGCTCAGGCACAGATGTTCGAGCGGGACGAATCGGGCGGCCTGCTCGATGCGACGCATGATGTCGGCAACCGATTCGAGCGAGGCGACCTTGGTGGTCAGCAAACCAAGCACGACGACTTTGTCTTGCGGCACGAACCGCAGCGGCTCGAACGTCCCCGATCGGGCGTCGTCGTATTCGAGGAAATACGCGTCGACGTGCAGCTCGTTGAACAAGGCGTCGGCGACCGGCTCGTAGCCGCCTTCGGCGACCCACGCGCTTTGCATGTTGCCGCGGCAGAGATGAATCGCGACGGTGAGATCCGCCGGCCGCCCGTCGATGACCGAGTTGATCAGTGCTGCATAGGCGTGCGGCAGGTCGTTCGGGTCGTCGCCCCGCTCCTTCGCCTGCGCCCGGAGCTGCGGGTCGCACAGGTAGGCGAGGTTCGTGTCGTCGAACTGGATGTACCGGCAACCGGCGTTGTACAACGACGCCACCTCGTCTCGGTAGGCCTGCGCGAGATCCTCGAAGAACTCGTCCAGGTCGGGATAGGCGGTGATGTCGATGCCTTTGCGTCCGCCGCGGAAGTGCACCATCGTGGGGGACGGGATCGTGACCTTCGGCGTCCTGGCCGCGACCGACTGCAGGAACTGGAAGTCAGCCGTCTGGATGTCCTGCACGTGCCGCAGCTTGCCGGTGACGGTGACGCGCGGCGGCGCGAAGTCGATGTCGCCCTCGCGCGTGTGAAACTTCGTGGCGAGGCCGCCGGAGACGGCGACGCCCTGCAGCCGCTGGAGAAAGTCGATGTGAAAGAACGTCCGGCGGAATTCGCCGTCGGTAATGCTTTGCAGCCCGATCGCTTCCTGTTTCCTGACGACTTCCGTGATGGCGTCGTCTTCGACCACGCGCAGCTCGTCTTTCGTGATGTCGTCTCTTTGAAAGCGCGCGCGTGCATCCTTGAGACGCTGGGGCCTGAGCAGGCTGCCGACGTGGTCGGCGCGGAACGGCGGGTTCAACCGTAACACTGGATGACCTCCCACTCCATTATTGACCTCATCTGCCCTTCTGAAGGACTGAGGCATGGCCAGGCGCTCCTTATGGCCGAAGCCATCCCGGCGGCACATTCGAGCGCCGTGCCTCTTCCTCGAGATCAAAGACCTGCTTGTTCGTCGCGGCGACGTCAGCCCCGACGAGATCGCGTTCGGTGCGTATCATTTGCCGCTCAGACTCAATCGTCCCGCGCCGAATACGATCGCTTGTCGACTCGAAGTCGCGGGTCAGGCTGTCCACCCGGTTCTCCAATGCCGCTGCCTGCAGTTTGAAGCGGTCCTGTCTCGTCTGCAGGTCACGCATGCGGTTCAGCCAGTACGACGCGTCGCGAGCCACATATTTCGCTTCGGGCGGCGTATTCATCGAGGATGCAGGTATCGCGGCGACAGGCGTGACTGACGTTGCGGCTACGATCGGCGGCACGTTCGAGGGCCTCAAGGACGCGGCCGGTTTCAAGTCCGCCTCGGTAATCACCTTCGCCGGCACCAGAATTGTGTTCCGACGCTCGGTCTCCTGCCTGGCGATCTCTCCAAGGGACTGTGCGGACACCGCTCCGCCACTCGTGACGTTCCACGCAGTGGGCAGTCCGACAATGAACAGGGCGGCCGTTACGAGTGTCACAGATTTCATGATTTGATGAACCCCTTCTGACTGGTAACGCGTCAACCCGGCCAAAAGCCCGCAGCGGCTATCAAAGTCACGAATTGTTCGACGGGGTGACTCAGCGGGGCGTATTTGGAATCACACCCACACCTACCCCTTGTCCGAATACGAGCTCGGCTCCACGATCGGCGGTTTCAAAGAGGAGTCCGAGCCCGATCAACCCCGTTATGGCCAGGGCCGCCGTGGCCCGCGGACTGCTCGCGCGGCCTGTCAGGAGGATTACCACCCGCACCACCGCGAGACCAGCGAAGTACCACAGCGTCCAGAATGCCCACTCCCAGTGCGCGTTGACGAGCGCGTGGGCCATGCCGGGAATCAGCACCGTCTGCGCGGCCGCCCGGCCGGTCAGATAGGTCGCAAGCGCGGCGAACGCGCCGATGACGCCGAGCACGGATCCCACATCCCTGAGCAGCATGCGCGCCCTTCCCGGCAGCGAGTATGCGAGCAGGTCCAGCAGCACACTAGTGAAGAGCAGCGCGATTGGAAAGTGCACGAGCATTGGATGGACGTTGGGCGCCCATGCCGGAATGAGCTGAATCACCTGGTCATCACTCCACTCGCCAAGGCGAGACGTTGGTCCACTGCTGCATGGCTTCGAGCGCCCACGCGGTACTCTTCTCGGTGTGGCAGGACGTGCACGGATTCGGCACTCCGTACCGTTCTGTCATGACCGGGGACACAAACCGGAACGTATGGCTCCGGACACTCACTGAAGCGATCGTCTGGGCGATCTGCGGCATGTGGCAGGAGACGCACGCGCTGCCCGTGCTGTCCGTCTTGTGATGCGTGTGCTGCTCCAGCGTTCCACGAGGACCAGCCTGGAGCTGGGGCCCGTGGCATTGGGCGCAGAGAGCATTGCCGGGAAGGACCAGCTCGGCAGAACGTCCGGTCCCGTGCGGGTCGTGGCAGGCCCAACAGCGCACGCCCTTCGCGTACATCCGGCTTGCCACGAAGTCATTCCCCTGCATGCGGTTCTTGTGCGCCGACCCTTCCGGCCAGTGCGTAAACGTGGTTGCCCCAAGCGTGTGCTCTTCCAGCCGCCAGACGTCGGCAAGTCGACCACCCGCGGTGTAGCCCACCGGCCAGTCGTAGTACTGACCCTCGTGTGGATTCTGGCGTGGCTGGCCTTGTGAATGGCACTGGATGCAGACGTCGTTGGACCGGGTGTCATCGAGCTTGGCGGGATTGACAATCGTTGCCGCGATCGGATTCGCGACGTGGGAGCCGCCTGGCCCATGGCATCGCTCGCAGCCGACGTTCCACTCGGTCACCGTCTTCGTCGTGATGTTGTAATTCACCGAGTGACAGCCGTCACACAGTGGGCCTGTCGGTCGCTCCTCCTGCGCTTCCGGGTAGTGCGCGACCCACCAGTCGGTGTTTGGCTGAACGTGATAGGGACGCCAGGTCTTGTTCCGCACGTCCCACTGCGCCGGCAGGACGTAATAGTCATTACCCTGCTTCTTCCAGTAACGCTGCTTCCATTTGGTTCCGTAGACAAACGCCACATCTTCGGGCTTGAACGTCACCAAGGGGTTCGGCTTCGAGAAGTCGCCGAGGATGGCCTGTGGTCGTTGCTTCGGGTCCTGAACCACGTTGGCCATCAACGTGACCTTCCAGCGGTCGTACTCCGACTTATGGCAGTTCTCGCACGATGCGGATCCCATGTACGAATTCGCCTGGGCAGGAGGCGGCGGTGCCGGCGTGGCGCAGCCGCCCAGCGCAAGTACGAGTCCGGCGCAAGCAAACGCCGTCTGCCATTTACCTCGTGTGTTCACATGGTGAGTCTATAGCCATGTGTCCGGAATGAACCCCGGACTGGCAGGAAGCAAAACCTGAACATCCACAACCGAAAATGTGATCGAACGAACTTCATGGTGTGCGTCAGCCTCACCGCCTGCCTCGTAGCTGTCGCTATTGAACGTCAAAACATGTTCGCTCGAGCTGGACCGGAAGTTGCCGACAGCGTCAGCTGAGGTTCACATACATGCATAAGCGAGCCACGGTCGTGCTGTTCGTGGGCGGCGGACTCCTCACAGGGCCGGCGATCGCGCAAACGCCGCCGAACCCCACCCAGCACCTCGGCGCAACGGCGCAGCAGGGGCCTGTGCCTGTCTTCCGGGTCACTGTCGTTGGCCATACAACGCCGGCAATCAACTACCGGCCACGAAAAGGCGACACGAAAGTCGACTTCGTAGGCACCGCCCTTTCGCCGCTGGCACTCGGCAACGCGAAAGTCGGGGGGAAGAAAGGCTACATCGACATCGATGCGAAGTTCGATCACCTTGTGCCTCCGACGCAGTTCGGGCCGGAATATCTCACCTATGTCCTCTGGGCGATTACTCCGGAAGGCCGTTCGACGAACCTCGGCGAGGTTCAGGTCAAGGACGACGAAGCGCGTATCCACGTCACCACCGAACTGCAGGCCTTCGGCATGATCGTCACAGCCGAGCCGTACTTCGCCGTGACACAACCGAGCGATGTGGTCGTGATTGAAAACAGCGTTCGTAGCGGTACCAAGGGAAATATCGAAGTCATCCAGGCCAAGTTCGATTTGCTGAAGCGAGGCACGTATCTGATGAATCAGGACACGCGCCAGCTGAAACTCAAACCTCTCGAGCCGGGCGCACCGCTGGATCTTGCCGAGGCGCGCAACGCCGTCATGCTGGCCCGGTTTGCCGGCGCTGACCGTTACGCGGACGACACGTACGCCAAAGCGGCGCGGCTGCTGATCGACGCTGAACAGGCGCAAGCGCGCCACCGCGGCGGAAACGACGTGATGATGGCAGCCCGCCAGGCGGTCCAGACCGCGGAGGATGCCCGGCTGATTTCATTACAACGACAGGAAGACGCCCTTCAGGCAGAGCAACGAGCGCTCGCGCAACAACGCGAAACCTACGCACTCGATCGTGCCCGCGCCGAGGAAGCCGCCCGCCGACAGGCCGAAATCGATCGATTGAATGCGGAGACCGCACGAATCTCCGCCGAACGCGACAAAGCGGCCGCGGAGGCCGCACGCCTGGCGGCGGAGGCTCAAGTGCAGCAGGCGCGGGCCCTTGCCGCGCAGTCCGATCGCGACAAGGCGACGGCGGACGCGGCACGAGTCGCGGCAGAATCCGCCCGGCTCGCGGCGGAGGCGCAGGCGCAGCAGGCACGAGCTGCCGCTGCCCAAGCCGATCGCGAAAAAGCGGCGCTCCGCGATCAGCTGCGGCAGCAACTCAGTCTGGTTCTCGAAACACGCGAAACGGCACGAGGGCTGATCGTCAACCTCTCCGACGTGTTGTTCGATACCGGCAGGGCGAATCTGAAGCCAGGTGCGCGGGAGAAGCTCGCAAAAGTCGCCGGCATCCTTCTCTCGCACCCGGGGTTGAATACGCAAGTCGAGGGTCATACCGACAGCGTCGGGGATGCGGACTACAACCAGCGCCTCTCCGAGAATCGCGCTGATTCGGTACGCACGTACCTCGTAGGGCAGGGCATCGCGTCCAGCGCCGTGGGGACGGCAGGATTCGGCGAGGGTCAGC
>Ga0070699_100001814_pt1 | contig 19414 bp, 18 predicted proteins | sample KBSK1503metaG_FD_65473 | JGI IMG/M metagenome (GOLD analysis project Ga0070699, IMG submission 65473) | Corn, switchgrass and miscanthus rhizosphere microbial communities from Kellogg Biological Station, Michigan, USA - KBS K1-50-3 metaG | ecosystem: Host-associated > Plants > Roots >... | reverse complement strand
GGCCCGAAGGCGCGCGACATCATCGCGCGCGACCGCGCCAGAGTCTCGACGTCATACACGCGCGACTACCCGCTGGTCATCGCGCGGGGGCGTGGCGCCGTGGTCGAGGACGTCGACGGGAACGTCTTCCTCGACTGCACCGCCGGCATCGCCGTCGTCTCCACCGGCCACTCGCACCCGGAGGTCGTCAAGGCGATCACGGAGCAGGCGCAGAAGTTCCTGCACATGTCGGGGACCGACTTCTACTACGAGCTGCAGGCACAGCTCGGCGAAGACGTCGCCGACATCGTCCCGATGGCCGGGCCGCACCGATCGTTCTTCAGCAATTCCGGGACGGAGGCGAACGAAGCGGCGCTCAAGCTGGCGAAGTTCGTCACCGGGCGTCACAACGTGATCGCGTTCTTCGGCGCGTTTCACGGCCGGTCGATGGGCTCGCTGTCGCTGACCGCCAGCAAGATCCGCCAGCGGCAGGGATTCGGCCCGCTCTTGCCAGGCGTGTACCACGCGCCGTATCCGGACGTGTACCGCTCGGGGCTCTCGCCCGACGCAACCGTCGATCGCTGCGTCGACTTCATCGAGCAGGAGCTGTTCGCGCACCTCGTCTCGCCCGACGAAGTCGCCGCGATTGTCGTCGAGCCAATCCAGGGCGAAGGCGGCTACATCGTCCCGCCCGACAGCTTTCTCGAGCGGCTGCGCGCCATCGCGACGCAGCACGGCATCCAGTTAATCGTCGACGAAGTGCAGTCGGGGATGGGGCGCACCGGGAAGATGTTCGCGATCGAGCACGCGCGCGTGGCGCCGGACATCATCACCATCGCGAAGGGGATTGCCTCGGGCCTGCCGCTCGGCGTGACGACGGCGCCGTCGATCCTGATGGGATCGTGGCCGCCGGGATCGCACGCGAGCACGTTCGGCGGCAACCCGGTGTCGTGCGCGGCAGCGGTCGCGACGATCAGGCTGCTGCGCGAGAGCCTCGTGAAGAACGCGGAGGTCGTCGGCGCGTATCTGATCGACAGGGCTCGCGAGCTGATGGACCGGCACCCGTTGATTGGCGACGTCCGCGGCCGCGGGTTGATGGTCGGGATCGAGCTCGTTCGCGATCGCAAGACGAAGGAGCGGGCGACCACCGAGCGCGACGCGCTCGTCCGCGAGTGCTTCAATCGGGGGCTCCTCGTGCTCGGCGCCGGCCGCAACGCCATCCGCCTGTCGCCGCCGCTCGTGCTCACGAAACAGGAGGCGGACGTGGCGCTGCGCATCCTCGACGAAGCGCTGACGGCGATTCAGACGTAGGGGCCGGCTTCACAAGTACGTAGGGGCCGGCTTCAGCCGGCCCAGGATGCGGCCTGGACCTTGTAAGCGTGTGGTCGCATGACAACCGACCGTCGTCAGGCTCTTGGGATTTCCGGAGAAAATCTCGCGTGCGCCGAATTGGGCCGTCGCGGGTACGCAATTCTCGAGCGCCGCTACCGCACGCGATTCGGCGAAATCGACATCATCGCCCGGGACGGCGACACCATCGTGTTCGTGGAGGTGAAGGCGCGGTTGACGGACGACTTCGGCGGCGCGGCGGCCGCCATCACCGGCTGGAAGCAGCGGCGCATCGCTCAGATGGCCGTCGACTACCTCTCGCGCCGAAAGCTGCATGATTGTCCGTGCCGCTTCGACGTCGTGGCGATCGACTTCGATCCCGCTGGACCGCGCGTGACGGTGTACCCTAATGCCTTCGACTCGCCCATCTAGGCGGGGTCCCCACCGCGCGGACTCTGCGCGGTGGGGTGCCTCCTGTGTCTGAACTGAGAAAAGATCCCGTAACCGGCCGTTGGGTCATCATTTCCACCGACCGCCGGAAGCGGCCGACCGATTTCCGCCTCGAGTCGGTGCACATCCCGCCGGACCCCGCGTGTCCGTTCTGCGAGGGGCACGAGGCGCTGACGCCGCCCGAGGTGCTCGCGGTCCGTCACAACGGCAGCCGTGCGAACATGCCGGGCTGGAACCTGCGGGTCGTGCCGAATCAGTTCCCGGTGCTGCGCGTCGAGGGGACGCTCGATCGGCAGGGCGAAGGCATCTTCGACAAGATGAACGGCATCGGCGCGCACGAGGTGATCATCGAGTCGCCGAAGCACCTCGACATGCTGGCCGACATGAACGACGAGGCGATCGAGACCGTGCTCTGGGCCGCCCGCGAACGCATCCAGGACCTGCGCCAGGATCGCCGGTTCCGCTACATCATCGTCTTCAAGAATCACGGGACGGCGGCAGGATCGTCGCTCGATCACTCGCACTCGCAGCTGATTGCGCTGCCAATCGTTCCTCGCGAAGTGCGCGACGAAATCGACGGCGCGAAGGCGCATTTCCTCACCAAGGAACGCTGCGTCTTCTGCGACATCCTGCGGCAGGAGACGCGCGAGGGCCATCGTCTCATTGCGGAGAACGCCGACGTCGTCGCGGTCGCGCCCTACGCGCCGCGCTTTCCGTTCGAGACCTGGCTGCTGCCGCGGCGGCACGAGGCGCACTTCGAGAACTCGCCGCGCCACGAGTACGCGTCGCTCGCGCGGCTGCTCGGCGACATCCTGCGGCGCATCAACAAGGCGCTTGGTTCGCCACCGTACAACCTGCTCATTCACACGGCGCCGATTGCCGAGTCCGCCGCGGAGTTCTACCACTGGCACGTCGAGATCATCCCGAAGCTGACGAAGGTGGCGGGATTCGAGTGGGCGACGGGGTTCTACCTGAATCCCACGTCGCCTGAAGAAGCCGCGCAGGTCCTGCGCGAGGCGCGCCCGTAGAGTCGCAGCACGTAGAGTCGTAGGGGCCGACCTTCAGTAGAGTCGTAGGGGCCGACCTTCAGGTCGGCCTAGAACCGATACCCCAACGTCAACGAGAACGTCCGGTCCGTCTGCCGGCGTCCTGGCGATGGCCGGCGATCGTAGTCGATATCTTCCTGGATCGTCGTGACGAATCCGGCCGCGAGCCCGACACGCACGCCGTTCTGCGTGCGGATGAACATCTTGTTGTCGCCGGTCACGCCGAAATAGCCGTCGTGCTGGTGGAACGCCTGAACGCGGCCCGGTAGCACCTGCACCTGCAGTCCGGCGGATTCGTGCGCCGCCGTGTAGCTGTCGTCCGCGATTGACTTGAAGTTCTCCTTCACCCACGCGAGGCCGGCGTCGGCCGTGAGCGTCGTCCGCGCGGTCTCGATGATCTGATAGCCGAGGCCGGCACCGAGCGCGGAGCGCAGGTCGATGTCGCGGAACCGGTCGTTGGTGAAATTGGCGTTCGCGTTGGCGAAGAGCCGCGCTGTCAGGAAGCGATCGTACTTGCCGGTGATCGACCAGTTGCGCGCCGTCTCGACGCCGCGGTCGTTCGCGTGCGTCGCGATCGCCGACAGCGTGTAGCGATCGGCTGCGCCCTTCGCGACGACATCGCCGCTCAGGCGGACGTTGTTGACCTGCGTGTTGCCCGCCGTTTCGACGATGCCGGCCCCGCCGCCGCCGGTGATGACCCACGCGGGCCGCGGGCGGGAGAGCGCGACGATGTCAGAGAGCGCGACGGGACCGCCGGGGACGAGCGTGACCCGGCCGTTCGCGTCGGCGGCGGCAAACAGCGCGGACGTCGGAGGTGCAGTGCCGACCGTGACGAGCATCGGCTGTTCGATCGCGAGTGAGGTGACGTCGGCCCAGGCGACCTTGAGGTCGCCGCCGGCCGCCTTGAAGCTCAGGGTGCCGGCGGCCAGCGAGGTCGTGACGCCGGTGATCCGGTCGCCGTTTTTCAGCCGGACCTCGTCGGCGGCGGCCGGCAGCGCGACGAGCATGGCCAGGAGGCAGAGGGGGAGCGCTCGCATCATTCGGCCTGGCTGTGCAAAACTGCGACCCGCCTCCGCCGAGGCTTCGGCGGGGCAGGCCCTGAGGGCCTTCCTTGATCAACCAAAGATCGCTATGGTACGCTGAGTTTTCGCCGACGAGCGGGAATAACTCAGTGGTAGAGTGCGACCTTGCCAAGGTCGAAGTCGCGGGTTCGAATCCCGTTTCCCGCTCCAGCCTTCGCTCCAGTGCCAGGCGAAGGCTGTCCGCCATAGCGTCGCGCCGCGACGCGGCGGCGGACCAGACAAAGCTCTTCGAGCTTCGGCTGGCAAGCCCAGGCAAGCCACGTCGTAGAATCCAGCCAGATCACTCTCTGAGCGGCGCCGTCGCCAAGTGGTAAGGCAGAGGTCTGCAAAACCTCGATCCCCGGTTCAAATCCGGGCGGCGCCTCCAAATTCCATAAGGAAATTCGCACTCCTAGATTTCGAAGATCGCGCGACGCCCTTCGTGTTGTTCCCAAGTGTTCCCAAGTTCGGCGCCGCCACGGTGCCAGCGAGTGCGCTAAACGACAGAGGCTGAGCGGCTCGCTCATACCGCATCCCGGCTTGGGTCAGTATCCAAAGGACTCTGCCCCAAGCCATGCCGCTGGCGGGTCAATAGAGGTCTGCTTCCTGACGCGGGGACACGACGACAGATTTCTACCGACTCTCTCGACCCTTCGGACCAGGGCAGCGTGTGAACGGATCCGCACGCTGTAGTCTGACTGTTGGTCGATCACGAAGGCTTAGTACGGCGCATCGCCACAAGCTCGGGCCTGCGAGTCGCTGCACCGGCGCACGCGCGCCCTCTGCGACTGGTGTCACGCGCACATCACCTGGTTCGATCTCAACGCGGAAGTGGTCACGCGCGGGGGCCAACGCGATCGACTGGAGCCACTCCTTCGCTGCGCGTTACGGTCGCGACTTGCCCAGGACCGACTGCACCTGAGCGGCGAGAGGGAGTTCTACCTCACGTTGCGGCACCGCCGGACGGATGGGTCGACGTACCTGCGCTTCGATCCGCTGGAGCTGCTGGAGCGGCTTGCCGTCTTGGCGCCATCAGCCGCGGGTGCGCGGCTGATGGCGTTCAAGTACGCGAAGAGCTCGACGCCGAACATGCACGTCGCAAAGCGCTGAAGATCGGACAACGCGGAAACGACGAGGCGCTCACTTACTCCGGCATGACACGCATCCGCGTAGCCTGGATCGTAGCGCCTGGAAACGAGGGCCCGAGCGGAGTGCCGTCGATGCTCAGAAGGTCGACGGTTGAAGTCCCCATGAGGTTGTCCCGATCGACGAGGTGCAATGTCAGCCGTACGCGGTGTCGCAAGTCAAACAGCCCGTCGCCATCCGTGTCTTCGAAGTTCTCCATCGTGGCAGCGAATGTGTTACGGCCGATCCCTTTCCATACCCCGATGCTGACACTCAATGCCGGCCCGGCGAAAGCGCTGCCGAATCGCTCGGTCACCGTACCACCTTCGTTGAAGGCGATCAGATTGAAGAACTCGATTGGAACGCCGGGAAAGATGATGCTCGCGCGCCACGCTCCCACCAACGTCGCATCATTACGATCCTGATCGTCAGCCGCGTGCACTGCGGGGGCTAGAGCACCGCAGATCATGACCACCGAGCACGCGGCGATCAGTGACAGGAATCGCTTCTGTTGTCTAGACATGTCGTCCCTCCTCTCTCGCCGTGAAATCAGCGAGATGACCGGGTTCGCGCGGAATCCAGATGTTGTGGCGTCGAACCCGAAGGGAAATTACGCGGGAGCAGGGTTGAAGTCATGATGGGAGGATGATAGTTTTGTCAAAAATCGATCAAACCCTTCAAGGAGCTTGGAGTGGGAATCCCAGGGCCGCATTCCGCAGACCGGCTCCGCCGCCAATACTCGTTTGGCGACGTCACCTTGGATCTGGACGAGGGATTCCTTCGCCGCGGCGGCGATGTCGTTGCGCTGCGTCCGAAGCCGTTCGAGGTTCTCGTGTATCTCGTCCAGCACCACGGCCGGCTCGTCACGAAGGCCGAGCTCACTGACGCCGTGTGGCCGAACACGGTCGTTGTTGAGAATTCGCTGGCACAGTGTCTGGTCGAAATCCGGAAAGCCCTGGGCGACGATTCGCAGCAGACGATTCGGACCGTGTCTCGTCGCGGTTACGTCTTCGCCGCTTCGGTCTCAGCCCCCGTCGCAGAATTCCCGCGGGTACCCGGCACCGTTGCGATCGACGCCGACCCGGCCGCGTTGGCGGGAGGACGAACAGCAGTAACACTTCCGAAGCGATACGTCGCGCTCGGCACGCTCGCCCTGCTGGCGATCGTAGGCGTCATGCTGCCGCTCGTGTGGTCGACGCGCACGGCGAAACGGGATCTCACCTACACACAGCTGACGAACTTCACCGACTCCGTGGTTTCGCCGGCCTTGTCGCCAGACGGCCGCATGGTCGCGTTTATCAGAAGCGAGAATTGGTGGCTCACCACGGATCAGATCTACGTCAAGCTGCTTCCCGACGGCGAGCCGGTTCAAGTCACGCACGATCCGCGGCCGAAATATGCTCCAGCGTTTTCACCCGATGGCTCACGCATCGTTTACAACGTGCCGTCGTGGTCGACCTACACGGTGTCGCCGCTCGGCGGCGAGCCGTCGTTGTTCCTGACCAATTCATCGGGCGTCACGTGGGTCGATCGCCACCGCATCCTGTTTTCCGAAGTGAATCCCCCGCAGAGCGTTCACATGGGCCTCGTGACCGCGCTCGAGGATCGGTCGGAGAAGCGAGCTGTCTATTTCCCGCCGGACGACCGCGGCATGGTGCACCTCTCGTACCCGTCGCCGGATCATCAATGGGCGGTGGTTCTGGAAATGAATCCCGTGTGGCAGCGGTGTCGCGTCGTTCCGCTCGACGGGCGCGGGAATGCGCGTCAAGTCGGTCCGACGGGCGCTTGTACGTCGGCGGGATGGTCGCCGGATGGTCAGTGGATGTACTTCGGAGTCGAAGTCAACGGCAGCCATCACCTGTGGCGCCAGCGGTTTGCCTACGGCAATCCGGAACAAATCACGTTCGGCCCGACCGACGAGGACGGTGTCGCTGTTGCACCGGACGGCCGATCGCTGATCACCTCGATCGGAATGCAACAGAGCGAGGTGTGGATCCACGATACGAAGGGAGATCGCGCGCTTTCGTTCCAAGGGCATGCAGTACACCCCAGTCAAAATGGACTGGCAGGAAGCATCCCTGTGTTCTCGAGAGATGGGAAAACGCTCTTTTACCTGAAGCGTGAATCGGCGGGCGCTCCAAACGAGTTGTGGAAATCGGATGTTGCGTCACAACGAAGTGAGAAGGCGATCGCAGGGGTATCGATTCTGGAGTTCGACATCTCGGATGATGCGAGCGAAGTGGTCTACTCGACGCAGCCGGCTGGAAAGAGTTCGCAGATCTGGCTGTTCCCTCTCGACCGGAGTTCTCCTCCACGATTGATCTACGACCATGGTGGCGACTCGCCGCGTTTTGGGCCGGACGGCCGAATCGTTTTCCGATCGTTCGACGGCACGAGTCACCACCTCGAGCTGATACGCGCTGATGGTTCGGGCCGCGTCAAGGCGAATACGCCTCCGATCGGGACGCTCCTCTACACCTCTCCGGACCGACGGTGGGCTGCGGTAATCGCGACCTCGGCCGACGGTCTCGGCGGGACGTACGCGGTGCCGTTCGATGGAGGGGCGGCGCGCCGGATCTGCTCCGGCTGTTCAGTCATGTGGTCTCCTGACGGAAAGTTTCTCCATCTTTCCGTGCCGACACCGTCGCCGCGGACGAGTGCGGGCCAGACGCGCGTCGTTCGGATACCGCCAGGCGAAATGCTGCCTTCGCTGCCGCCATTCGGAATGCATGGACTCGACGACGCGAACGCTTTTCCCGGCTCGTATCTCATCGACGCGTACGGAATCTCGCCGAGTCCGGATGCGTCCGTCTACGCGTACGTGAAAACCACGATGCACCGGAACCTCTTTCGCATCCCGCTGCAGTAGTGGATGTCGTTGACATCGAGGATTGGATGAATGCTTCGAGCGTTTCGTGATTTCGTGCGTACCGTGGAGGGCTTTATTCGGTTGGCCCACGCGCCAGAGCCGTCGACGAACGTGGGAACAATTTGGGAACAACAACGCCCAAACAACAGGGAAGACGGGCGAGTAAGGCCGACCAGCAAGCAAGACGAGTCAACAACTTAGACGTTCCGGCCCTGTCTGCAAAACCTCGATCCCCGGTTCAAATCCGGGCGGGCGCCTCCAAATTCCTTAGAAATCTGATCGTTTGTATGTGGGCAGCGCAATCTTCCGCCTCGCAAGTGTTCCCAATTGGACCCAGATTCGTCATTCGTTGCGGATTGCGACCCTCGTAAGTCGCTGATGCGCTGCGGCCTCTGAGCGCGCTGCTGTCGAAGGGGAGGAGGTTTAGCGGACCTCCTGTGCTCCGCAAATTGATGCGGCCATCACGCGGTCTCCGACACCCAGCGATACACGTGATGCAGCCCATTGAGGAATAGGCGTCGCGACCACTCGACATCGCGCGGGGAAGTGATGGCTGGCGGCAACCAGCCAGGGTCTGTGCGGGTGACGCCTCGGGGATTCCCGGTCCTAGGCTGACAGGCGGACGGCCGCGATTGTAGTGAGTCACCCACTCGCGAAGGATCAATCGAAGGTGGCGTTCGTTGAGCGGAATCAGCCAGTCGAGACATTCCCGGCGGATCGTCCCGACCAGGCGCTCGCACAACGCGTTGGCTTGCGGCGTTCCCACCGGCGTCTTCAGGACTCGCAGCCCCATCGATGCTAGGGCGCGGTCGACGACGGGTGCATAGATCGCGTCGCGGTCGTCGATCAGAAAGCGGCCCGCGCCAGATTTTCATCCGACGCGGGCCCTGGGGTTTCCTCGCGCACGTGCTGCGGTCGTCTCTCCTCGATTCAACAGTCGTACACGCCCGCCGCGCAGCGTCGGGATGTCCTGCGCGCAACACCCGACACGCTCACTGGCGTCAGCGGACGACCAACCACGGCCTCGACTCCGGCAACGAAGCCGGGCAGGCTGGCAGGCAAAAGCCGCTCGCTGAACCCGATGCACAGGGCGCAGATGACCGCGACCGTTGCGCCCGCCAATACGACTCCAATCCGTTTGATCATGGTCAGTTTCCCCTGCTTTCCTTGTTCATCGCAAAGATGGCCGGCAACTCGTCAAAGTCACGCAGGTCGCCCGCGTTCAGCTTCTTGGCGCCTGCCGGAGCCTCGAGGCTGAAACGGTCGGAGGCGACCTCCGTCCCCGCTTTCCATGCTCTGAGGTCGATGGTGTATTGCGGCGCTCCGTTCACCTGCGTGCTGGTGATGACGTAGCGGCACGGATACGGCCGCTTCCCCTGGGCGATCCAGATCTCCCAGTCCACTTCCTTCGTTCTGAAAGCCAGGTGATCACATTCGACGCCGCCGATCACGCCACTACCCAGGTCCTTGCTGTCCAGGACCTCCGGCATGAGCTGGTCGTAAATATTCGACATGAGCAGGTCTGCCCCCGGGATCGGCCGGTGATACTTGTCCCGCAACTGGTCGACGAGTTGATCGACCGTTCCTTGCGCCTGGACTTGAGCGTAGGCGTTGAGATTCTTGCCAAGCATCGTCAGCGTCTGCCCGTCGAACACGACCTCGACATTCGCAAATCCACCTGTTCGCCTGACGCGGATCTTGTCAGGGCGGTTCATGGTTATCGACCCGGAACTGGCCAGCCCCAGCTTCTGGTTCTGTTTCGACACGACTTCGAGGTACGTGTCGTAGTCGAACGAGATCGCTTGTTGGGCGGCCATATAGTCGGACATCGACTTGAGCATGTTTTTGGCGTTGGCGGCGGCGGTACCTGTGTCAGGTGCGTTCGGAGCTGCCATTGCCGTCGTGCCGCCTGCTTCGCCGGCACGCGTGGGGAACCTGTCGACGGCTCCGACTGCCGTGGCCAGGATTGCGACCCCTGCCCAGATCCTTGCCGCTTTCATGACCGCGCGGATTGTCGTGTGTTGCATGTCTTCCTCCGGTTACTTGTCAGATGCCCGTCCATCGACCCGGCACACTGCTGAGCGCCGACGACACTTCGAATACGGGACACCGTTGCTGTCAATGAACCAGCGTGAGCGCCATCAACTGCGCCGCGAGGATGCGGAGCAGGGTGGTCATGGGATACACGGTCACGTACGCGAGAACCGGCGCCTCCGAGGTGGCGAGACTCGTCACGAACGTCAACGCCGGAGGATCGGTCATGCTACCGGCGAGCAGGCCGCCGAGCACGGGAAAGTCCATGTGCAGCACGAGCCGCGCAAAGAGGGCGGTCAGCACCAGAGGCACAACCGTCACGCAGAGGCCGACCGCCAGCCACCGGAGGCCAGTGGAACTGAAGACGGTGGCGAAGAGCGTCGGTCCTGCTGCGAGGCCAACCGCAGCGAAAAAGAGTGCGATACCAAACTCACGAAACGCGAGGTTCGTTTCCGTGGGCATCGAGAACGCCAGCGGTCCGATCCGTCCGACATGCCCGAGCACCAGGGCAACGATCAGCGGCCCACCCGCCAGTCCGAGTTGCACCGGTTGCGGGAGTCCGGGCACGGCTATCGGAATGGTCCCAACGACGACCCCGAGCACGATTCCGACGAACAGAGAAATGAAATGCGTATCGGAGCTTTCCTCTCCGCCGACCGCCTCGATGTCGCCGGGTCGTGAGTCCTCCATCGTGGCCGGTTCTTTCGGCAGCGGCTCGAATCGAGACGGCTCCGCGGCCAGTGGCTCCGCGTCTTTGGGCAGGTCTGCGCGGAGGACGTTCTTCAGACCCAGCAGCGTTCCGATCATTCCCGCGATGGCGAACGGGTACGTCACCGCATAGGCGAGCGCCGGAAGGGCTTGCCGTTCGTCGGAGATGCCGGGCAACGTCGCAAGCGCCTGCTGTCCGGCGCCGAGCGACGGTGTGTTCGTCGTGGCGCCGGAGAGAATCCCGAGGACGCTGGCGGAGTCCAATCCGAGCAGCCACCCGAACGTCACGGCGAGCCCCGAGCCCATCAGAATGGTGGCCATCGCCAGGGCATTCAATCGGAGCCCCTGGTGACGAAGGGCGGAGAAGAAACGTGGTCCCAGCTGGAGCCCAATCGTGAAGACAAACAGGATGAGCCCGAACTCCTTCACGAAATCGAGCGTGGCGTGGTCCACCGGTTTGCTGAAATAACCCGTGACCATCCCTGCGAAGAGCACACCCGCCGTTCCGAGTCCGATGCCGCGGATGCGCAGGCTGCCCAACGCCATGCCAGCGACGCACACCAGCGCGAGGACGCCAATCGACTGTGCCACCGGCTGCGTGAGGTGCAATTGCAATAGCCAATTCATGGCAGCGTCCGCGGTTGGTCGAGCAAGGCTGCTGCCACGCTCCAGACGCACAGAAGGGGGATCTCGTTCTGCGATCCACCGGAGATGGTGAGTCCCTCTCAACATCCCATCACCGGCGCCCGTGCCCTCGCGTTCGACGCGGACTAGCCTAGTGGCCTGTCACTAGGAGGCTTTCGATTTCAACTCGCGGTCCCGTTCTTCTGCTTCAAGCGTCGCGACGAGCTGCCTCGCGCCCGATCCCCACCTGGATAGCGCACGAAAGGTCTGGGCGAAGGACACATTCACCGGGTGCACTCGCTCGCGGCGAAGGATGTGGAGCGATCCGGAGAGAGGCGATGGAACGCTCGGGACAAACACCGTATACCTCTGGTCGTCTATCTCTTCGATGATGAATGCGAGAACCGTGCTGGCGCCGAGCTCGACGAGCGCGGGCTTCCAGACGTCCTCGTGACTCTTTCCCGCCACCTGCTGCGTCCAGCTTCTGACGAGGGCGTAGCCGGGGATCTTTTCGAGCACCGACCCCTCGATCCGTTTCCGCAGCACGCGCCCCGGCGCAGTCAAGGTCGCGGCGCCGAGCACGAAACAGATCGTCACGATCAAAAACAATGCGACGACCTGTTCAGCGGCCGCACTCGACATGCCCGGTGGATGCAATGCGGCAAGAGGCTGCACCACACGGGTCAGCGACTTCATCCCTTTGAGGAGGAGCAGCACGGCGAGGTACACGGGCACGGCGAGCAGGAGCCCGCTGCCGACTGCCCTAGCCACGAATTCCAACAACCTTTTCATGGGTGGTCTCCGTTCCAACCCCGGACGTTCGCGCGCAGTGCCGATTCCAGGCTCGCCCCGTTCGTCGTCGGCGACTCCACCTCGCCTCCGAGCCCTTGTGAATCTGGAACGCGGGCCAGCGCCACATCCTCCGGCAATCCGTAGGACTTCTGTATGGTGCGATCGAGCAGCTCCAGCTGCAGACGCAACGCCGGCCGCCGTGGCTCGGGCAGGTTCTCCATCGTGTTTTCAATCATCGCGCGGAGACGCCTCGCAACCTGGACGCTGCCCGCGCCGTATTGCCGAATCTCGCAGCACGCGAGGTACACGAAGTCGTTCCACTTCGGCGTCCGGAAGTACATCCGGAGCTGACCCTGCTGATCACGTATCCAATCGCTGTGCAGGTTCCGGTTGCCAACGGTGCGGAGCAGCGTGTGGAGCTGGTCGATGGCGATCACCGCAGTGGTCGGGTCGTTGATCGCAGGAGACAGCGCCTTCAGGGCGATATCGGCAATCACGCGAAAGGCGAACGTCGAGTCCTGCTCGAGTGTGCGCTCGCGCCCGAATGCGACCTGACCGCGCAACACATCTTCGTCAGCGGTGATCGCATTCGCGCCGTGCACGCGGAACAGGGGGTCGCCCGACGCGACGAAGTCGCCGACGTGCGGCACCAGTTCGACCATCGCATCGGCCCTTCTGGCCTCCCGCACGACCGCTGCCTGGTTGACAGCGATCACGACGGCTGAATTGCCATCGTGCAGGATGATGCGTTCAGCCCGGCCGAGTCTTGCCATCGTGTGCTCCGGAACCGACCCGTTCGTGAACGGATCGGGATAGACCGAGTCGATCACGTGGAGACCGCTCCTGGCAAGCCGACAGACGATGTTGACTGGACGAAGCAGGCGCGCGGCGTAATCGATCAGGAACATGAACACGATCACGCTGACGAGTCCAAGGATGGCCGTGATGCTGATGAGCGACCTGGGGATCGTGGTGACCCGGGCCTTGATCGCCACGGCAAGCAACAGCACGTACACGAACAGGCTGACGGACCGGCGAATCGCCTTGTCGCGCAGCAGCATCGTCGCGATGATCCGCGGGCTCAACTGGCCGCTTGCCAGCTGAATCGCCACGATCATCGAGCTGAACGTGAAGACGATAAAGGCGATCGACGAAGCGATGTTGTAGTCCGCGAGCGCGATCGTGCCATCCCTGTCGAACGCGAAACCGGGGATCCACCCGAAGTCAACGCGGTGCGCGGAAGCGACTCGGAACGTGACTTGTTCGATCGCGAGGGCGAATACAGGCGCGGTCCAGATTGCAGACCGGAGGTAGCTCATCACCGCGTATCGAACGCGCCATTTCATCGCGCACCCCGAGCGTCGTCGTCCATGCGTGAAGCAACGGCGTGACCACGCACCTGCGGGGGGTGGTCGGCTCGGAAACCACGCCGCGGCCGTAACTGGGAAATCGAGACTTGCGGTGCCGATTTCCGGCCGCATCCTGCTCGCAGCGTAGGGTATGGTGCGAAGGTCGAGCTCGAATTTCTCGCGACGCGAGCCTCACGACAGGCTGCGATCACCGATTACGGGCGACTGTCAGGAGAACCTCGGCGCCTTGCGGGACGGGGGAGCTGTGATCCGAAGGATTGGTGACGGACCAAGAACCTTGAGCGTATTCCTGGGTGGTGGTGTTCCTGTTGCAGCCTCTCCCCATCAAGAAGTTGAAAGGAGAGGTATGAGAATGACTCTTCAATATGTGTGTGGGGCATTGACAGCGGCCCTGCTGACATGCGGTGTGCCCGCCGTTGCTCCCGCATATGCACAGACCCATGATGCGGACCTGTTGCCGCGAGAACAAAGTGGCTGGGTTACCGTCACGGGGTGTTTGCAGCCTCGAGGGAAGCATGGAGACAAGTTCGCGTTGGCGAGTCCGATGCCTGCCGTCGCCAGCGTAACAGAGGATACGTGCAACGCCCCGGTCGACTCACGAGCGTTCGAACTGGACGACCCCGAGGAAGCCGGCATCACCCAGGCGCTGTACGGCCGGTGGATCGAAATCTATGGAAAGCTGGAAAAGGAAACGAGCACGAACCCGGAGAACTATCGTGAACTGGACGTCAAGTCCTTCAGGTTAGTGCCCGTCATTCGTCCACGCGCCGAGGCTGTGGTGCCGGCGCCGTTACCGCAATTCGAGCCACAACCGGAACCAGCCGCTGCACCTCCGGCAGAGACACCGGTAGCAACAACGGGAACGGAGCTGCCGAAGACGGCGAGCTCACTTCCTGCAGTGGGACTCCTCGGGCTGTTGTCACTCGCGGGAGCCCTCGCTCTTCGTATGTGCCTGTCCCCACGACCGCGATGAGGGCGCGGTTGGATGACAACGCGCACACGCGTTGAAGGGCACGGGCAGGTCGAGTGCCCGTGCTCGTCCGCGTGAATGAAAAGGGGTTACACGCGTCCTCAGGCGTCCGCCTTCGGCTGCGCGCTACGGCGGGACGACCTTCGCATGGCAACGGGAGCGAAGGATGGCTTGCCAGCCGAAGCGCGAAGATCGCGTGTCGAAACCCGATGCAGCGCAGGCTGGGGAAGGGTATGTGCCCCTCCCCAGCAGGGTCGCCCTGTTGACCGGAAGGAAGGGTGCTGGTTCACCAGGTGCGCCCGTCAAGCCACGGAGAACGCTCCGATACCGCCCCGCAGCGCGACGGCGATCGCCGAGCGGTATCGGTACGTGCAGGATGTCGATGCTCCGCCGTTACCAACGGAAGGCCACGCCCGCGTTCGCCTTCCAGAACCTGATACCCGAGAGTTCGAGTCGCGTGAACTCGACTTCGTCGATGTTGTTCAGATCGAGATCGACAACGTCGGCGTTGTGGCTATTGGTCGCGTAGTACCGCACGTCGCCGCGGAAGCCCCAGTTCTTTCGGACCAGGCCATGATCCCGCCGCCGATGTTCCACCCGAATCTCGTCCCGTTGATCGTATCGGTTGCGAGTGCGTTGAGATTCGGAGCCCGAGTCGGATCGACCGTGAAGATGGTGGAGCGGAGCGTCACGGCACCGATGCCGCCGGAGATGTATGGGTCGTAGCTGTCGGCGTTTCCGAATGGCGCCACCGTAATCAGATTGAACATGTAGCTGTTCAAGTTCGGCGGATTCTTGAACAGCAGGTTGTCAAAACCGCCGAGACCCGGCGAAAAGTCCGCCAGGAACTCGCCGCCGACGACCCCTCGCGCGAGGTACCCGATTTGTCCGCCGAAGTTGACGCTCGTCGAATTGTTGGTGTTGAGGTCCTCGATGAGCGCCAGGTCGTTGCCCTTCCTGCTGCCGCCGAAGTTCGTGCCGATGAATCCCGATGCCATCCAGCCACGCGGGTTGTCGGACGACGTGCTCACGACGGCGGCCTGACTCGCTGGCAGATTGGCCGCAGTTTGCTGGCCGCTCCCTGTAGCAATCTGGGACGTTTCGCTTTCGCTCGACGCTGAAATTGTCCCTGACTCTCCCTGTTTTGTCCCTGTGAGGCCGTGGAGCGCTGCGGCCGGGCGGAGATCGCCAGCCGACACGATGTTGTAGCGGTCGAACACGGAGCGCGTTTTGTGGCCGGCGAGCTGCCGTGGACATCCCGAAGCAAGAGCGGCTGCGTGCCCCAGCTGTTCGTCGGCCTTCGACCGGACGTTCTGTTTGGTGTAGGGCACTGGACGGCCGGAGCCGATCGACGAGCGCGGTGCTCGCCGCCCAAGGGGCCGGGTTCATTGCCATCAACCGAAAGAGGAGAGGTACGTCATGGCTGACCCCGGTGTTCCGGACGCGACGAGTCCGGCTCGCGAACTGTCGTCGATCAACTTCGAGTCCATGCTCGGCGGGCCGCTGCGGGCCGTCGTCAACGCGCAGGCGCAGGCGGCGATGAGCACGGTGAACTTCATCAAGTCCGTCGGTTTCCAGCAGGTGGCGACCAACGATCCGCTGAAGCCGGCCACCGGCGACCCGGTGTACGTGACCTTCAAGTATCCCAAGGAGATCGCTCCGTTCACGCCCAGGAGAGAGGCCTCGGTCACCCTCAGCATCACGGGCGGCGGCGCCGGGTACACGACGGCACCGGCGGTGACGATCTCGGGCGGCGGCGGCACGGGCATGACCGCCACCACGGAGATCAGCAACGGCGTCGTGACGAGCATCTCGATCACGAGCGCCGGCGCCGACTACACGAGTGCGCCGACCGTCACCCTCGCGACGGCGCCGACCGGCGGCACCACGGCGACGGCCACCGCCGCCTTCACGCCCGAGCGCGCCCCGATCCCCGCGCAGTACGCCACCATGCAGCTCGAGGTCCCGATGCTGACGATGGTGCCGATCCCGTTCATCCGCATCGAGGAAACGACCATCGACTTCAACGCCAAGATCAACTCGGTCGAAGAAGCCAAGATGGACGACACCTTCAAGTTTGGCGCGGAGCTCGATACGAAGGTCACCTATCCGCCCCTCTTCTCCGTGGCCACCGTCAACCTCAAGGTGAACACGTCGTACCAGAAGAACACCTCGTCCGGGTCGAAGGTCGATCGGACCTACTCGATGGCGGTGCACATCCGCGCCGTGCAGGACGAGATGCCGGCCGGGATGGAGAAGATCCTCGGCATCCTCGAGGACTCGATCAGGTCGACGCCGGCGATCGCCGCGTGAGGGCCGCATGCCGCCGCTCAGCGATTTCATCGGAGCTCTGCTCGCGGACGCGGCGCAGGCGCGCGTACGCGCCGATCTGGAAGCACTGAAGATTGCGGAGGTCTACAGCGCGCACGACCTGCTCAAGCACCTGCCGGTGCCGCGGTTCCGTCTTCCCGACATCACGATCGACGCGCCGGTCGTGGTGACAGGAACGACGGTGCCGACGGCGGACACGGTGGGCCGGATCTTCGACGCGCCCGCGCGCGCCGAAGTGACGGCGGCGATCACCCGCGCGCTGGCCGACGCCAAGATCGCGCTGCCGGCGAAGCAGCGGACCAAGGTGACCTCCGCCGCGTTCGGCGCGGGGGAGGCGCTGTTCAAGACGCCGCGGCGGGCGCTCGTCAGCGCCCGCGCCGCATCCGCGGCGATGTCGGTGGCCGCCGTGGATGCGGCGGTGGCGCTTGTCGAAGGTGGCGCCGTCACACCCGAGATACGCAAGCGGCTCGAGTCGGCGATGAAGGACTCGCTGCATGTGCTGATGGTGTCCAAGGTCTCGCCGGCGCCGCAGGTGCAGGTCGACGTCGTCGCCGGCGAGATCAAGGCGCATGGCAACGACGCGAGCGTCGTACGTGTGCGGCTCACGATCAGCGAGGACGCGTACGAGGTGACTGGCGCCGGCGACGGCGGGGCCGGGTTCACGTTGACGCCGGAGTAGACCATGGCGCTCAACGTCGTGCAGGTGGAGGCGTTTCAGCAGCTGCTGCTCGAGGTGCCGCGGCTGGTCGATCAGATCGAGCGCCGGAGCGGCGGCCTCGCCGAGCAGGTGCTCGACTGGTTGAAGCGCGTCGAGACCGCGCTCGAGAGCAACAGGATCGCCAGCGTGTCGCGCGTGGCGGCGCTGCGGGCGCAATTGCTCCAGGCCGGTCGCGGCATTCAGGGCGCGGACGTCCAGGTCACCGGGCGGCCGACGCGGCGCAAGATCCAGGACGCGACGGCCGCCATGGCGCTGCAGCGCGGTAATCAGCTGGTGCACGACGTCATCGCCGAGCGCGAGACCGTGTTCGGCGAGGCCGAGCGCCTGATGCGCCAGCTGGTCGCCGTGGCCGAGGCCAAGGGCATCGTGCAGGCGTGCCGCAGCCACGCCCCCACGACCGCGTTGAGCTGCATTCAGCAGGCCATCGCTGCCGATACCGACCTCGCCGGCGGATATCTGCGGCTCGTGTCGCTCGTCGGGAAATACGACGTCGCGGTCTTTCTCGATCGCGCCCTTCCGTTCTGAGTGGAGCCCTGATGTCCAGTATCACCGCCTCCGTCGGCGCGAGCGGCGACAACCTCGAGGCCGACGTCCGCCTGGTGCAATCGCTGCTCAATCGTCAGGATTTGTCGCCGCTCGGCCCACTGGCCGAAGACGGACGCGTCGGCTCCGCGACCATCGAGGCCATCCGCCATTTCCAGGCACGCGTCGTGGGGATGTCATCACCGGACGGCCGGGTGGATCCGGATGGCCGCACGTTCAAGCGCCTGAACGGCGGCGGCGGCCAACGCGGCACCGGCGAGAGTGCCGAGACGCGAAAGGCGGATCGCGACGCGCGCGCCCGGTTGGTCGACCCGCGCGTGCGCGAGACCGGCGTGACGACCCGTATCATCGACGACCTGCTGCCGCATCTGATGGAGATCCGCGCGAAGATCATCTCCGGCTATCTCTCGGATGCCGATCTCTTCTGGAAGGTGAACTATCACTGGGAGTATCTGCTCGAGATGGTCGAGCACTCGCAGACGCTGCCGGTCGCCGACGACACACTCCGCGAGCTGCAGGGGATCCGGTCGACGTTGCTCGCGTGCCCGCCGCGGCCGGCGCGCGGCTACACGACCGGCGCGCTCGGCAAGCCGGCAGACACGTCGTCGATGGACGAGATCACGCGCCGGCACTCCCTCGTCTCGCAGGCGAAGCGGTCGTTCAAGAAGGTCACGGCGGACGCCGAGCTGAAGACCAAGAGCCGGAAGAGCGCGCATGCCTTCGATCTGGCCGCGGCGCCGATCGCGCACCCGGCGAGCAGCAAGCACAGCACCGGCTACGCACTGGACATCCAGGGCGACAACGGTGCGATCAAGTCGACATGCAAGGGACACGGGGCGACGCTAGTCTTCGACGAGAAGAGCCATGTGCACGTGGAGTTTGCGGATGGAGTGGCATGAGTCGGCGGCTTGTGGGCCGTGTGTTGGGGGGCAATCCGACGATCGCCCCCGTCGGGTCGATAAGAACGATTAAGCGCGGAAGAACTTGGGTCCAAACTTGGGGCCAATAACGCCCAAGCAGCACGGAATTGCGATCGTCCACCCGAAGGGCGTCGCACGGAAGACGGCTTTCTAATCCGCGAGAGCCCCGTGATTACCTCGCCGCCACCACCTGCCGGATCATGCCGTCGGTTTTCGTGTAGACGTATAACTCGCCTGCCGCGTCAACCGCGATCCGCGTATCTGCCCGCCCCATACCCGAAACATCCGCGCGGCCCGGCAAATCCGGATCCTTTCCACCGCGAGCGTGATACGCGGCCTGAGCGATAGGAAACATCGTGTCGTAGATCTGCGCTCCGACGTCGGGCGAATCGTTCGGATTGTCCCAACTGATTTTCAGCTCGTGGATCTGTGCCATCGTCTTCGGATTGCCATCGTCGGCCGCCAGCATGTCCTTGTAATCGGTGTACCAGATGCGGCCGGTCGTAATGTCGGTGAAGACATACTTGCCCTGGAGGGCCGGAATC